>UMKB01000878.1_pt1 | contig 12730 bp, 11 predicted proteins | sample 1966171 | NCBI WGS metagenome assembly UMKB01 (sample SAMEA4836164, study PRJEB28245) | human gut metagenome | biome: gut microbiome; material: fecal sample | place: Denmark | collected 2008 | reverse complement strand
GGGTATCCACATTATTCCCATAGCCGGGGAAGTGCTTGAGGACGGAACCAATGCCCTCTGCGTCCATGGTTTTCACCACGTTGGACACATATTCCGCGGTGGCCTGGGCGTCCTGGCCAAAGGAGCGGTCATAGATAAAGTCGTTGGGGTCGGTGGATACGTCAGCCACCGGAGCCAGATTGACATTCACACCCAGACCCAGGAGGGTCACACTCTTCTGACGGGCATCCTGAATGATGCTGTCCATACCGCCCTCGGCAAAGAGGGCCTGGGGAGAGAGGCCGCGGTGGGAGAAAAGATTAGGGTTAGAGCTGGCACGTACCACGGTGCCGCCCTCCTCATCGGTGCCGATGAGCAGAGGCACGCCGGATGCGCTCTGATAGGAGCTGATGTCATTGCGGACCTGCTCGGCGGTTTTGTCTTTAAAATCACGACCAAAGAGAATGTATCCGCCCAGTTTATACTGGGATACCGCCTCAACCGCACCTGTGTCAGGGCAGCGGACAAAGAACATCTGGCCCACCTTTTCCTCCACAGTCATAGTGGAGAGCAGTTCCTCAATGATCTGGTCCTGATTTTCTGTGGAACCGGAAGTGACGCTGGGATCAGGCTGTGAGGGGGGCTCCTCCGAATCCTGGGATGCGTCCGGTGCGCCAGAAGAACTGTCCTGGCTGGAGCTGTCGGAGGACTGGACGCTGGAATCCTGGGGCGTGCTTTGAGAGCCGGTGGATTGGGCGCTTGTGCCAGAAGTCGGGGCACAGCCGGTCAAAAGCACGCACAGAAAAACGATCAGTGCTTTTTTCATAGCTTCCTCCTAAAAAACAGCGCGGAGGCAAACGCGTCCGGAAATCGGGGCGGTTCTCTCCACACTTTCTTACAGTCTCTTTACTGATATCTTACGTACTATACCACTAAGTTGTGATATTGTCAATTTTTTGAGGCAAATTAAGTCGATTTTAAAAAATAAAGGCAGGAGCGGCAAACTGTGTCGCTCCTGCCAAATATCTGTGTGAACGTGTAGAGGGAAGCGGAGCTTCCCAGAGAGTTCTTTGCCAAGCTTTCTTTCAAGAAAGCGGTTACTCCTCGTCAGAAGTCTCTTCCCGGCGGGTGACAGCCAGAGACAAATCATCCAGCTGCTTGTCGTCCACGAAGTCGGGGCAGTTGGTCATGGGCTCGCTGGCGTTCTGCACCTTGGGGAAGGCGATGACGTCGCGGATGGACTCGGCGCCCGCCATCAGCATGCACAGACGATCCAGACCGTAGGCCAGGCCGCCGTGAGGAGGCGCGCCGAACTTGAAGGCGTTAATCAGGTGGCCGAAGCGCTCCTGGGCGTCCTCATCGCTGAAGCCCAGAGCACGGAACATGGCCTGCTGAGTCTCGGGCACGGAGATACGGATGGAGCCGCCGCCCAGCTCGGTGCCGTTGAGGACGATGTCGTAGGCCTTGGCGCGGCAGTTCTTCTTGTCGGTCTCCAGCTTGTCCAGGTCCTCGTCCATGGGAGCGGTGAAGGGGTGGTGCATGGCCACGTAGCGGCCCTCTTCCTCACTGTACTCGAACATGGGGAACTCGGTGACCCATAGGAACTTGAAGTCCTTGGGATCCAGCAGACCCAGCTGCTTGGCGCACTCGCAGCGCAGAGCGCCCAGAGCGGCAAAGACGACCTCGTCCTTCACGTCGCCCACGATGAGGATCAGGTCCCCGTCCTTGGCGCCGGCGCGCTCCAGAATGGCCTTGTTCTCCTCCTCGGTGAGGAACTTCTGGTAGGAGGAGGTCACCTGGCCGTCGTGCATACGGGTCCAGGCCAGGCCCTTGGCCTTGTAGGTCTTGACGAACTCGCCCAGTTTGTCGATCTTCTTGCGGGGGAAGTCAGCGGCGTGGCCGTTGACGTTGATGAGGCGCACAGAGCCGCCGCCCTGAACCGCGCCGGAGAATACACCGAAGCCGCAGTCCTTCACGATGTCGCTGATGTCCTTGAGCTCAAAGCCGAAGCGCAGGTCGGGCTTGTCGGAGCCGAAACGGTCCATAGCCTCACGCCAGGGCATGCGCAGGAAGGGGGTCTGCACGTCCACGTCCAGGACCTCCTTGAAGACCCGCTTCAGGAAGCCCTCCTGGATGCCCATTACGTCGTCCTCGTTGACAAAGGACATCTCCAGGTCGATCTGGGTGAACTCAGGCTGACGATCTGCGCGTAAATCCTCGTCACGGAAGCAGCGGGCGATCTGCATATAGCGGTCAAAGCCGGACAGCATCAGTAGCTGCTTGTACTGCTGGGGAGACTGGGGCAGAGCATAGAACTTGCCGGGGTGGACACGGGAGGGGACCAGATAGTCACGGGCGCCCTCGGGGGTGGACTTGGTGAGCATGGGGGTCTCGATTTCCAGGAAGCCCTGCTCGTCAAAGTAGTCCCGGCAGATCTTGGTCACCTTGTGGCGGGTGGCGATGGCGTGCTGCATGTCGGGGCGGCGCAGGTCCAGATAGCGGTACTTCAGACGCAGCATGTCGTTGGCCTTGGAGTTCTCCACGATCTCAAAGGGCGGAGTCTCGGCCTTGGCCAGCAGACGCAGCTCGGAAACGTAGATCTCGATGTCGCCGGTGGCGATCTTGTTGGTCTTGCTCTCACGCTCCCGCACCAAACCGGTGGCGGCGATGACGTACTCAGAGCGCAGGGTGGAGGCCTTCTCGAAGATGGCCTTGTCGGTACTGTCGTCGAAGGACAGCTGGACCAGACCGGTGCGGTCACGCAGGTCCACAAAGATCAGGCCGCCCAGGTCGCGCTGACGCTGGACCCAGCCGCACACGGACACGGTCTTGCCCGCATCGCTCAGGCGCAGCTCGCCGCAGTAGTTGGTGCGGTGGAAATTCTGCAAATTATCCATGAAAATCAACTCCATTTTGTATTAGAAAGTTAGAAAATAGCAAATTGTTTTGAAAAAGCACTAAGAATTGCCCGCTGCTCCCTTCTGCTGAATAAAGTCAGCCAGAGTCTCGTTCAAGTCCCGGGGAGACACGGAAAAGATCAGGGTGCGGCTGCGCATGGAGGAGATGATCCACACCTTGCCGGGATAGTCGGCCTGTACCGTCACCAGGTCATCCGCAAACGAAAAGGAAACCCAAGCAATGAGCGGGGTGGGAGGAGGGCGGCAGAAGGTTTTCCAGGCTGGCGCGGTAGGAGGGTTGCTCCAGCAGCTCCAGCAGGCCCTCATAGTCCTCCTGGCCGGGGGTCAGGTCATTCAGCATCCAGGTCTGCAGGCTGGCTTGTCCAGCCGTGACATGGCCCTCAACAGCGTAACCCGATGCGCTGGTAATGTTGTCCCGGTCCATGCCCGTGGCCTGCCAGAAGGTTTGGGGGCGGGTGTACCACAGGCAGAAGGCAACGACAGCTATCGCCATCAGACAAAGAGAAAGCAAGAGCTTCTTTTTCATCGGCTATACTCCTTTCGTACGCCTGGGAACGGAAGGGGCCCTACTTTTTTCGAGAAAAAAGTAGGCAAAAAAGCTTTATGCAAAACTTCGTTTTGCCTCTGGCAGGGGAGGGGAAAGGTTACTCCCCCTTATCCAGGATGGGCTTACCCTGATTGAGCTTGTCCAGGCCCGCCTGGATGTGGGCCACCGCCTCGGCGGGAGAGAGCTTTACCTGCTCGCCGGACTGGAGGTCCTTCACGGCGCACACGCCGGAAGAAATCTCGTCCTCGCCCAGGAACACGGCGTAGGGGATGGACAGCTTATCGGCATAGGAGATCTTCTGCTTGAACTTCTTCTGCTCGGCGTGGATCTGGGTGCGGATGCCGGCCTGGCGCAGGGTGGTGGCCAGAGCGATAGCGGGGGAGAGGTCATCGGTCATGGGCAGGATCAGCACGTCGGCGGGAGCGGTGTTCAGGGCGTCGTTGAGGTAGCCCTGATCCTCCAAAACGAAGAAAAGACGGGTCAAACCGATGGAAATACCCACTCCGGGGAGTTGTTTATCGGTGTAATATTCCGCCAGGTTATCATAACGGCCGCCGGAGCATATGGAACCGATCTCCGGATGGTCCAGCATGGTGGTCTCGTAAACGGTGCCGGTGTAGTAGTCCAGACCGCGGGCAATGGTCAGGTCCACAGCAAAGTGGGTTTGGGGCACGCCAAAGGCAGCCAGATATTTGACCACGGTGTTCAGCTCGTCCAGGCCCTGGTCAAAGATCTCGTTGCGGCCGCGGTAGCCCTCCAGAGCGGAGAGAACCGCCTCGTTGGAGCCGGTGATGGCAATGAAGGTGAGAATCTCGCCGGCCTGCTCGTCGGTGAGGCCGATCTCCTCCTCCATGAGCAGCTCCTTGACCTTCTCGGCGCCGATCTTATCCAGCTTGTCCACCGTACGCATGATTTCGCCGGACTTCTCGGTGAGGCCCAGCATGGCGTAGAAACCGTTCAAAACCTTGCGGTTGTTGACCCGGATCTGGAAGCGCTTCAGGCCAAGACGGGTAAAGGCCTGGTAGATGATGGCAGGGATCTCCGCCTCGTTGGAGATATCCAGCTTCCCGTCGCCGATGACGTCAATGTCGGCCTGATAGAACTCACGGAAGCGGCCGCGCTGGGCGCGCTCGCCACGGTACACCTTGCCGATCTGGAAGCGGCGGAAGGGGAAGGTGAGCTTGCTGTAATTGAGGGCCACGTACTTGGCCAGAGGAACCGTGAGGTCAAAGCGCAGAGACAGGTCGGTGTCGCCCTTCATGAAGCGGTAGATCTGCTTCTCGGTCTCGCCGCCGCCCTTGGCCAGCAGCACCTCGCTGGCCTCAATGAGGGGGGTGTCCAGGGGGGTGAAGCCGTAGAGAGAATAGGTTTCCCGCAGGATTTCTACCATGCGGTCAAACTGGGCCTGACGGGCGGGAAGGAGCTCCATGAAGCCGGACAGGGTGCGAGGTTGAATTTTACTCATCGGTATCAAAATCCTTTCTTTGAAGTATTTTTTAAAACCAGGACGGGGATGTGACTTTCTGAGCGATCAGAAAGTCACCAAAGAATCGCCGGGGGACTCCTTCGATGAGCGCCTGCGCGGAGCGGGCGCTCATAGGCGTCGTCGCCCCGGACCCCCATTTACGGGGGACGCTCTCCTGTCAGATCGTAGAATCCTCCCGGCGGCCTAAAACAAGACCATTTGGTCCTTCTTGCCCCGGGCCTTAGACCCTACCAAGCGGAAATTTAAGGTGTGCGCGCTGTACGGACACCGCCTACACTGGCACAGCCAGGGCAGCTGGCCCGCCCACGGCCACCGCCGCACCCAACAGGTAGGGATGCATCAGGCGGTGTGTGGTAGAGTGGCAGTGCCTTCAAATTTTGATGGCAACAGGCCCTAGTAGGCCGAGAATAGAACGGGAACAGAACTTGATTTTGCCCGCCGGAAAATACCTAAGATCCAAAGGGACACACCTCCGTAAATGGGGGCCTGGGGGCAATGACTGTGAGCGCCCGCTGCGCGAAGGCGCTCACCGGAAGCGGCCCCCAGCGGCGTTTTGGTTACTTTGCCGCCGCGGGCAAAGTAACAACGTTTTCTTAGGGGGACAACGGCCGCCCCTGCAAATGATTGAAATATCACCGCCGCCCCGCAGGGCGGAACCCCAGAAGCAAAGCGAAGCTTTGCAGAAAGTTCTTTTGCCTACTTTTCTTACAAGAAAAGTAGGCGCTCTCGTCCCAGGATTGGGACGAGAGCGCCTAAGAAAACGCTTCGTGGTGCCACCCAATTTCAGAACAGGGCGATCCCGTTCCCTTTCGCCCCTGTGTTGCGGCAGGGGAGACCGCGCCCGTCTCCGAGCCCGCTGGTAGCGCCGTCTTCCTCCGGGCCATCTCCCTAAAACCCTTTCAGCCGTGGGGTTTCTCTCTGTCGGGCGGTAACCGGACTACTCATGCGCCGTCATGGCGGTCATATGGTGCTATGATACCCTAAATAGGGGAAAAAATCAATCTTTCTGCCTTACAGGGCAAAGGGAACCCGGTTGGGGTTCATGACGATACGCCAGTCCAGATCGCCCCGGGCCAGGCCGTGGATGAGCAGCTCCGCGGTAGCCACGTTGGTAGCCATAGGCACGGAGTGCTGATCGCACAGACGGGCGATATACATGACGTCCTCATCCATGCTGTTGTCCTGGGGAGAGTTGAAGAAGAGGACCAGGTCGATCTCGTTGTAGATGATGCGCTGGCCGATCTGCTCAATGCCGCCATGCTCATGGGACAAAAACAGATTGACCGGCAGACCGGTGGCCTCCGCCACCATCCGTCCCGTGGCATTGGTGGCGCAGACGGTATGCTTAGACAGGATGCCGCAATAAGCGGTACAGAACTGTACCATCAGCTCCTGCTTGCGGTTATGACACATGATAGCGATATTCATGGTGGCGATTACCTCCTTGTAATCGTAATAAAAAGGAAAAAGTCAGCGAATACGCATGATGGGCACGCGAAGGCCCTGGATTCGTTTTGCGATATTTAAACAGGCGTTGGCGGCGCCCTGCCGTCCGCCCAGGATCAAGGGACGGCCCTGATTGGCCGACAAAATGACTCTGGGGTCCTCGGGGACCACGCCGATGAGGGGCAGGCCCGCGGCGTCCATGGCGTCGTCAATGGTGGTACGCAACTGGCGCAGCAGCTTGGGTTGGATGCGGTTCATGACCAGATGGATCTGCTCCAGACGGTCCAGCTCAGCCACAGTGCGCTGGGCGTCCCGCAGGGAGGAGGCGTCGTTGGTGGATACCACCAGGGCCCGGTCCGCGCCGCAGGAGGCCAGCTGAAAGCCGGGTCCCAGGCCGGCAGGGGAGTCGATCATAATATAATCATACCGCTTCCGGGCCGCATCCAGCAGCTCCTGGACCTGCCACTGGGTCAATTGAGGGGTAAAGGACATAGGGGCGGTCAGCAAAGACAGGCCGGGCAGATCCGGGTGGCTCACCGCCGCCTTTTCCAGAGAGCAGCGGCCAAACACAACATCGGAAAAGTCCATCAGAGCCCGGTCGCTGAGTCCCAGAGAGATGTCCAGATTGCGCAGACCGATGTCCATGTCAATGCACAGCACGCTCTTGCCCAGCCTGGCCAGGCAGGAGCCCACGCCGCCGGTGATGGAGGTTTTTCCAGTTCCTCCCTTGCCGGAGGTAACTACGATTACGCTTCCCATGAAATTCCTCCTATACACCAATTCCAGTCTATCACAAATCTAAGGTACGTCAATGATTTTTTTGAAAAAAATATGGTCAAATTAAAATAATTTTCACTCAAAGGCAAAAAAAGGCAACAATAGACCAAATTAAGCCAAAATCAGAGCGGATTCTTTTGGATTTTAGCCCATCTTCTGGGATAGCCTTTCAGAGTGGGAGCCACTTTGCGGATAGGGATGAGACGGTGGGTCACTCCCGCACCGGGGACAGGGTAGTCCATCACAGGCTCCACCCGGCCGCCTAACATTTTGATGCAGTGGGCGGCCTGATCCAGCTCGTCCTGGCTGTCTACCGACTTCATGGCCAGGAACACGCCGCCCACCTTGACGAAGGGCAGGCACAGCTCGCACAGAAGGCGCAGCTCGGCCACGGCACGGGCGGTGACCACGTCGAATCCATCCCGCCAGCCCTTCACCAGGGCCTGCTCCTCAGCCCGGGCGTGGACGGCCTTGATGCCCTCCAGACCAAGCTGGGCGCACACCTCATTGAGCCAGTCCACCCGCTTGTTCAGGCTGTCCAGCAGGGTGACCTGGAGGGAGGGGACCAGGATCTTCAGCGGCAGGCCGGGCAGACCGGCGCCGGTGCCCACGTCAAGCAACGTCTTGCCCTCAAAGTCTCCCCAGTTGAGCAGGGCGGCGCTGTCCAGCATGTGCAGCTGGGCAACCCCGTCCTCCTCCCGGATGGCGGTGAGATTCATCACCTGGTTTTTCTCCAGCATCAGCCGGCCGTACTCAGCCAGCTGTTCCGGGGCGTGTTCCGGCACCCGGTCGGCAAGGCCCAGCTCCGCCAGGCCGGAAGATATGATCTCCTTCACAGCGTCAACCTCCAAAGTTGCTCAGCAGTCCGGCAATGCCGATGGGCAGGGTGGCCAGCGCCAGCGCCCAGCACATCACGGCCAGAAGAATGGCGGGCACCTTGCCCGGCCGGCCGGTGGAGCGCCAGCTCACAATGCTCACCGCGCCCAGGCCGATGAGACCGGGCACTGTCAGCAGGGGACCCAGGTTACCCAGCGTGGTGCCGGTAAAAAAGTAATAGGTGGTCAGAGCCACGAGGATCACCATGTAGCTCAGACCGATCCAGGCCAGGGTCCGCTTCACCGGGGAGGCGGGGGTGTAGCCCTGGTCCTCGCCGGGACGTTTTTCGTCTGACATAAGAACCTCCAAACCGCAGCGGAAAGACCTCCAAAAATGGGAAGCTCAAAACCCTTGGGGCACAAGGGTTTTGAGCAGATTCTGCTCTGGAGCCGTTTTTCGGGGGAAAAATGACCCAGAGAAGGGGAGGGGAGGCCGCTATCCGCTGGAGAGCGGTGTAATATACAGATAAAATAATACAAAAAGGATATGATCCTTTACAACCGGGTGCCGACACGTCGGCCGCCGGAGGTCAGGTGCTGACGCAGTGTTCTCATCATCCACTGCCACAGCAGGGCGCCGCCAATGGTCACTGGGTAGACGACCAGCAGCCGAAGTACCAGTTCTGTTGCCACCGACGAGAGATTCAAGCGGATCACCTGATCATTGAAGATGACAATGACCAGACAGTGGTACAGGTAGATGAGGTAGCTGGCCCGGTCCACCGCCGCCCACAGGCGGGACAGGGGAGCCCGGTCCCGGGCGGCCAGCAGGAACAGCAGCAGAATAGCGCTGAGAATGTACAGGGTGTGGACCAGCTCCAGATAGGGGATCTCCCGCCGTCCGGAAAAGCCCAGCCAGCTGGCTACTCCATCCCACGCCGCAAAGAGAACGGCCAGGACAGCGATAAGAGGCGCGTTGCGTTCCAGCAGAGCCAGGAACTTGGAATAGGACTGGCCTGCGCAGCAGCCTGCCAGGTAGTAAATCAGGTAAGAGAGAAATACCCGGTCGCCGTAGGGGAACGTCACGTCGGGGGCAGCGCTGGTCAGGATGGCCTGAAGATACAGGGAGCCCAGCCAGGTCAAGCCCAGGGCAAAGGGCAGAAGCACCACCGGGTCAAACCGCCGGGCCAGCCACAAGAACAACGGAGTAAGCACTATGAACTGCACCAGGGTCACCACAAAGTAGAAGTGGCTGGACAGATCGCCCCGCACCAGGTATCCCCCGAAATCCGCCAGGGAGAAGGGGAAGTAGTGGTGGGTCCAGAAGTAGAGGTAGTAGATGGCCACCGCCAGGATGTAGGGGAGAAGGATGGTCCGTACCCGGCCCAGCCAGTATTTCATGAGGCTGCGGTGCCGGTCTGCAAACAGGGTAAGCTTCAGACCGCTGAGGAAGAAGAAGCCGGGGACCGACACAAAGGCCAGGCGCTGCACGCACAGAACAAGGGCGTATGGCCAGCTGCTGCGGTCAAGCACGGAGACCGGCTGGCTCAGGCAGTGGATCAGCACCACCAGGATACAGAAGAGCAGGTTCAGCAGGGAGAGTTCTTTTTTTCTGGTTCCCTGAGACATACACACAAGCTCCTTGTTATATATTTGGCCGCTGCCTGGCCGGAAGGGAACGTGCCCTTCGGGACCAGGCAGCGGGGGAGGGGAGAGGAGGAGCCGCAGCTTCTCCGGTCCGCCTGCTTATTTCTTGGGGATCAGCAGCTCCTTGCCGCCCATGTAGGGGCGCAGGACCTCGGGGATCTTCACGCTGCCGTCGGCCTGCAGGTTGTTCTCCAGGAAGGCAATGAGCATACGGGGAGGAGCCACTACGGTGTTGTTCAGGGTGTGGGGCAGGTAGGTGCCCTTCTCGCCCTTGACGCGCATCTTCAGGCGGCGGGCCTGGGCGTCGCCCAGGTTGGAGCAGGAGCAGACCTCAAAGTACTTCTGCTGACGGGGGGACCAGGCCTCGATGTCGCAGGACTTCACCTTCAGGTCAGCCAGGTCGCCGGAGCAGCACTCCAGCTGACGCACGGGGATGTCCAGGGAGCGGAACAGCTCCACAGAGTAGCGCCACATCTTCTCGTACCAGTCCATGGAGTCCTCAGGCTTACAGACGACCACCATCTCCTGCTTCTCGAACTGGTGGATTCGGTACACGCCGCGCTCCTCGATGCCGTGGGCGCCCTTCTCCTTGCGGAAGCAGGGGGAGTAGGAGGTGAGGGTCTGGGGCAGCTGGTCCTCGGTGAGGATCTGGTCGATGAACTTGCCGATCATGGAGTGCTCGGAGGTACCGATGAGGTACAGCTCCTCGCCCTCGATCTTGTACATCATGGCGTCCATCTCAGTCTGGGACATAACGCCCTCCACCACGTTGCCGTGGATCATGAAGGGGGGAATGCAGAAGGTAAAGCCCTTGTCAATCATAAAGTCCCGGGCGTAGGCCAGCACGCCCTCGTGGAGGCGGGCAATGTCGCCCATCAGATAGTAGAAGCCGTTGCCGGACACGCGGCCGGCCGCATCCATGTCGATGCCGTTGAAGGACTCCATGATCTGGGTGTGGTAGGGGATGTCAAAGTCGGGGGTGACGGGCTCACCGAAGCGCTGCACCTCCACGTTGGCGGAGTCGTCAGGGCCGATGGGCACGGAGGGATCAATGATGTTGGGGATCTGGAGCATGATGTGACGGATCTTCTGGGCCAGTTCCGTCTCCAGAGCCTCCAGCTCGGCCAGACGGTCGGCGTTGGCCTTGACCTTGGCCTTGGCATCCTCAGCCTCCTGGAGCTTGGAGGGATCCTTCTTGGCCTGGCCCATCAGGATGCCCACCTGCTTGCTGAGGGCGTTGCGCTGGGTGCGCAGGTCCTGAGCCTCGGCAATGGCGGCACGGTTCTGGCTGTCCAGCTCCAGCACCTCGTCCACCAGGGGAAGCTTCTGATCCTGGAACTTCTTCTTGATGTTTTCCTTTACCACGTCGGGGTTTTCCCGGACAAACTTGATATCCAGCATGGTCTGTTCCTCCAATATTGTTCATTTGGTATGGTTTTAATGTTTCACGTGAAACCTACTTTTCTTGGAAAGAAAAGTAGGCAAAAGAACTTCCTGCGAAACTGCGTTTCGCCTCTCGACCGTAGGGGAGGGGGGAGGTGAAAGCACCGTTTCCCTCGCCTGAGAGACCACCCAGCCACCCTGGCTTTGCCAGAGCAGGCGGTGTTTCTTCCGCGCGGAGTGTTCTAAACTTTGCACACATAGGGCCTAAGGCCCGGGGCAAAAAGTATCACTGAACTAAATTTTGCCCGCCGGAAGGTCAGATTAACCTCATAGGAGGGCGTCTCCCGTAACTGGGGGGCCGGGGGCAAGATGACTGTGAGCACCGCCGCAGGCTTGGTGCTCACCGGAATCGGCCCCCGGCGGTTCTTTTGTTACTTTCTGTCCGTACAGAAAGTAACACCCGTTCTTTCAATAGATAAACGATTCTTTCCACATTTTCATCTAAGATTGTGGAAAAATTCTGAATCAATAAACCGCATCGTAGATCTCCTGATACCGGTCAGCCGGGGAGAAGCGGCCATTGTCCGTCACCGCCTCAGTGGGCAGCGCGGAAACCACTTCTTCGCCCATCTGATCAATGAGGCTGCGGCACAGGCTGTACTTGCCCAGAACATAGGCCTCGTCGATCTGCCAGAACCAGCCCATCGCCTCCACGGACTGCTCGCTGCTCTTCTGGCTGTTGGAGAGATCCCGGTTTTCGCTGGTGAGCCGGTCATTCTCCGACTGAAGCTCATTGATATGCTCGATGAGTTCCATGTTCTCGTCGTAGATGTCCTGGGCGGACTGCATGTTGCTCAGCGACTCCCGCAGGCCGGAGACAGACTGGTTCAGACTGTCCACCACCTGCTCGTTCTGCCGCCGCTCCATCATGAAGGCCAGCAGCATCAGCACAAAGGCAGCGGCAAAGAGAATGGTGATGTATTTGAACACCGATTTCTGCCGCTTCTCCTTGGTGGCAGGGGGCACATAGGCCGGGGCTTTCTTAGGCTCCTGCTTCTCCGGCGCGGATTCCCGCTTCTCCTGAGAAGGGGAGGGGGTACGTTCATCATTCTTCATAGGAATTGGGCTCCTCTCCGTGGAGGGTATTGAGCAGGCTCAGTAGGGCCTCCAGGTCCTCGGGGTTGTAGTATTCCAACTGGATCTTGCCTTTTTTGCCGTGGTGGGAGATGGTCACCTTCCGGCCCAAATTGCTGGACAGGGACTTTTCAAGCTCTCCCAGGTACAGGGCAATCTCATCGTTGGCGGCTTTTTTCTCCGCCGGCTGCTTTTGCAGCGCCTTGACCAGACTCTCGGTCTGGCGCACGGACAGGCCGTGGGCAATCACCTGCTTGGCGGCCTGGCGCTGCATGGCCTGGGTAGGCGCGCCCAGAATGGCCCGGGCGTGGCCGGCAGACAGAGTTCCTTCCTCCACCAGCTTCAGCAGATCCTCGGGGAGAGCCAGCAGACGCAGGGTGTTGGCAATGGCGGGACGGGATTTGCCCATCGCTTCCGCCACCTGCTCCTGGGTGAGGCCGTATTCCTCCATCAGCACCTGATAGCCCCGCGCTTCTTCTGCCGGGTTCAGGTCTTCCCGCTGAAGGTTCTCAATGAGGCCCAGCTCCATCACCTTGCGGTCGTCTGCCTCAATAATGACGGCTGGCACCTCGGTGAGACCGGCCTGCTTGGCGGCGCG
>UMKB01031627.1_pt1 | contig 12789 bp, 9 predicted proteins | sample 1966171 | NCBI WGS metagenome assembly UMKB01 (sample SAMEA4836164, study PRJEB28245) | human gut metagenome | biome: gut microbiome; material: fecal sample | place: Denmark | collected 2008 | reverse complement strand
TTTTCCAGAAAACCGGCTTGCTTTTCTGTCGGTGAAAAAGGAATCTTTACAACACTGAGCATCGCTTTTCGCAGGGGAACTTATCTTCCCAAATACGCCAGGGATTTTATTGAAATTGCACGGAATAAATAAGGATTTCACTGATACAACGGATGGTTTTTGTGCCATTCTCTATTATCGCTTCTGCAACAGCAGATTCAGCCACTTTTCTTCTTCCCTTCCCGGACGCACATCACCGGTCACCCAGGATTCTTCTATGGAAAGTGACTCGGTATCACGGATGAATCTCTGGAAACTGCTCCAGGTGAAATCCGTGAAATATCTGCCGTTTCGCATCCCTTCAAACTCTCCATATTTGAAAGAAGTGTAGATCCATCCATCGGGACGCAGGGCATCCGCCATTTTTTTCAGCACAGATCTTAATTCTGTTTGTTCCAGATGCAGAATCGAAGAACACGCCCAGATACCGTCATACTGCTCCCGGATATCCAGATCCTGAAAATACATCTGGCGTACCGGAATTCCTGTATAGGCACTGGCAATTTTACACAGTTCTTCGGATCCGTCTATGGCCTCCACCTGATATCCATGTTCCAGAAAATATTTGGTATCTCTGCCGGAACCGCAGCCAAAATCAAGAATTGCCGCTCCCGGTTCCAGTCTGCTTAAAAACCGATTCAGTGTATCTGTCAGATCTGCGTGAACTGTACCGCTGACAAAAGAACCGGCATTTTGATTATAATATTGTAATGTTATATCTTTGTTTTCTTTATACATATTTATATCCTTTTCTGTTACAAATAAAATTATGCAAATCAAAAACAGCTTTCAGGAAACTGACACGTACCCGGAAGCTGTTTGATTATTACTATTTCACCAGTTTAAATGTCTTTTCCAGCATAAAGAACATCAGAATCAGAAAGAACAATACATAAACCGGAAGTAAACCGACAGAAATATGGTTTGCGATCAGTCCGAACAGCGGCGGCATAAAAGTAGATCCCACATAAGCACTCGCCATCTGGATACCGATGATCGCCTGGGAGTTCTTCTCCCCGAAATTGGACGGTGTTGCATGGATGATAGATGGATAAATCGGTGCACAGCCAAGTCCCATAATAACCAGACCAAACAGTGCAAATTCATCGATGGATACCGGTAACAACATACCGATACATCCAACAAGAATGATAGCGATGCCCAGACGAATCATCTTGTGGTCTCCCATCTTCTCTGTAATAAAGCCTGCTAGAAATCTTCCAAGTGTGATACCGATGCAAAACAGGGACGCAAAGGCTGCTGCACGTTCCGCAGAAATTCCCTTTGCTCCTACCAGATAGCTGCTTCCCCACAGAATCACTGCTGATTCCAGTGCACAATAGGAGAAAAATCCAAGAAGAAGATTCGGAACGCCTTTGATCTTCAGTGCACCTTTGATGCCTACCATCTCTTCTTCTGCCTTTTCTTCCTGCGCAGTTTCTTTTTTATTCACCTTCCATATCGGCAGTGTCACGAAAAGAATCAAGGTTATTCCGATCTGGATAAAAGATACCATGCGATATCCGTTCTGCCATACCGATGTGGTCAGTGCATAACTCATCACATACGGACTGATAATGGTTCCCAGTCCCCAGAAACAATGCAGCCAGCTCATATGCCTGGAGTTATAATGAAGCGCTACATAGTTGTTCAGTGCAGCATCAATCGCTCCCGCACCCAGTCCATAGGGAACGGCCCATAGACAGAGCATCCAGAAGGCGCTAGCCGTAGAAAATCCGAATAATGCGATTGCAGTAAGCATCACGCTGAACACAGTTACAATCTGTGTACCGAATTTCTTTGTCAGACGCTCAGACATCAAACTGGAACAGATGGTTCCTCCGGAAATAATCATAGTTACCAGACCCGCATAAGACAGCGGGACCTGAAAAGCCTTGTGCATAACCGGCCAGGCAGAACCCAGAAGAGAATCTGGCAGTCCGAGACTGATAAATGCCAGATAAATCAACAGTAGTAATAGTGTATACATCTTTTTCTCCTTCTCTTTCATAGTACAACCGACGATGGAAAAGGGCGTCCCAAAAGTTTTCCATCGTCGGTTGACATTTGTTTTTTATCTATTACTATACGTTAAAATATATGACTTGTCACGGGAAAATTTGTGATTCTCAGAGAAATTATTGATATTGTTGCCGGTTATTCAAAATTCGCTGACACACTTCACGAGATATTGCCGTAGAATATCAGTTCGATATTTGCTATGCCGGGTAAACTAATGGATCTCCGAACCCGTCAGTTATTTAGAATCCTCATTCCGTTTCTTAATGTGTCGAATGACAATGGAACTTTCCCGGCAATACCGGCAGATGCTTTACCGGATGTCTCTGTATCAGACTGCCAAGGAACAGCAATTATCTGTGGGAACGCTTCCTGTACTCTCTCAGTATCATCTTACCGGAAGTTTCCGCCTGTTTCAGAAAGAACACCCAGAGATTTCTCTTGCTCTTACCGAGGTGGAAGAAAGCGAATTAATGGAAGGCATCGAAAAGAAGCGATTTGCCATGATTCTTGCCAGAGAATCTATGATCGATACGGAACATTATCATTTTTTTCCTATTGCAACCGACCGGATCTGTGTCATGCTTCCGGCAGATCATCCACTGGCAACACGACAAAAGCTTTCTGTCACAGCACTGACCGATCAGTCTTTTCTGCTGATGCACCCATACACATCCATTTATCAGCTGTGTATGCAGATTTTTCAAAATGCAGGTATTCATCCGTCGATTCTTCGCACTGCACGCGTAGAGTCTTTAATCAGTGCCGTTGCTGTCGGAGAAGGTATCAGCCTTTTTGCAGAGAGCAATTTTCGTCTGTTTCAACATGAGGGCGTGATATCTGTTCCGTTGGAAGAATCACCGGTACTCCGGATTGGATTTGCATATAAAAAAGCCGGAGAATATACTCCGGCCATGGATTGTTTTTTACATTTTATGGCAGATTCACAGAAATATTGAATGGTTCTCAGCATCTACAACGGATGTAAAACCGTAAACATCTTCAGAAGTTCTTTTTCTCCATAATCATCGAAGCGGATGGTAATGGTGTCTTCATTTTCGGAGATTACCGTTCCGACTCCGTATTTTTCGTGTGCTACGCGCGGCTGGTTGGCTACGGAATCTGCATCTGTATGATTGGTTGCACTCTTCGCAGGGTTTTCTTCTTTTTCCTCATGCCTGCACGGATCCGTGTCTAGTTTTTCAACATCTATCTCAGGCGATATTGTCCGAAAGTCCTCTTCTGGCATTTGCAGCGTCCGCTCTTCTCTTGCCTGCAAAATCTGCCGCTTCATCGCCTGCAAATGTTCCGCCGCACTTCCTTCTGCATATTTCGGTTCATCCAGACCTTCAATCAGGTCTTTCGGAAACATTTTCAGGTATTTTCCGGGACCCGGAAGGATTCCGTAACCGTCCGGGCTGGTGTAATAGGAAAGTTCCAACTGTTCCTTCGCGCGGGTCATTCCCACGAAGAACAGACGTCGTTCTTCTTCCTCCTGATCAAAACTGGTTCCACGCAGAGGCAACAGACCATCATTCACACCGATGATGAAAACACAGGTAAATTCCAATCCTTTTGAGGCATGAAGCGTCATCAACTGCACAGCGTCAATTTCTTCTTCTCTGGAACTATCTTTTTGCCCTTTCGCACTGTAACCCGCTGTATTTATTGGATATTTTGCTGTCAAATCTTCTATACTTTGCTTTTCTGTAACGTAATTCCCTGTTACTATATTCTCCGTCTTCTGGTTCCCTGAATTGTGCATCCAAGGCAGTCCATAGAGAGCCACATCATTCAAAAATTCTCTGATATTCCCCTTGTTCCGAATTGCATCAAAAATTCCCAGAATACACGCCTTATCTTCCTGATAACCAACTCTGGATGGCATCAGATAACGATCCAGTGAGAACATTTCCCACAATTGATCGGTTTCTTCTGTCACAAACACATCTTCCTGAACATTCACCATCCCCGAAAACAATGGAGAATTTTTCGGCAATGTTCCATCCGTCTCCCAGCGTCGGATCTGCTGTAATGCTTTTTTCGTTGTCCATCCCTCTCCATACGTTTTGTTGCACAACGCTTCCACACCACTCGTGGTATCCGAATGATTCACGCAAAACCGAAGTACATGGAAAAACCACTGCACTACCGGAATGTCTTCCATTTTTTCTTTCACTGCCACATGCACCGGAATCCCATTTCTGGTAAGTACCTGTTCCAGTAGTGCCGACTGATTCTGCAAACGATACAGAATCCCAATCTCGTGATACGGAATCTCCTGCATATGAAGCTCCCGGATACGGGCTGCCAGATCCTCCGCCTCCTGAAATGGATCATACTGTTTTCGGATCTGCACTTTACCGCCTTCGCTTTTTACCCCTTCCAGCGTACTTCCATTCTGCAAAAATCGTCTTGCTGCAGATAAAATCGTCCCAGAAGAACGATAATTGATCGGAAGGCTGAGTTCCATCGCCTGATAGCGGTTTTTCAGCTGGAAGAAAATCTGAAAAGCACTTCCCCGCCAGCTGTAGATCACCTGATTCGGATCACCAACCGCAAAAAGATGACTGTCTTTTCCCATCAGACTGTCCAGAAGATCCAGCTGACTCTGATCGCAGTCCTGAACTTCATCGATGATCAACCACAGCGGACGTAGAATCTCCGGGTGGCTCTGAAGCAGCTGTCCGGTATGTAAGATCAACTCCTCGTATGTCATTTTATTCTGTTTCTTTTTTTCTTCTTCCAGCAGAGTACACAACCGCTCAAAATCATCCCCGTAATCTTTCGGTTTTCTTCCACTTTTCTGACGGCTTTGATCCAGCCGCTTTTTTAAACGGTTTTTATATTTAATCTGAAGATTCTGTTCCGTGATCAGCTGCTGTGCCATCTGCATTTCTTCTTCGGGGATGCATACCTGAAATTCTTTCGTATATCCAAGTTCCTCTACCGGAAGAATCGTCTGTAACATCCGAAGTGCCACACTGTGAAACGTGCCAAACCACAGATCTTCCTCTTTTCCGGTCAGATTTTCCAACCGCTCCCGGATTTCATTTGCTGCCTTATTGGTAAAGGTAAGCACCATCAGATCCTTTGGAGCCACTCCTTTTTGTTCGCAAAGATAGCGAACTTTTGCCGTCAACACGGTCGTCTTCCCGCTTCCTACATTTGCATTGACCAGACAGGCAGGACTCTCATCAAGCACTGCCTCTTTCTGGTAGGGATTCAGTTTATTCAGATCCATCATCTTTTTTCTCTCTCCTGATATCCATCGCCCGGTAACGGCGAAGAATCTTTTCCTGTTTCTCCCGTTCTTCTCTATCGTAGTCTTCTACAGACCGCCCGGCTGTATCGTGACTTTCTGTCCACGTTTTTCTTGTATCTGAACCCGTAATGTCAGATAAATTTCCCCGCTTTTTCGGTCTTTCCGCCCGGATTTCCAACCGAAATCCTGCCGGAAGTTCTGTATAATAACCGATCAGATTCCGCAGACTCTGTTTATTTTCCGGCTCATTCGCCCACTGTGCAAAAAATGGTGTGTCTACCGAAAGAATCAGTCTGGTATCCTTCACTTTCACCCGGTGCACGGTCTGGAAAAATCCGGCGTACTGCTCTCCGTTCTCTCTGGCTTTCCGGCAAAAGATATCCCACTTTTCCGGTAATGTTTCCAGTCGGAATTCTTTCCTTTTCCAGGTGGACTCTGCCCAGGTAACTACTTTTTCACCTTTGGGAACCGCCGATGCTTCCCGCAGATTTTCCAATCCCCACAGGATCAGTTTGCGATCCAGTTTATAATCCCCCACACATGCCGCACATCCGTCTTTGCATTTGCAGCCGGACACCATGCGAATCGCCTGTTCGATCACCTGCGGGATCAGATCATAGATTTTCTCGGAAAATCCAAGACCGCCCACATAGCCGTCATAGAAATAAATGGATACATCCGACGCTGTTTCACCCGATAATTCCAGCGCATTTGTGGAAGTTATCACATGGATATCCTCCTGTTCTGTCATCGTCACCATCTGCGCAGCATTTTTCAGAGCGAAACACAAGCCCTGAAAATGATTATTCCTGGTCAGCCGTCCCGTATCATCCGCCTGCAGCAGACCACGATACGCCCGTACCAGATTCTCCGGCAGATGCATCCAGGTTCCTTCGGTATCATAATCCTTCGTCAGCGGTGTCCGAAGTTCCTCATATCCAAGGTTCTGATGGTTATGGAACTGCAGTTTTTTGTACATATAGACATAATCCGCCACATTCACATCACCAAACTGCACCCGAATCCGGTTCCACTGCTGTTCCTTCTGGCTGTGGATTACATGAATATTCGTCTCGCCTCCGGCAACCGTATAATAATTTCCGTTAAATGGAATCGCATACGCCATCTTGCTCTCCAGATCCATCTTCACCACCCGGTAAGATTCCCCGTCGTGGATATAAACCGCACCTTCATGAATCTCCCGAAACGCCTGACTTTCATCCATCTCCGTGATCGTTTTTCCGGTTTCCTGATTCAACAGCGTGTATTTGTTCTTATCAATATTTCGCATGGAGAAATCGCCCGCCGGATACTCGCCGCCTGCCCATGCAAACCGACCGTTCTGGCTTCGCACTTCCTGCATCTTCATCAGTACCGGAATCGTCTCTCCGAGATCCGGGAAGCGGGCAATGTCATCCAGAGACAGCGGGAGTTCTGCTGCCGCCGCACGGATATGTGCCAGTTCGATCAGCAGGTTATCCGGATCAATCACCGCATGTTCACTGCTCTCATCAAAAAGCCATCCAGGCTCCAGACCGATATACTGATCCATCGGAAGGTGATCCAGGATCAGATAGTTGGTACAGCTTTTCTTACTTCGCCCCGCACGCCCGGTCTGCTGCCAGAAAGAAGAACGGGTTCCCGGATAACCGATCAGTACCGTCACTCCGATAGAACCGATATCAATTCCCAGCTCCAGTGCATTCGTACTCACCAGCCCCAGCAGATCCCCACGGATCATCTGCTGTTCGATGGTCTTTCGCTCGATCGGCGTATAACCGCCCCGGTAACCGGAAATCTGATCCGAAGTCACTGTAGTAAGAAAATCCGCCGCATCCAGCCGGTCTCTTGTCTCTTTTAACACAACTTCCACATTTTTTCTTGATTTTGCAAATGCAAGAAAACTTTCCCTCTGTTCCATCAACTGTGGAAGCATCTGTGCCGCCACCGACACAATGGATTCCTGCCCGTAATATTGCTGATCCTTTCCGCTTATTTTCGGTGGCTGTATCAGCAGATAATTCCGCTCGGATGCCGCCGAACCGTCTTTTGTCACCGAAGCAAATGGTTGTCCACAGATTTTTTCCGCCAGTTCCACCGGATTGGCAATCGTAGCCGAACTACATAGAAAATGAGGGACTGCGTGATAATACTCTGTAATCCTCGAAAGCCGCCGGAAAACATTTGCCATATGGGATCCAAAGGCTCCACGATAGGTATGCATCTCGTCGAGAACCACGTATTTCAGGTTCGAAAAGATAAAATCAAATCCGTATTTGCTGTGATTTGGCAGCATAGCGCCATTTAACATCTCTGGATTCGTCAGAATAATATTTGCCCGGTCCCGGATCCGTTTTCGCTCGTTCACCGGCGTATCACCGTCATATACTCCGGCACTGATTTTCTCCGGTCCGAAAAAAGAAAGCCACGGCTGCAATGCCCGGTACTGATCCGCCGCAAGTGCTTCGTCGGATAAATAAAGATTGCCCGCGCCGTCGGATGTTCCAGAATCTCCTGTATCACCGGAAGCAGAAAACTCAGCGTCTTTCCACTAGCCGTCGAAGTGGTAATCACCACGTTCTTCCCTTCCCGCGCCAACTCATACATCTGCGCCTGATGACAGTACAGCTGATCAATTCCCCGTTCCCGCAAAAACTCCACGATCTTCGGATTCAGAGATTCCGGAAACGAGGAATATATCGCTTTCCGCGCAGGGATCGTTCTTCGATATATAATTAAATCCTTGATGTCCATAACATCCACAGTCCTTTCTGATGCAAACTTGTGTTCTGGTGCTATTGTAACGGAGAATACTGCGGGATGCAAGATGGAATGAGAGAAAATAAATTATCTTCAACGTATAAATTTCCCGGTAACACTGTTTTCATTTTCTGCGACCTGCTCCGGTGTTCCCACAGCAACGATCCTTCCGCCTGCTTCGCCGCCTTTCGGACCCATATCGATGATATAATCTGCGTTTCGGATCACATCCAGATCGTGTTCTATCACGATTACGGTTGCCCCCTGATCCACAAGTGCCTGGAACACCTGAAGCAGTGTCTTTACGTCCAATGGATGTAATCCAATCGTCGGTTCATCGAACACGAAGACGGAATCGGACTGCCCTTTTCCCATCTCACTGGCAAGTTTCAGTCTCTGTGCTTCCCCACCGGACAGTCCCGGTGTCGCCTCTCCCAGGGTCAGATAGCCAAGCCCAAGATCTCGCAGTACTTCCAGCCGCTGCCGCACCACTTTCCAGTCTCCTGCCGCCTGTAGTGCTGTGTTCACATCCATCGCCATCATCTGCGGCAGCGAATACCTTTTCCCCGGTTCCTTTTCATAGCAAACCTGCCATGCCGCTTTCGCATACCGAGATCCTTTACATTCCGGACACACCACATCTACATCCGGCAAAAACTGTACATCCAGTGTGATCTGCCCTGTTCCATCACATGCCGGACATCTGAGATTTCCGGTATTATAGGAAAAATCCTTTGCCTTGTATTTCATCCTTTTTGCATCGTCAGTTTTTGCGTAAATCTTTCGAAGTTCATCATGCACATTGGCATACGTTGCCACGGTAGAACGAATGTTGATTCCAATCGGTGACGCATCGATCAGTTTCACATGGGAAATCCCCTCCGCAGAAACATTTTTCACGTGTTCCGGCAATGTCTCTCCGTTCAGTGCTGCCTCCAGTCCCGGAATCAGACTTTCCAGCACCATCGTAGTCTTGCCAGAGCCGGACACACCGGTCACAACGGTCAGCCTGCCTTTTGGAATATCGACTTCCAGAGGTTTTACCGTATGGATCGCATTGGTAGAAAGATGGATAACTCCCAGATCAAACATATTTTCAGCATGCGTCTGTTCCCGTACTGGCAAATTCGTTTTCTGCGCTAAAAACGGACCAATCATGGAAGCAGGATTCTTTGTAATCTCAGGGATCGTTCCCTCTGCGATCACATATCCACCGCCATTTCCTGCCTCCGGTCCCATCTCCACGATCCAGTCAGCTTCGGACAAAATCTGCGTATCGTGATCGACCAGAAGAACCGAATTGCCATCCGCGATCAGATCATGCATCACGGCATTCAATCCATTAATATTGGAAGGATGTAATCCGATGGAAGGCTCGTCCAACACGTACAATACACCTGTCGTACGGTTTCTTACAGCTCTCGCCAGCTGCATCCGTTGCCGCTCCCCGGTAGACAATGTCGCAGCTGCTCTGTCGAGAGACAGGTAAGAAAGTCCCAGATCCATCAGTCTTTTTGCAGCTGTCTGAAAGGATTCGCAGATTGATTCTGCCATTGGACGCATTTCCTCTGGCAGAGAATCCGGAACATCGGCAACCCACACAACCAAATCTTTTAAAGTCATCTGACACGCCTCCGCCAGTCCGATGCCTCGAAGTTTCGGTGCTCTCGCTTTTTCGGAAAGTCTGCTTCCCTGACACTGCGGGCAGATCTCTTCTTTCAGGAATTTTTCCACACGTTTCATGCCCTTTTCATCTTTTACTTTAGCAAGGGCATTTTCCACAGTATACACCGCATTATAATAGGTAAAATCCAGTTCTCCTGCCTGGTTCGAATTCTTTGCTTTATAAAAAATATGTTTCTTTTCCGCCGGCCCGTGATAAACAATATCTTTTTCTTTCTCCGTCAGCTCGCGAAACGGAATATCCGTGCGCACACCCATTTCCCGACATACATCCGTCATCAGTGACCACATCAGACTGTTCCACGGTGCAACCGCCCCGTCATCGATACTGATCGAATCATCAGGTACCAGAGAATCAATATTTACCGTCCGTACTCGCCCGGTACCACCACATTCCGGGCATGCACCCTGAGAATTAAACGCAAGTTCTTCCGCACTCGGCGGCTGCACCTGCTCCCCACAGATTGGGCAAAGAATCTCCTGCTCCGCTGCCACTTTTAATGTCGGCTCCACATAATGCCCATTGGGACACCGATGCGAAGCCAGCCTCGAATACATCAGCCGCAGACTGTTCAAAAGCTCCGTTCCCGTGCCAAACGTACTCCGGATCCCCGGAATTCCCGGCCGCTGATGCAGCGCAAGCGCCGCCGGCACATACAAAACTTCATCCACCTGTGCCTTCGCCGCACCCGTCATACGTCTTCGCGTATAAGTAGAAAGCGATTCCAGATACCTCCTGGATCCCTCCGCATACAACACCCCCAACGCCAACGACGACTTCCCGGAGCCGGACACACCTGCGATGCCTACGATCTGGTGCAGGGGGATATCTACGTTTATGTTCTTCAGGTTGTGGACTCTGGCACCTCGGATTTGGATGTATTTGGGGTTGTTATCGTGATTGTTCATTGGTTGTTCTCCTTTATTTCTTACATCTTTGATTGACTTTTGATAGAAATACTTTATAATGAAGTTAAGAAATGGGTTTTGTGTCGTGTACGGTCTTAGGATCCAAGCGGGTTGCTCGTTTCTTTTTTATTCTATACAAAACTTTTATCCAGCTCACACAATATCTTTATATCATAATCCCATAATGAGCCGATAACCATCGGCTACCGGCTCATCGTTACTCAATTCCGTATTCATATAATTTCCAGAATTTTTTATTTTTTAAAAAGTAATCACTTCCGGTTCATGCGTAAATGCAGAAATCGTTGCGGTTGCATTCTTAAAATAAAAAACTTCTGTATTGCCATCATCTGCGGCATACATTTTCTGTAAACTCGGATATGCATCCAGCATGGACTGTCTTGCTTCCACACGATCATCCTCTACCAGTTCGCCAGCCACACGGATCCATTCACCACCCTTAAAAGCACAGATCTCAGCTTTCGGATTGGCATGTAACTGTTTTGAGACATCTTTCACTTTTCCGGTCTGGATATACAGCTTGCCCTCAAAAATATGAGCTGTTCCAAAAGGACGAACTCTCGGTTGATTACCCTCTACAGTTGCCAGATAATATGTCTCTGCGTCTTTTAAAAATTGTAATACTGTCTCCATGATTATGCCCCTTTCTGTGGTGATATGTTTGAGATAAGTATAGCACTGGAAAGACGGATGTGCAAATTTTTATGTATTCATATCCACCTTTCATCTTGCATTCATTCCACCAATTTCTTTTATTTTCCTGTGGATTTTTCATAAAATTATGTATAATCAAATCAACAAGTATTTTGGTCGACAAGACCATACATTAAAAACACTTTGACCGACGAGGTTTCTCTGGTTTTCCAGAGCGGTGGATGGTTAGCGCCATCCACCTTTAAATGTCAAATAAATTTTTCTTCTGATTCTCAGGAATAAATTTCTCCAATTCCCCATACTTTTCCTCATTATCCCATATCAGCCATCTCTTAAATGCCGTAAACGCAGAACTGTCTTTCAGTTCCCTCTTCAGAAGCATCGCAATATCCTCTTTTTCTTCTTGATTCTCTGCTTCCTGATACTCTCTTACATATTCTTTGAACTTTGAAAGATCTTTCCGCATCGTTTTACGTATAATCCTTGCTTCCATTTTCTTCTGAGGAGTTGTTCCATAGTACGCATCATTTAATAGCAAAATCGTATTTCTGATTGCCTCATTATCATCCTTCACCGCCGAAAACTCCAGCTTTTCATCCGTTCCAAAATAACCTGTTTTCCGAAAAGCAATCAGGTGTTCTACAGGCTCTGTTGTACAGTTCAATATTGGTTCATATTTGTCTGACTTAATATTGTTGCAATGTGCACACACCCAAAACAGATTATTCCAGTCATATTTCAATTTTTTATCGCCCCGGTGCGGAATCAGATGTTCGATTTGATAGGATGTTGCCTCTTTGTTTTCGCAAATATAACATTTCCCGTGGAATACTTCCCGTAACGCCTGATTCACATGTTCCGTATTATACGAACGACCTGTATTACATGCTTCCTGCAAATCAGCCATTGCCTCTTGTGTATGCGGGGTTTCCTTCCTCTCAATCTTAATCATTCGTTTCCCTTCTCCGTTCGATATCCTCAAATTTTTCTCTGGCAGCTCCTGACAGATCTGTTGACAAATTTTTAAATTTTATTTTTAATTCTGCCCGTTCAGCCCTCTCCTCTTCCGTCAGTTTTTTTCTAGAACACAACTGTGCATATCGCTCCAGTTCCTCTTTTAATGTATCTGAATATTCATCTGCCTCAAAGTAGCCTTCCGCAAGTTCATCCGATGAAAAAGCAGCCAGGTTCTCCAGTTCCACATGCTTTTCCAGATCATATGCTTTCGCATTGGAAATAGAATTCAAAATATATGGCGAATGTGTCGTCACAATAAATTGAATATTCGGGAAAAATTCTGTTAAGAATGGAAGAATTTTTTTCTGCAGTTCAATATGAAGATGCGTTTCCAGTTCATCAATCAGAACAATTCCCTGTGCATTATACTGACTGATTTCTTCACCCAATAACCAGTTTTTATCCATTCGAAGAATCAAATC
>UMKB01038761.1_pt1 | contig 12794 bp, 10 predicted proteins | sample 1966171 | NCBI WGS metagenome assembly UMKB01 (sample SAMEA4836164, study PRJEB28245) | human gut metagenome | biome: gut microbiome; material: fecal sample | place: Denmark | collected 2008 | reverse complement strand
GTCATATATAACTATATTAACCGTTTCTGGGATGGTAAATGTTTTCTGCTAAGAGCTAATGCAAAGAAGGACATGCGTATATTGTTTGAACAGGATTTTACAAAACCATTTAAAGAATATATCAGGACAAATCATGATAAAGATAAGGATATGTGTATAGACTGTGGAAGACCAATGGGAAATAAGGAACGTGTTTCTATTGCTTTTATGAAGGATATGGCAGATGATCTTGCGAGAAAAAAGTCTGCATTCTGGAATTGTAAAGTAGATGCCTTTTTGTGTCCTGCATGCGCATTTGTATATGCTGCCAGTCCGCTGGGATTCACACTTTTAGGACAGCGCTTTGCATTTATGAATACTAATTCATCAATTAATCAGTTACTGGCTTCTAATAGCAGGAGTGGAAAGATTGTGACAGAGGCAGAGAAAAAAGAAGCTGAGCGATATACACAATGGTTTGCCAGAATGTTGAAGCAGTTGATGGATTGTAAAGTTGAACAACTTAACAATATTCAGATTATTTTAAAGGGAACAGATGAGAAGGATAAATATATCTTTTCTGTAATAAGTAATGAAGCACTTCAGACATTTAATGATGAAAAGGTAAGAAAAGCTTTAGAGTATTTAGGAGAATATCCTTACACAAGAATTGGAGCAGATTATCTTAATATATACGAAAATGTAGTTATGAATATTCTGAAACATAGAAGTCAGGAATTGCTTCTAAAGAAAGTGCTAAAGAATAATCTTGATTCTGATAATGCGGGACAGATAGTAACTGCTTATTGGATATATGTTGTAATGTTGTATAGTGCACTTGTTAAGAAAGATAAGGATTTGCAAGGAAATGGAGGTAAGGTTATAGAAATGGGAAGTATAACAGTAATGGAGAGTGGTTTTGCTTTAAGAACTGCTATATTGTCTTCAAAAGGGGCAAAGGATGATGAATGTATCAAAGGAACAATATATCAGCTTCTTAATGCATTATCTACGAGAAATACAGGAAAATTTCTGGATATTGTAATGAGATTATATTGTACCTGTAAGGTGCCAGCTGAAGTGGGACAGGCTGATAAATTAGTTATTCCAAGAGAGTTTGTATATATCCAGAAAAATCAGGAGTTATTTGAAGAATATGGATATGCATTTGTTTTGGGATTAAAAGGATGCAGACAGAATAAGAAGAATGAGGAGGTTATTTAGATGAGTAAGAATGGATTGACAATGACAATAGTATTTGTTGCAGAGAGTGCGAATTATGGAGAAGGATTAGGTAATATTTCTAATATTAAGAAAATGACAAGAGGTAATGCAAGCCAGTATTCATATATATCAAGGCAGGCAATAAGATACAATATTGTACAGCAGGCTGAGTGGGATAACACACCTGTCGAGGATAAGAGCGGAGTTGTACAGTTTGCTCCATCAGCTACTATTGAGGATTACCCAGAAATAGATTTATTTGGTTATATGAAGACAATGGCAAAGGACGATAATGCAAGGGGAGGTGCATCAACAAGAAGTGCAGTGGCTAGACTTAGCAACGCTATATCACTTGAACCATATCAGGGGGAGCTGGAGTTTCTTACTAATATGGGATTAGCTAAGCGCCAGAATCTTGACAATGGTATTGCACAGAGTGAAATTCACCGTTCTTATTATGCATATACAATTTCAGTGGATCTTGACAGGGTTGGAATTGATGGAGAGATTAATGTATCAAAGGAGGAAAAAGCTAAAAGGGTTAAAACACTTCTTGAAACCGTTCAGTATCTTTATAGAGATATACGCGGCAGGAGAGAGAATTTATCTCCATTATTTATCATAGGTGGTAACTATGAAAGAAAGAATCCGTTTTTTGAAAACATAGTTAAGATTGATAATAATATGATAAATGTTGATACATTGGTAGAAATGAAAGAAAGTAGTGAAGATCTTGAAAATTCTACAATAGTAGGAGTAACATCAGGAATCTTTAATAATGACAGTCAGATTAAGGAAAAACTTGGGGCTGTAACAATAGCAGAAGCATTTGGAGAGTTTAAGAAGAAAGTGGATGAGTACTATGCATAGAGCAATAAGACTGGATTGTTTTCAGAATCTTGTTAATTATAGAAAACCGAGCAGTTTTATAATTAAAGAGACCTATCCTCTTCCACCATATTCAACAGTAAGTGGAATGATACATGCCGCATGTGGATTTAAAGAGTATCACAAAATGAAGCTGAGTATTCAGGGCGATAACAAAGGGACTATATCTGATCTGTATACACGCTATTCATTTTCAGCAGGTGCCAGATATGAAGAAGGCAGGCATCAGATATGCGTAAAAGATGGCGATAATTATGGAATATTTAAGGGAATAGCCAATGTTGAACTGTTATGTGAATGCAAGCTCATAATACATATTGTGCCAGAGGATGAGGCTGATTTTGAAATAATATATCAGGCACTTAAGAATCCGCCAACGTATCTGTCTCTTGGAAGATATGAGGATATTATAGATATAAGAGATGTCAGAATTGTTTCATTAAAAGAAGATGAAGAAGTACTGACTAATCACGATATGTATATTCCTGTGTCTTACATGGGGGAAGAACCTGTTGAAGCAACTGTTTATACATTGAATAAAGAATATGAGATAACTAAACAGGGGTTAAGGAGATGGAAGTCTGAAAAAGAAGGTGGAAGAGTTAAGGCATATTACTGCCCGCCTCATAAATGCCTGGAAAGAGCGTATGTAGATGATACGGATGATGAAGATGTTGTAATATTTGCGTGATGAGATTTTATTAATAGTTACATTGTGGATTTAAATGTATGGAGGGGTAGATGGAATATTTTGCAAAGTCAGTTCCGAATGGGGGTTCTAAAGAAGAACAGGTGACATTAAAACAGCATCTGGATGATACAGTTAAATGTGCACAGGATTTTTTTGAAAAATTCGGACATTATTTTACAGAAAAAGAAAAAGCAATAATAATAGAAGCATGCAGAGTGCATGACCTGGGAAAGGCAAACATTGTTTTTCAATCTAAGATAAATAAAGAGCTGGATGTAATAAAGACTCAGGAGATACCACACGGATTTTTAAGTGCAATGACGACATCGCCTGAAGAATTTAAGAATCATATACCAGAAGCAGATAATGATGATTATAAAGCTTTCTATACAGCAGTATATCATCATCATGTCAGAGAAGATAAAAACGGTGATGATATAATATTAAATTTCTGTAAGAAATACTATAACCCATATATAAGGGATTTTTTAAATGATGAAAGTATCAAAGCTAAGGTTTCGGGTATAAATAAATATCTTCTGTTCAGAAATACAGGCAGCATATCGGGAAGCAAATACATCATGAGCTGTTATGATAAGAATGAATATTTGCATGAATGGCAGGAATTTGTGCTAATCAAAGGTCTGCTGAATAAATTTGATTATACAGTGAGTGCTGGTTATACAGAAGCAGAGGATTGTTCTGCTTTCACAACAAAATATCTTAAAACATCTATAGAAAACATTTTTCAACAGCATGGATTAAGACCAGTTCAGGAGTATATGAGAGATAAATGTGATAAGAATCTTGTTGTGGTTGCACCAACTGGAATGGGAAAAACAGAGGCATCATTATTATGGCTTAATGGTGAAAAGGGATTTTATACATTGCCATATGTAGTATCATCGAATGCAATATATGAAAGAATAAGAGACAGGTATGAATATAAGGACGTGGCAATACTTCATTCAGACAGTATGCATTATTATTTTGAAGACCAGGTAAACGAAACAGATTCTGATGGATATGAAAAATATCAGAAAGCAAAATTATTATCTCAGCCGCTTACTATATGTACAGTAGATCAGTTGTTTAAGTTTGTGTATAAGGCGTTGGGAACAGAAATATTTGCAGCTACATTGAAATATTCTAAGATAATTATTGATGAGATACAGGCATATAGTCCATCAGTAATAGCAGCAATAATATATGGATTAAAGATAGTGACTGATATGGGTGGGAAATTTGCCATAATAACAGCAACATTTCCACCGGTATTGGGAAGTCTTATGCATAAATATGGATTGATGGCTGATAATCAGTATGAATACAGGGATTTTTCTGCATTATCGAATCTTAAAAGACATTGGATAGATATAAAAGATGGCGATATAGAAATAGATAGGGTTGTAGAAGATAGCTATGATAAAAAGGTTCTTGTAATATGCAATACGGTAAAAAAGGCACAGCAGATATATAAAAGCCTGACCGAAAAAACAGATAATGTTCATCTTCTGCATGCACGATTTACCAAAGAACATAAGAGAATGCTGGAAAATGAGATTATAAAGTTCTCAGATAGTGAAAATGAAACGGGAATATGGGTAACAACACAGTTAGTTGAGGCAAGTCTGGATATTGATTTTGATGTGTTGTATACAGAGATGAGTACGGCTGATAGTTTGTTGCAGAGAATGGGAAGATGCAACAGGAAAGGTCGGTATATTCCGGATAAGGCCAATATACATATATACATTAATGCAAATGGAGTAGGAGTCAGCCGGGCTATATATAATCGTGAGATATACACTCGTTCTGTTGAGTGTTTAGAAAAATATATTGGCAGAGTTATGACAGAATCAGACAAATCTGAATATATCAATAAAGTATACTGTACAGATGAGATAAAGGATACGGATTATTACAGGGATATAGAGAAGTTTCTTGCAATGTTTAAAGAACTGACACCAGCAGAATACAGTAAAAGTGAAGCTGATGAAAAATTCAGGGATATTAACAGTATTAAAATTATTCCTGATGACGTATATGAAGATAATCGTGAAGTTATAAGCGAGTGTATTGATATAATGCATAGCTCTAATGCTGATAGAAGAGAGAAGAATGACGCAAGAACAAAGCTGGATTCATATGTGATTTCTATACAGTTATATGCTTATAAGAAATATCCGGATGGGATAGATCGTGATGTAATATATGGTAGTGATATTCATAGATCATGTATTATGTACGATTTCAATGTTGTGGATTTAACAGGAGCAGGGTTAGTTTTAGGCGAATATGAAAGAGATATATATGTCTGAATATTCATACGATAGGAGCATTTTATGGAAGAAAGAATAACAGGAGTGATGATTTATTATTATTTCGTGTGCTCAAGAAAGTTATGGTATTTTTGTCATCAGATTAATATGGAAGATGAGAATGAAAATGTGCAGCTTGGAAAATTGCTGGATGAGAACAGTTACAAGCGGGATGATAAGCATATTGAAATAGATGGCATTATTAATATTGATTTTATTCATGAAAAAAATGAACTTCATGAGATAAAGAAGAGCAAGAGTATAGAAGAGGCTGGAATATGGCAGGTTAAGTATTATCTATATTACCTGAAAAAAAGAAATGTGGATGGACTTCATGGCGTGATAGACTATCCACTGCTGAAGAAAAATGTTGATGTAGAATTGTCGGATGAGGACTGTAAAAAACTAGACGATATTATAAAAGAAATCATTAGTGTGAAGAATCAGGAGTATCCGCCGAAGCTGGAAGAGAAAAAGATATGTAAAAAATGTGCATATTATGATTTGTGTTTTATATAGACAGAAGAAGGTGATGATAATTGAAACAGAGTTTTTATGTGTATAATAATGGGGATTTAAAACGCAAGGATAATACATTACAGTTCACTGCTTATGACGGAGAAAAAAGAGATATTCCAATTGAAAGAATTTCAGATATATATGTAATGTCTGAAATGTCGTTTAATACGACATTTCTTAATTATATATCGCAGTATGGAATACCTATACATTTCTTTAATTATTATAATTATTATTCAGGAAGTTTTTATCCAAAGGATGGAAATCCAGCAGGTCAGTTGCTGGTTAAGCAGGTTGAACATTATGTGGATTATGATAAGAGATTGGATATTGCCATAAAATTTATACAGGCGGCAGCAGATAATATATATAGAAATCTCAGATATTATAATGGCCGAGAAAAAGATGTCTCGGAATATATGAGGGATATAGATTCACTTCGTGGAACTCTTTGTAAAGCAAGGACAATAGAAGAATTGATGGGAATTGAAGGAAATATAAGAAAGAGATATTATGCAGCGTGGAATGTGATTGTTAATCAGGATATACGGTTTGATAAGCGTGTTATGCATCCGCCAGACAATATGATTAATTCATTGATTTCATTTGTTAATTCCCTAGTGTATACGCGTTTATTAAGCGAGATATATCATACACAACTGAATCCAACGATAAGTTATCTGCATGAACCGGGAGTAAGAAGATATTCATTATGTCTGGATATATCGGAAGTATTTAAACCATTGATTGGAGACAGATTGATATTTTCGTTGTTAAACAGAAGACAGATAACAGAAGACAGCTTTACAAAAGAACTTAACTATCTTCATCTTAAGAAAGAAGCTTCTAAACTTATTGTTTCAGAATTTGAGAATCGTATGAAGAAAACGATAATGCATAAAGAATTGGGAAGACAGGTGTCTTACCAGTATCTGATGAGGTTAGAAGCATATAAGCTTATAAAGCATTTAATAGGTGAGAAAGAATATGAAGGGTTTAGAATATGGTGGTAGTATATGTATATTGTACTTGTATATGATGTTAGTAAAGATGAAAATGGGCAAAAAAGATGGTCACATATTTTCAAAATCTGCAAAAAGTATCTGACGCATATTCAGAATTCTGTCTTTGAAGGAGAAATATCAACAGTTCAATTAGAAAAATTACGGGGTGAGTTGAAACCACATGTTAATACTAATCTGGATTCAGTCATTTTATTCAAAAGCAGGAGTGAAAAATGGCTGGATAAAGAATTTTGGGGTAAGGAAGATGATTTGACGAGTTTCATAATTTGATTGTCGACCAGAAATAGTGTAAAATATGCACAGAGTCGACAATGGCGATATTGCTATGCTTCTAGCATATTCAGGGCATAAAGTATTAGTAATCTGTTGGCGGATTTAAAGGGTAGACAGAATAACGCTTCAGAGTTGAGAAACAGAGAGGCTTTAATAATTACGGGAATTAATAGATACATAGTGGGATGTAAATAATAATGGGTTCAAGAGGTTCTCCATAGACATTCCTGAATTAATAGATACATAGTGGGATGTAAATGAGGACAAGCGTAATATTGTCGCGATTTACTCACAGGAATTAATAGATACATAGTGGGATGTAAATATAACAAGGTTGAGTGGTGCTTTCGCAACATCTGCGAATTAATAGATACATAGTGGGATGTAAATTTTAATTGAATATCAAGATTGATAGGAACTTCAATAGAATTAATAGATACATAGTGGGATGTAAATCTTGATTATGCTGTTACCCTTACCGGTGCTGTTTTGAATTAATAGATACATAGTGGGATGTAAATCAATATCGAGATACTCCGTGTATGTATCAATCGACGAATTAATAGATACATAGTGGGATGTAAATATATCCTAAATTATTAGGAGACGCTATAACGGCTAGAATTAATAGATACATAGTGGGATGTAAATACTTATTCAGACATTTCTGTTTATAATGGTGTTGGAATTAATAGATACATAGTGGGATGTAAATTTAAGATATGCCATATAAGAATAAAAATCAGGTTCAGAATTAATAGATACATAGTGGGATGTAAATTATCACAACACACATCTATCAGTATGCCCTGCTGGAGAATTAATAGATACATAGTGGGATGTAAATAAAGTTGGGTTTGTCCAAATTCCAGCAGACGCCGTTGGAATTAATAGATACATAGTGGGATGTAAATATGCAGGGCGATAATAATTTTAAGGCACAGATTGAGTGAATTAATAGATACATAGTGGGATGTAAATGGGATATTACATGGTAGTAGGTTCGGAAGTCTGCGGAAGAATTAATAGATACATAGTGGGATGTAAATTAAGATAATTTAATCGCACTATATGTTGATGTATCAGAATTAATAGATACATAGTGGGATGTAAATTTAATGGATAAAAGCTCATAAGCATTCGATAAGCCAAGAATTAATAGATACATAGTGGGATGTAAATCTAAAAGGTGTTATATTAATACGACAATCTTTAAGAATTAATAGATACATAGTGGGATGTAAATATTCGTTGTCTGCTGTTCGTGTGACTACTTCTTTAAGAATTAATAGATACATAGTGGGATGTAAATGAAGATATTGATGTTAAGTTTAACAATTATGCTACAGAATTAATAGATACATAGTGGGATGTAAATACGGATACCCGCTTATAGGTTGTAAAGAATTTCCGAATTAATAGATACATAGTGGGATGTAAATTATCTGCGACTAGAGGGAATAGCAGGCGGCAGCAGGGAATTAATAGATACATAGTGGGATGTAAATAAAGAACGGCTTGAACGTGAGCAGAATTTTAGAGAGAATTAATAGATACATAGTGGGATGTAAATGTAATAGAGCCATTAACAGTATTATTGCCGCTATTAGAATTAATAGATACATAGTGGGATGTAAATTTTGAAGAATAACACTATGTTTCATGTGAAGCATTAGAATTAATAGATACATAGTGGGATGTAAATTACAACAAAAGATAATATAATTTCAATAAACACACTGAATTAATAGATACATAGTGGGATGTAAATACGGAAACTTGAATGCCTTGCCGTTGCAGTGTCAGAATTAATAGATACATAGTGGGATGTAAATGTAATTGAATATAACAGTGGATTGTGAAAAGAAAAAGAATTAATAGATACATAGTGGGATGTAAATCCTGTAGCAATTGCCCCACCGATTGCGGTTGTTGTATTGAATTAATAGATACATAGTGGGATGTAAATATAAGCTGAAAAGCATTAGACGGCTCTGTATCTGACGAATTAATAGATACATAGTGGGATGTAAATGTATCAGACATATTAATAACAGGCAAAGTAGGAATAGAATTAATAGATACATAGTGGGATGTAAATGTGCTGGATAATTCAGCGGAAGTAATTGAATAAAAAGAATTAATAGATACATAGTGGGATGTAAATTCTAAAACTTTCCTGCAATATTTCAATCTGTTTCCCGAATTAATAGATACATAGTGGGATGTAAATTATACACCTATATATTCAGTGCTGTGATAGGGTTGGAATTAATAGATACATAGTGGGATGTAAATCTTTGAACGATAATTATAAGAATTGCTGTCTTACTCGGAATTAATAGATACATAGTGGGATGTAAATTAGCCAACTCGAAAATGCTTGCATTTCTGCGGGAGGAATTAATAGATACATAGTGGGATGTAAATATCTTTGAAGTAAATAACTCGTCCTGGCTCTGCTCCGAATTAATAGATACATAGTGGGATGTAAATGCCATGGGAGGACGTACCTTTGTAAGTGTAAAAATAGAATTAATAGATACATAGTGGGATGTAAATATTCTTAAAATCAAAACAGTTTTCAAGAACATATTTGAATTAATAGATACATAGTGGGATGTAAATGACCATACAAAATATTCTGTGCTGTCTGTAATATCGGAATTAATAGATACATAGTGGGATGTAAATAAAGCATGATATAAACAAGTTGCAAAGTCAACACGGAATTAATAGATACATAGTGGGATGTAAATGACTATGTATCAGAAGAACAGAAAGATTTTATAAGGAATTAATAGATACATAGTGGGATGTAAATTTCTTTAATGCTCTTAATATTTTCTGCTCCTGTTCGGAATTAATAGATACATAGTGGGATGTAAATTTTCTTACTTGAGAAAAAGGCAGACGGCTGTGCTATGGAATTAATAGATACATGGTGGGATGTAAATTTACTTGGTATTCACTGGGATTGGCTCGAAACTCTAAATTAATAGATACATAGTGGGATGTAAATGTTCAAACAAGGGTGCTAATAACAAGGTCGCTTGTAAATTAATAGATACATAGTGGGATGTAAATTGACTTGAAACCTGCTACAAGTGAAGCCTGCGGATTGAATTAATAGATACATAGTGGAATGTAAATCTGCGAATAGGTGTAATTTCAAGAGAAATGTTTTTCATCGTTATGCTGTTGCACTGGTGCAACTTTGAATTATTCTACTATGCACAAATCTTCTGCAAGCATATCTGCCTAAGATTTTGCTCTTGCATAATTCTTCATTTCTAAATCCTCACTTTCTTAAAATTGGGTATAAAAATACCACTTGACCGGTGGTATTTTACTAATCAATATGCTTTATTTCCTTAATGGATTGATTTTCTTTAAGTACTCCTGCTTCTTTGAGTATCTTTTCAAAATCTTTATCATATCTCTCTTTGTCTTCCTTTGTTCTTTTAACAATTTCTCCTGTTGTTTCAAATAATGGTATCCCCTTTTTTAACTCTTCACTCATTATATTCCTCCAACAAGATATAATATTTATCATCAACCTTTCTTTATTAAGTACTTTGAATCTCTGATTTGTCTTATATAAAACTTCCTGCTCCTGTGCATTAACAGAAGAAATATCTCTACCATTATGAGCATTCTGTATATATATTTGTACCTGACCGTCTTCATTATAGACCTGACCTTTTGTTGTTGACAAGAATCGTTTTACATATTTTTCTACAACTTTTTCAAACTTGAAATATACAGACCTTTGTAAATTATCATTATACTTAGGCATTTTATTCAATGTTTCATTAAGCCTATCAACCATTTTCTTTTCTTCATAAGATAACTTCCTTCATTCCTAAGTTTCTCATTTACTACATAGGATTTTAACGATATATTTTCATACAAAATTTTAGTATCCTCGTTAGTTAATACATTGTTTTGATTTGCTACCTTCTTACTGCTCTTTCTTATTAGCATACATTTTCTGATTATCCGGATTCAGAGAATACTTCGACAATCTGTCAAACTGCTCAACCAGCATGACAGTATATTGCTGTTTCTAATCCTGTTTGTAATCTTTTTTGACCTTTTTATCATGAATACGCTGGTTGCATCATGGGTAATCACAGTAGAAAATTGATGGTGAATATATGCCAGCGATAGGGAACTGGTGAGAAAATATAGTAGTAAATAGACAGAACAATGATATATTTAAAAGATAAAATTAAAAGAATATGACTTACAAATTAGACAATCTGAGGAATTGAAAATATTTTTGAGATGAAAAAGATTTATTTAATATGGAATCTGATAGCAAAGTTTTGAATGCCTTAAACAATATAAAAACATTTTAGACGTACTTATGAAATTATTCTCAAGGGTAAAAATATCGCTGTTTTTACAATTAGCAATGGCATTGATTTGACATCGACTTATGTATTTTGTGAATTGTGGGAATAGCAAGAAAAGTTATAAGTGAAAAATGATAAAGATATATTTGAAATTGCTTGTCGACCTATTATAGTGTAAAATATAAGCAAGGTCGACAAAGGCTTAATTTATGCGTTTAATTTGAATTTATTGAAAATGACATTAGTAATATATGCGAGATTTTATTAGAACGACAAATAACAGCTTTAGATTAGAGGTTTAAAGCTGTATATAAAATTACGGGAATTAATAGTTACATAGTGGGATGTAAATCGATTACAAACCCAGAGGGCTTTACAGCAACGCCATGAATTAATAGTTACATAGTGGGATGTAAATGCATTAAAACATATAAACCAGTGATAAGAGTAGTATGAATTAATAGTTACATAGTGGGATGTAAATTAGCAAATCTTCACAGTATCGTCAGGGTTAGCCTGGAATTAATAGTTACATAGTGGGATGTAAATAAAATAACTACAATTATGAATGTTGAGTTTCAGGTTGAATTAATAGTTACATAGTGGGATGTAAATACAGTTTTCTTAACAAATGGCACAGACTTTAATTCGAATTAATAGTTACATAGTGGGATGTAAATACAAAGGCGATTGATTATGTTGAAATAGATGAAAAAGAATTAATAGTTACATAGTGGGATGTAAATTAATCACGGAGCAAAGGAGGTTGAACAATGGCAGCGAATTAATAGTTACATAGTGGGATGTAAATTTTAGAAGTAAAGGGAACAGTAAAAAAGGATTACGAATTAATAGTTACATAGTGGGATGTAAATACTGTAAATATAATAAACATCAATAAATCTTCACTCGAATTAATAGTTACATAGTGGGATGTAAATTATAAGAGCCGTTACACTGATTAATAAAGTTATCAGAATTAATAGTTACATAGTGGGATGTAAATGAAATACAAGGTATTTCATAGTCAATTCTGTCTCCCGAATTAATAGTTACATAGTGGGATGTAAATGAACTGCGGATATAAGATGTTCTTCCAGCAAGCAGGGAATTAATAGTTACATAGTGGAATATAAAATACGATACAATTATATGTTTAATTTTCTTGAAGATAGGATATGTTATTAAACAAAATAGTGGCTTTAAATTATGCGCTTTTGACAGGATCAATATGATTGATAAATGCAATCCCCTCCACGCAACCAACGCCACCACAATTCCCACTTTTCTGACAACTACAATTGGTGGAATCCGCATTTTACAAGGATTATAATACATACATAACAACAGAAAGGACTGACATTATGCTACAGGAGAATCTTATTATGCTGAGGTCGCTTGCGGATAAGACGCAGGAGGATATCGCAGAGGTTATTGGAATATCGAGGCAGGCATATGCCAAATGGGAGCGTGGAGTTTCCCATAGTTAAAGATACCACACCAAATATGATGA
>UMKB01046501.1_pt1 | contig 12854 bp, 12 predicted proteins | sample 1966171 | NCBI WGS metagenome assembly UMKB01 (sample SAMEA4836164, study PRJEB28245) | human gut metagenome | biome: gut microbiome; material: fecal sample | place: Denmark | collected 2008 | reverse complement strand
GAGAGGGGCTCTAATAACTACTACTCTATAATACAAGGAGGGATGACATGATTCAACTCTTTATGAGCCGCAGCGGGAGTTCTGTCATTGTCCCGCTCCGGTTTCCCGCATCTCAGAGTGCCATTGCTGAAGTCTCCTGTCAGCTTGATGAGGCCAGTAGAGAAGGAAAAACACAGATCGTTGAGATCAAAAGCGTAATCGCCAATCTGCCGTCGTACCTCAGCGGACTTGACCCTGATTCCAGAACGCAGCTTGCACAACTGAATCAGCTTTCGAGCATCATTGCTAAAATGGACTCCCGCGAACGGAACATCTATGCGGGCGCCTTGGATGGCAACAGCATCAATGATCTGAACGATATGATTCGTGTGGCGGAACAGGTGTCGGACTACATCCTCATTCCCAATGTCAATTCAGATGTGACTCTTGGCCGTTATGTCGCTGTTGCCGGCCAGATTCAGGGGGATCCCAGATTCCCCGAAGCAGCCTGGCCCTACCTGGACTTCGCAAAAATCGGTGCAGAATACTATGCTGAGCATGGCGGTGCCTATACCTATGCCGGCTATGTGCTTCGCAAGCAGAACGATGAGCTTATCAGAGAGAAAAAATCGAAGATCCAGCTTGACCTCACCTCCTCCCAAGCGCAAACGAGTGTCTGCCTTCCGGCAACGAAGGAGGAATTGGAGCGGATAAAAAGAACACTGGGAGTCGATTGTTTTGCAGAGGCAGTTATAACTGAGGTGTCGTTTCCTGTTCCCTATATGGACGAGCATATTCCCACTACAGGGGTCTGCGTGGAAGATGCAAACGAATTGGCCTGGGCAATTGAAGGAATGCAGTTCGAAGACAAAGACCTCAAGAAATATCTGTCGGTTCTTTCTGCAGAGCAACCGGAAACTTTTCAGGAGGCATTGTACTACGCCATGAATCTGGATGACTACGAACATTTCTCAGATGATCTGGAAGCATACGGAAAGACTGTTCTGCGGCGTATTGGCGCTGATGATGAACTGATTGACACCATCGACGGGTATATGGATTTTGAGAAACTGGGCGAGGACGCTATGGTGGATGATGGTGTCCGGAGAACTGAGTTCGGCCTAATCCGGCGATGCAGCAGTCCTTTCTCTGAGGAAACACATGGGTTAGAGATGGGAGGCCTTTCATAATGACCCTGGCAGACGGTTTTCTCCGAGTAAAACTGATGACCTATACGCAGCCCAAAGTAACGATAAACTGAACAACATCGTCTGGTAAATTAGGAGGAATGCAGATGAAGAAGAAACGCATGATCTTGGTGGCTTCACTGGCCACACTGGGAGCTGCTGTTGCCAGCTATTTTTACTTCTCCGGAAAAAATGTTTTTGACAATGGCTAATCCCACAAAAATATGGTATGTTGTGTACTTATCAAATGAAGGAGGTGAAAACCCATGAAACAGAAACCTACGAAAAGATGTGAAAACGGTGTTCAGTTGAGGCCCGCTTCCATTGAGGAGGCGGGCCTTTTCTATTCGGAACTGGACAAAGCCCAGGATGAAGCGCTGGGCACGGTCGGTCACATCCGCATGGACTTCGGTTCTGGCGGCAAGGAATTCTGGCATACCTGGTGGCCTCACAACGAGGATCGGTTCAATACACCAGAATTCAAGGCAGAATTGCAAGAGTTTGTGGATGCGCTTCGAGCAAATGGACCGCTGAAAAATCTCTCCGAAATGAGTTCCTACTGTTATCAAAATGGAGGCACCATCACAGCGGATGGTCACAATTACGGGTACATCGCAGACACAGAACACTATCGCTACTGCCTGCGCTGTAATCCAACCCCTGGTGAGTATCAGGGCTATCTCTACTGTTATGACAAACGGCAGCAGCGAATGGCTTCGGAGGAAAAAGTGGTAGGAAGAATCTCCTATGCAGATGGTACGAAACAGGAGTTCTCTGACCCACAGCAATATCTCCAGACTATCAAAGAAGAATTGCCCTATCGTACATCTTCCTCATGGCCACCTGGATGCCATCCAAGCAGACTGCTACCTTTTCTGCGTCGTCCGCAACAGGTACACCGCTCTGCTCCAGCCGAGCATACCGCTGGAGGATTCCACTGAAGGTGGGCAGGTAGTAACTGAACAGCTGGCGCGCCTTGGGAATGTCCTCCGGCTGCTCCTTTAGGGCGGCGAGAATCTTCTCTACCACCTGGCAGACCTCCTCACCGGATTTTCGGATCCGCTGGTCATGGATTCGCAGGGTAAGCTGACGCAGTTCCAACAAGTCAGAGCGGCCCTTTTGCAGGAGGACTGCTCTATCGCTGGCGGAATCTGGTTTTTTCTTGGGCTTGCGGAATGCAAAATACAATACCAGCGCCACCAGTACGAGGACGCAGGAAATCGCAATGATCCCAATGATTAAAAACAGTCTGGAGAGCGAAGGGGAAAAGCGCCGGAGGATCAGGAACAGGACCGCGGCCCCGATCAGACCCAGGATGCCCAAACCACCGGATGACTGATTGCTCACAGGTATTCTCTCCTCTCCCATGATTTAGCCTGGGGCGAAGCTCTGTCCTATGTGCTGTCCACTCTAAAAAAATCCTTTGACTACGATGAAATAGGTAAGTACACCTAAGAGGAATATCAGCAAATTTAGTTGCCGCCGTATGGTTAAGAATGGGAGCGGCTGCCGTGGGACAGCCGCTCCCGAACGCAGCAGTTATCTTATACCAGGGCAAGTATGGTCAGCCGCCGATGGCGCCGCCGCAGAACTCGCAGCAGCCGGAGGCGTCCGGCGTAGTGGTGGCACCGCAGTAGGGGCAGGTCACCGCAGTCTTGGGGGCGTTTGCCGCCGCCGCGCTGTCCCGGGCCTCCTGGCGAATCTGGAGAAGTGCCTCACGGATCTCCTGACCCATCTGCTCATACTGCTGGTATTCCAGGCTGGCTCGAACCTCGTCGGCGTTGGATACCCGCACACCGCCCATCATTCCGCCGCCCATGGGGGCGCGGCCAGGCATGGGACGGCCTCCCGGAGGAACCGCACCAGGCCGGACTGCGCCAGGCCGGACTGCGCCGGGACGCACTGCCCCGGGGCGAACCGCGCCGGGCATCGGACGGCTGGCGCCGGACCTGGAGCGGGGCATAGCGGTGGGGCTGTCCAGTAAGGTCTCCTCATCGTTGTCCACAGAGGAACTGTTCAGCTTGAACCGGATCTCGTTGAAGTAGGGGTTATTGACATGGATTACGATGTAGAAGTCGTAGGAATAGGCGTACCGTTTGGGCGTGAAGCTCTGGTGATGGCCTTCCTGATCCTTGTACTCGATCTCCGTCCGGCTCTCATCAATATCCAAGGTACAGCCGGTCACATCGGAGAAACTGAGCACATCGGGGTTGACGCTCTGCCAGTTCCGGGCAGAGGTGACCAGGAAGGTCCCGGCATCCTCGTCCAGAATCACCTTGGTGCTCTCGCCCAGGGTACGGGTGGCGTGAAACGCCGCCACTTTCTCCTGATTGGCCTCCCGGTATTCCAGCTGGGCCTTGATGTCCTCCACGGTACTCTGCCGCCGCTCGCTGAACCAGGGGGAGAGCTTGGCCGCACAGTTCTTGCAGCAGTTTCCGTCCTCCAGCTTGCGGTTGCCCAGCAGCCCGATATCCCCGCCGCAGATGGAGCATTGCTTTTTGTCAAACAGTTTTCCAAACAGAGCCATAATGATTTCCTCCTTGCTAATCTCTCCGCCGGTCTATATTTAACCGGTCAGAATAAATGTGGGCAGTTAATGGTGTCAAAGAGCCTTAAACGGGCGTCTTCAGCTGCACCGCCCCGTAAATATACAGGCCGGGCACTAACAGATTGAGGGCCAGATTGGTGATGCTGAACTTCCCGCCGCCAATCAGGCCGATCACCATGGAGATGATGCTGACTACTACGATCAGAATGCCCCAGGTCACACACTTTTTGGCGAGCTCAGGGGCTTTGCACGCCTTGAGTCCCTTCACGCCGGCGATGATCTCAATGACGGAGGCGACGGTGACGATGATAGAGCTGGCATAGAGAAGGCCGGCCCCTTCCGCACTGCCTGCGATGGCCACCAGGGCGCTGACGCCCAGAATGGCGATTACACCGGCAATGACGGTGATGATTCCGCCTACGATCATCAGGATAGAGGTAATTTTCAGAAAACTTTGACCTTTCATTTGATGTTCCTCCATATTCTTTTTATTTGCTCAGCGGCTAAATTCCCCGCATCGGAACCACACGCCGCATTGGCACAAGTTACTTGCCCAAGCAGCGGTACAGGAATGTCACGATCTGGGCGCGGCTGCAATCGGCATTGGGACTGAAAGTGGTGGCACTGGTGCCGCTGGTGATGCCGTTTTTCACCGCCCACTTCACCGCGTCTGTATAGTAGGTGCCCTCCGCCACGTCCGTGAAGGAGTTCGCGGTGCCGTCCGCCGGGGACTTCTGGGAGCGCCAGAGGAAAGTCACCGTCTGGGCCCGGGTACAGGTGGCATTGGGACTGAAGGTGGTGGCGCTGGTGCCGCTGGTGATGCCGTTCTCCACAGCCCACTGGACTGCTGTCTCGTAGTAGCTGCCCGCTGCCACATCCGTAAAGGCGGACTCTTTGCTCTTGGGTGCGGGGCTGCCCGCCGCACGCCAGAGGAAGGTCACGATCTGAGCGCGGGTACAGTCGGCGTTGGGAGAGAAGGTGGTACCGCTGGTGCCGCTGGTCACGCCCTTTTCTACCGCCCATGCCACCGCGTCGGTGTAGTAAGCGCCCTCCGGCACGTCGGAGAAGGTAGTCATGGTGCCCAGCTTGGAAACGGTCAAAGTCGCCTTCTCAGAGGTAACTTCGTCGGCTTTGTTGCTGACCACACAGTAGTAGACAGTACCGTTATCGTCCGATACGTTCACGGCCTTGATGGTATAGGTCGGGCCGTTGGTGCCCACCTTGGTGGCGTTGCCGCCCTTTTCCTGATACCACTGGTAGTTCAGAGCCTCGCCGGTGGCGGCAACGGAAAAGGTGACGTCCGCACCCTCCTTGACGCTGACAGACTTGGGCTGGGTGGTGATGGCGGGCGCTCCGGCTTTCAGCGCCGGGAAGGTGTAGTTGATCCGCAGCTCCTGGGTGCCGGTGCCGGAGACGATCTTGGCCTCCTGACCGTTAACAGTAGCCGTGACCTTGGAGGTAAACTTGTTTGTACCCGCCGCTTTCAAAGTGAGATTGACCGTATAAGCCTTATCTGCGGCAAATTTACTGTCTCCGGGAGACCAGAGCACTGACGCGATGATGTACTCTTCCGAACTGGCCTCGGCAGAGGTGTCCGGCTTTGTGCCGATGGCCGGAGCGTCGATGCCCGTGACGGAAACGGAGGAGATTTCACCAGCCTTCAACGCCGGGAAGGTGTAGGAGACGGTATAGGTAACGAACTTACCCTTGGTCGATGAGGTCAGCGTCGCCTTCTGCCCGTTGACCGTGACAGTGCCGACATTTTTGAAGTCGTCGGCCAGCACATGGGCAGCATCCGCCTTCAGAGTGAAAGAGACAGTATACGCCGTTCCCGCTTGGAACGTGGCGTCGGCGGGGGACCATTTGACATCGCTGGCTTCAACGCCGCTGCCGGTCACAGCTGTGGAGGGGGCCTTGCCGATCTCCGGCGCAGTGACGGTCATGGCGGCGAATTTGATGATCTGCGAATCATCCGCTTTGACCTTGATGTAAAAAGCATATCGTTTTTCGTTGGCATTGAGGCCAGCCACCGTGTCGTCCGAGGTCAGGCCGTTCCAGGTCGCGGTGCTGCCGGGGGCAAATGTGTAGCCGTCCGCGGCGGATACCGTAACCACCACCGCGATGTTGTCCCCGTTGGCGGGAACGTAGTCAGTCAGGGTTTTCCGGAACATCTGGTACTCGATCTTCTTGACGGTGCAGCCAGGAGTAGAGGTGGAGGCAGTGTAGTCCGCCGCTGTGCCGTGCTTCAAAGCGTCAAGCTCGGTGATATCAACAGTGGAGATGGTTTTCGACGGCTTTTCACAGGTAAAATCGATGGTTACGCCGCGCTGTTCCGGCTCTCCGTATACATTGGTAACCTCCACCGTTTTGCCGTTGACGGTTGCCGTCATACTGTCAACGCTGTTAAAGGTATAGCCCTTTTCGGGGAGGAGATAGAAGCAGACCCGATAGGTCTTCCCCGCCTGGAAGGTGCCGGCGCTGTTCATCTTCAGAGAACCGTCATACCAGCTCATGCTCTTCAGGGTGTAGCCCGTCCCGCCCAGCTTGCAGGTCTCCACAGGCTTTGCCCCGTCCACCGGGGTCACAACACCGGTGACGGCCACCTCGGAAATGATCTTCTTTGTTGTGACCCAGTTTTGGTTTTCGGAGTTTTCACCGCCTGTGGCCGGGAAATGGTAAGCCACAGTAAGATAGTCCGTTCCGCCGTACACCGGTGATGCTGACCCGCCGTTTACGGTGACTTTTGTGGTGGAATATCCCACCAGTTCATACCCGCTTGCGGGTGTAACCGTAACAAACGCCGAATATGCCTTGCCGCCCTGTGCAACCGCGCCGGAGACAACATCAACGCCGTCTGTGGAGTTGTGCCATTTGATGACCTCGACTGACGCGATGCCGGGGGTGCTGCACTCCGCCGTCATGTCCAGCGGCTGGCCGGTAACAGGTGCGTCGATGCCGGTAACCGCCACACGATCAATGCGGGCGTTGGTCACGCAAATCAGCACACTCATCCTGTCCAAGATTTTATCAGGCTGTCCCCAGGTTTTATCAATTTTTTGAATGTTAAGGAGACACTCTCCCGGACGTTTTGCCAGTCCCGCATCGGAGATAATATCGTCATCGGAACTCAAAGCCTCCACATAGTATGTGAGGTCATCAGACCAATCATGGCGAGGCACGGTATATGCACCAAGTCCTTTTGCATGTTGTCCGGTCAGCTTATATATGATGGACTGTATCTCTGGCTTGTCAAAAGCATTCTCCCCGACCTCCAAATACAAATCATATCTTTCGTCGGCCAGTGCCGTGGCGCCCAGCGCCGGGAGCAGGCCCAGCACCATCACCAGGGTGAGCAGAACGCTCAGAAGTCTGCTGGTTCGTTTTTTCATATTGGACTCCTCCTTCAAATTTCATTTCAGAAAATCGCATGGTTCCAGCCGTTATCCGGATACCTCCCCCGGGAGAATGAACTGGGTCTCATTCGGGTCCGCCTCCTCCAGCAGGACGGAGCCGTCGTAGCCGCTCTGCACCAGGGCGAAACGGCGGAGATTTCCGCCTCCGTCCACATAGGAGATGCCGTAATTGGGGATGGTACCCATAAAACCCAGCTGCACCGCCACCGGGGTGTCCGCCGTCATCACCTCCGGCAGGCTGTCCAGCCCCTCCTCCAGCACAACAGGTGTGGCGGAGAAGATCGCCGCCCCAGTCTCCGTGAAGTCCGTCAGCTCCAGCGTCAGCACTGTGAACGACCTTACCGGGCTGTCCGTGGTGAAGAGGAGGACGGCAGCGCCGTCGCCATCGTACAGGGTGACCCAGTCGCAGTCCACGTCCCCAATCTCTGTCAGATACTGGACCGACACCGGGAGCTCGGATTCATTGGCACTCCCAACCTCTGTCCTGGAGAAAGGCGTGAGGGGCAGAGGCTCCCCGGCGGGGTCCAGCGCCCAGAAATCCTCTGCGGTCATGTCTGACTTCTCCGATTCCGCCGGGTCCCAGCTTCCGGTTTCGTTGTAATAGACATCAAGATCCCCGTCGCTGTTGAGGCCGGTAAAGAGAAAGCTCTCACATTCCAGTTCGGTCCCGTCTTTAGTGAGATAAAACACGCCCTGGCCGTTCTCCGCCGCACTGTTGGCACCGTAGTAGTAGAAGTGGCCGTCGCCCATGTAGACGTAGCTGCTGCGGTACCAGCCCTCAAAGACCAGCTCCGGCTTGCCGTCCACCAGGGTATAGAGGGCGTTGATCATCCCGTTGCGCCCACCTACCGCCAGCTCCGGGATACCGTCACCGCTGAGGTCTTCTATCAGATAGCCCATCTCATACACGGCGTTGTCCCCTGCGGCCCGGGCCATCTCCAAAACGCCCATTTCACCGTCTCTTTCGCTGTCCTGGCCGAAGGGGTCGGACACCAGGGCGCGGAATCGCTCCACCAGCTCGCTGTAGGCCAGGTCAGGGCCAGTGGCCTGCTCCGATGTCTGCTCCGGGTCCTTCGTGCCCACCGGCTTTTTACCTCCCTTTTCCGGGATCTGGAGGCCCGGTGTGTGTGCGGGCATCGATTCCTCTCCATCTGGCGAGCTGGTGTCCGCCAGCTGGCCGCCGCAGGCCGTCATGGACACCAGCAGCAAAAGTGACAGAAAGAGCGCGGCATATCGTCTCATTTTATTCCCTCCTCAGTCTGCTGAAAATGGGATCATGGGCAAGTCCTCATACTCCGGTTCCCAGGCATAGAAGTATTCCATGGTCCAGTCGGTCAGTTCCGATTCCGCCGGGTCAAGGCTCCCGGTGGTGTTGTGGTAAATTGTGACGGCGCCGCAGCCAAAGATGTCATCCAAAGTGAAATAGAAGTCCTCCCAGAGGATCTGTGCGCCGTCTTGAGAGAGGGAAACGGTTCCCTGTCCCATCCCTGTCGGGAGACTGACGACATAGTGGAATGAGCCGTTTCCCAAATAGCCCAGAGAACCTTCCTCGTCCTCAAAGACCACTTGAGGCCGTCCGTCCACCAGCGTATAGACGGCGTACTGCAAAATACTGTGATCCGGCAGGAACCCGATCACCAGCTCCGGCACGCCGTCGCCGCTCAGGTCCTCGACTGCGTAGCCCAGGGTTTCCAAGGGGTTTTCGTCCCACTCCCGCATATCCTGCGCAGCTGTGAGAACACACCGTTCCCCGGCGGTCTCGGCGGAGGAGCCGTCCGGGTCCACCACGATCTGGCGGTACCGCTGGATCAATCCTTCATAGGCCGTTTCCGCAGAGACCGGGGCGGGGGCGGCGGGAAGCTCGCAGTTTTCAAAGGAAACGCAGGACCAGTCCTCGGGAGCACCCATATCGGGGTTGTCCCGGAAGGTACAGTCCCGGAAGGTGATGCGGACGTCCTCCGGGTAGCCCTCCAGCAGGGGATTCCGATTTTGGAAGATCTCCGTGTCCCTGACCAGAACCTCCGTCTCCCCCCACAGGAAGAACATCCCGTCATTGTCGTAAAACCGGCAGCGGTCAAAGACCGCCTCTCCGGTATCGACCAGGCTGAAGATGCTGCTGGTACACTCGTAGATGTCCGTCTTAGTGACGGTGAGGCGGTCGGCCTTCTCCGCCCAGATGCCGTCGGCGCCGCAGCCAAACAGGCCGCACTCCTCCACGCGCACATCCTCGCAGGTGTCGATCCGGAGGACGTCGGCGTCGCACTCGCCCCGCTCGATCTCATGGCCGATGACCAGGCCCTTCAGGACGGCCCCGTCGCAGTGGACCAGGGTCACCACATCCGCATACCCGTTCTCGGTGATTAGGCGCACAGCCCCGCTTTCCTCCGCCTCCAAGGTGAGGCCGGGGGCGTTATAGATCGTTATTTCCCCTTGTGCCAGACTGTCCGGGCTTACATATCCGCCGCACTCTCCAATTTCCTCCTCCGTCAGATCGGAGAAGTTGTAGTCGCCGGGTTTCAGAATGATATGGGCGTCCGGGGCGATGACCCGGATCAGCTCGGCGGCGGTGGATACGGTGACCGTATCGTCCGCCTCCTGGGGTTCCACTACCTCTTTTTGAGGCGGGGAATCGGTTTCTGGGTCCTGCTTCGTATCTGTTTGGGCGCAGGCCGTCAACGCGGCCAGCAGCAGGAGGAAAGCGCAAAGTGCGATCCATCTTCTCATGGCATACTCCTATATTTTCGTTCTCTCAACCAAAGCTGGACATCAGGATCGTCGTATCGCCTGTCTGCTCTCCAAGAAGAGGCGTACCGCCCAGCTCCGTGACGGTCAGTGTGCTTTCATAGTCGTTCCCGCTAAATTGGGATCGCTGATCAAAGGCGGCCACTCCGGTCAGGCCGGGGCCGTTGCTGAATGCCCCCCACAGCCGGTAGGCGTACACCATGCCCTTCTCCGTCATGCCGAGATAGTTGAGGGTCCCGTGAATCTCCACACTGACGCTGCCGGTCTCCCGGAAGACGCAATAATTGAAGTTGTCGCCGTTCCCCTCCGACACAGTCAGGGAGCCGCCGGTCTCGTCGTTCCACCACGCGCTGTTTTGCAGGCTTGCCGGTATCGTGTACCGCTGGAAGGAAGCGGTATCCCACAGGCCCACCTTCTCTCCGCTTTTGGTAACGGCCCAGACGTCGGGGAGCCCGTCCGCGGAGGACTGAACGAGGTCCTTCACGTCTGCTGCGCCTAAAAGGGGCCCGCCGCCGCAGATGGTTCCGCACAGCAGGCAGGACAGGACATCAATGCACTCCACTCGCCCTTCCTCAGTCAGCAGGAACACAAAGGGTTCGTCCGCCTCCCCAATCTCGCCGCAGAAGATTTTGGTATAGCTGCCGTACAGCCCGTTTACGGTCAAATCCTTGTCATAGAGCGCGGCATCTGTGTGGATGAGGCCGTCTTCCCCCAGCAGGGCCTCCAGCTGCGGTGTCTGCCGTACCCGGAGTGTCACGGCATTGCCCTGCCGCTTCACTGTCAGATAGTCCCCCAGCTGGGCGGTTTCCACACCAGAGGTATCCTCCTCCAGCTCCAGGGCCAAGTCCCGGCTCAGATAACCCGCCCCCGCAATGCTACCGATAGGGGCAATGACATGGACAGTGCCATCATCCATATAGAGGGGCAGGTCCATGTTCAGGTTCTGCTCCGAGAGCGTCCAGCTCCGCAGCTCCTGATAGCCGCCGGAATAGATATCTTCCATGCCCCCCCAGCCAGCGTGGTAGGCATCGTCAAAGTCCTTCGCCGCCGCGCGGCGCAGGGCAGTCAGGTAGTCCGCCTCTGTTATGTTCTGCATCTTGAGAATGTCTTCATTGGTCAGGCGCACACCCTTTGCCGCATCATAGCTGTAAACGGTGTATCCTTCAAAGCCGTCATAAAAATAGGCGCATTTCAGCACCAGGGAGAGAATCTCCCCGCTGTGGAAGCTCTCATACTCCACGCTGCTGCAGTAGGGGGCCTCCTTTTTTTGGACGCTCTCCAGGCACTCCTTTGCGATTTCGCCGTAGGTGGAGGCGATCTCCTGATTGATGTCGGCGGCATCGGCTGTGTCATCCTCAATCTGCGGCACATGAAAGGAATACTTGTATGAGAAGCCGTCGCCGGAAGCGCCCTCTCCTTCCTCGCTGTAAAGCTCGGTGACGGCAATCTCCTTCGACTGTTCAGACGAAGGTTTTGCCGGTTCCCGTGTTATCAAGCCCTTGGTGGGCTCCCCGCCGCTGCTCTCCGACTGCTCTGTCTGCCCCGCCTGATGCCCGCAGGCGCACAAGGTGGTCAGCAGGAGAACAATGGCAAGGAACAAGGCCGTATGTCTCTTTTTCAAATTACTCCACTCCTTCCGGCTTGATCGGACTGGCCAAAAACAGCCGGCTATGCCCACGGGTCATTCGCCTTCGGCTGGCGGATGTCGGTCAGCAGGTACTGTTCCCACAGACACCACTGACCATCCGCTTTCTTTCGCAGTTTAACAGGCCGGGGGCTGTCCGCACCGCCGCAGGCGACATAGAGCCGGGCGTAGTTTTCCTCGTCATAGGAGTGCGGGTCCGAGGAAATTGTGACAGTATAGGGCTGGGTGGGAGTGTAGTTGTTCTCCGGTGTAGCGCCGGCGAAATAGGAAAAGATGATATAACTGCGGGCTCCGCCCCGGAAGCGATCCTTGATAAAGGAGATGTCCTGCCCGTTCAGTGGCCGCGGCCCCCGGAGGAAGTTCAGCAGTTCGGTGCCCACCGCCTGATCCGCGGCAAAGGCACACAGGGCGCATACCGTCAGCGCCGCCGTCTTGAAGGGGGTATCCATCGCCGCCTCGGGAAGGGCCCGCATTTGATCCACGCTCTCGGGCAGGGCAGCGAACGTAAAGGTTTCTTTCTGATTGCCCAGGTTCTGCATGGCGGATCGGGCCGCCGTCTTGAGCTGGGACTGGACCTTGCTCTTCATCTGGTCAAAAATACTCATTATGTACTCTCCTTTTTCGTGTCCGGTCAGGCTCTGGGATAATACATCTCGCTGACATACTCCAGGCCCGTGATCTCCCAGCTGCTGGCATCGTAGTAAACCTCGATCCAGGCTTCGCCGTAGTCATCCATGAAGCAGATGGTGCAAGCGTCGTTGAACCACCATTGGCCCTCCGTGACCTCGCCGTCAAAATTGAGGGAATAGGGGTCGCCCAACTCAAATTCCTCTGCATGGCAGATGAAGTCCGCAAGGTCAACACCGTTCATGTCGGTGCCGGAAACCAGGCTCCAGCCGGAGGGCAGCTCCGCTGTCACCATATCGCCGGAGGCCGAAACCGTCTTAGGCGCACCGCTGTCGGTTTCTCCGAAGCCTCCGCAGGCGGGCAAAGCCAGCAGTATAGCTGCGGTGAAGAGAAGCCAAAGGATCTTTTTTATCGTAAGTAACCCTTTTTTCATGGCCTCATCCATCCAGCAGGCCCGGACTGGTCTCCACCGATTGCAGCTTTTCGATCCCGATGGAGTAGTCTGTCACCTCAAAGACCAGGGTGGCGTACTCCCCGCTCTCAATGGACCACTGATAGACATGGGTCTTGCCCGTATCCCACCGGGGATCATCGATCAGGGGCTTGCCGTGGATATAACCCATGGAATTATAAAGGCTGTCGTATGGGGCAGAGCCGATCTGAGAATCGGCGTAGAAGCCGATTCGATCAACCAGTTCATCCCGCGTCATCGG
>UMKB01036206.1_pt1 | contig 12894 bp, 9 predicted proteins | sample 1966171 | NCBI WGS metagenome assembly UMKB01 (sample SAMEA4836164, study PRJEB28245) | human gut metagenome | biome: gut microbiome; material: fecal sample | place: Denmark | collected 2008 | reverse complement strand
GTAGTGGGCGCGGCGCTGCCGGTAAAGGTGTCGGTCACAACAATGTTGCTCAGGGTAACATTGCCGGTGTTGGTTACCTTGACGGTGTAGGTCAGCACGTCGTCGGCTTCCACCTTACCAGTGGTATAAGCTTTCCCGTTGACCTTTTCCAGGGTCTTCTCCACCTTCAGATTAGAGTTGACGGAAGTGTTAAAGGTGTAGGTGTAGGTCTTGGATTCAGTCACCGCGGTATTAGCAGTGATATTCTCATTCCAGGATGCGCCGTCAGCAATGTGGGTGCCATCGGGCTTCATGTCGGTGGGAATGGTTTCTCCCAGAGTGGGGGTAGGATTGGCGGGCTTCCAAGTGTTGGTCTCCTGATCAAAGGTCTTAAGGATAAAGTTTGCTGTCTTATCCGCCTTATCTCGCCCATCCCAGGTACCATTGACCACCTTGTAGGTCACGGTAGCCTCGTACGCATCGGGAACCTTGTTCCCGTTGCCATCCAGCAGATACACCGCGGTGATTACAACGTTACCATTCAACTCGCCGGACAGGGCACCAGAGTCCTCTGTAAAGTGATCGAACACATACTGTTTTTCATCCCCCATAATGATGAAGGGGATATCACCAGTAGTATCACTGCTCACATCGAAGGAATACTCGAAGCCAACCTTCTGAGATTCAGAATGGGGGTCCTTCAGCACAGTTCCCTTGTCATCCTGATAATTGATGGTGATACTGTAGCGAGTAATCTCGGTTTTACTAAATGCAGCATAGTAAATCACGTTGTCAGTGACCTCAGGCAGAGCAGTATCTGCCACACCGGTCTCCTGACCAGCCTCAGTCGCCCAACCAGCGAAGGTGTAGGTATACTCGTCATCAGCAGTCTTTGTCGGCACGATACCACCGTAACTGGGCTTTGTGCCATAGGTCACGTTTTTGTCCGTTTCCAGATCGGTCCCATCTCAGTTCTTCCACGTTACCGTGAACAAAGGCTTGGTGTAGGACACCTTGGGGCTATCAGACAGAGTGGTTCGGGTGTCATTCGTTGTAGAAGCCGCGCTACCCTTGTGGAAGAGTTCAGCCGTGCTGTTGGTGGGATAGTAGCCATCGGTAATGGTCGTATCCTCATTGCAGGCGTCCTCATTGATCTCAATGGGGAAGGTAACCACCAGCTTGTAGCCGCTATAAGTCGTTTCGCCATTTTCGGTTTTCTCTGTAACGGCGTTCTCCTTATAGTTAAAACCGGTAACCTCGATCTTATTGCCAGTTACAGTTACCTGTGCATCAGGAACATCTTCTGCACTGCCCCAAGTATAGACCCCGCTGTTCTTCCCAATTACAGGTACCTTCTGCACCGTAACACCATTGGGATTTGCCTCAGTCAAGCCATCCGGGAAGTTGAAGTACTCAGACAGAGTGTCGCTGAGGACAGACGTTGCATCGGGGTTCACCTTCAGAGTGCTGCTGGTTACTGTATTGGCAATGGTGTCAAACACATCCTCAAGTCCGGACGCAGAACTGGATGCAAAATAATAGTTGCCTTCTGCCCCATCTCCCAAGTCAATGGTATAATCAGGGTCTTCCCACCACTCGTTATCTTCATCTTTTTTGGACTGTGCATTCGGATAGTTGGAGGATACCGCGTTCATGTACTTGTTAGTCTTGCCACTAATATTACTCGGATCAGCTCCAGAGAAGATACCAATGGTATACACCGTTACTCCATTGGCTTTCAGGGCCTTAGCGGTATTAATAGCGCCATGCGCAACTTTCTCTTCATAATTGCTCCCGCTGGTAGGTTCTCCGTCAGTGAACATGATGACCACTTTTTCAGAGTCCTGTCGAGCATTCTTCAAAACAGTCTCTGCGTACTCCATACCATAGTCAGCCCGAGTGGCTCCACCGGCGATCAGGGCAGAAACCTGAGTTTTCAGGTTCTCTGCACCGGTTTTAACGGAGGTAAGTCCAGTGACGATCTGAGAATAGTTATATGTCTGCCAGTCCCAAAGCCCCCACTCTTCGTAGGTCTCATTTCCAATATTGTTAGAAGCCTTACCTGCGAACTTGACAATACTGATCTGATGATCGGTGTCTGTCTTTTTTGCATTTTCAGCTACCTTATCAATAAAGGACTGCACAGCTGTTTTCAATGCGGACAGTCTATTCCCTTGCTGTCCAAAAGACTCATTCATGGAACCGGACACGTCCAGCACCAGAACAATATCCAGGGGGGTGGTGGTAGTCGTGCTGGTGACCTTATTTTCGGCATAGGCCTCCAGAGTCAGGCTGTAATTACCCTCTTCGTCAACAGAGACATACTTATTTACCGTTACGCCATCTTTGCTGGCAGTAATCGGATTGTCCTTCGTTCCTTGCAGCTGGCCGTCTGTTCCTCCATCAGCAAACACGCTGACTGGCAACAGAGACATTGCCATCACGAATGCCAGGAAGAGCGCTAACAATCGTTTCTTCATGTTCATTCTCCTTTACTTGGTTTTTTACCGGCTTAAAACTGCCGCAGCGCGGAATTTACGTGGCTTGTGATATTAACACCCATTTTCTACTGTATCACCCTTCCTTCTCCCAACATAGTGCGGCACACCGTAAGCCGTAATACATGTGCATATCATATGCACAAAATATTCCATCTATCGCCACCTTTTCCAAAAAATCTCTTCCCAAATCTACGCTCCTGGGTTTCCGTAATATCTGGCCCAGTGCTAGAATTATAGCACAGTTGTTTCCAATTCTCAATACACATTTCCATATATTAGGCACGAGAATGCAGATTCAAATAAAAAATGCCCAGCGCACCATATCTGATGCACCAGGCATTTCTATATTTTGTATAATTTTGAACTTAACTCTTACTCAGCTTCACCTTTACCACGCACTTGCGGCAGTGGGCGGGCTTCTCCGGTGCAATCCCAGGGGCGTGGGCGTCGCCAGGGAAGAAGACGGCAAACCGATCTCTGGTGAGGGTGATTTCATCCACCGGTCCGCGGTAAAACCAAATGTCGCTGTCCGGGCGGCCCTCCACTTTCTCCACCATATCCTCCAGAGGCGCAATCCCGATCTTTTCCTCCCCCTCCACCAGGAACTGGATATCAATATAGTCCCGGTGGGCCTCAGGGGTGTCGTTGGCCGGCTTACTGTCGTAGGACTGGAGGGAGAAGAAGAGATCTCTCCCTTCTACTTCATACAGCTTATCCTCCAGGGTGGAAAAGTCGGTGGTACGCAGCAGCTCCAATCCCCGGTAGAGGCGGGGGAAGATACCTTCATACTGCTCCAGACGCTTCAGGCTGTCATAGATCATAATGGATCGACTCCTTTTTCGTCCACGGCCGGACATTTTCCGCCGCTGTACCAGATCAGCCGGTGATCTCCGAGATCTTCACCTTGCGGTCCTCCCGCAGAGAGCGGGTGGCCGCATCGGCGGTGGCGATGGCGGCCCGGGCAGCCTGGCCGGTCATGAGGGGCCGGAACTCGTCGGGAACTGGCTCGCCGTGCATGATGCCGTTAAAATACTTCATCTCATTTTTCATGATGCCGTGCAGCCACAGGGGAGGCTTCTTTCCGGGGTGGCCGTACTGGATGGCGCCGTCCATCTCAGTGCTGTGGTAGATATGGGTACGGTCGTCGTCCTCCTCCTTGGTCTCGTGGACCAGGTAGTGCTCCTCCTTGCCGTCCTTGGTCTTTACCGTCATACCCACGTTGCACATATCAATTCGGATGGCGCCCTCGGTACCCTGGATGAGCACATAGTGCTCCGGCCAGTGGAAGGCGGAGCCGTACTCAATGAGGGCGTAGGTGTTGTTGCCGAACTCCAGGTTCAGGAACAGCATATCGTCCTCGTCGCCGAACTGCTCTCCCTGGTGAGCTACATTGCCGCCGGTCATGGTGACCTCGGTGGCGGGACCCATGATGAACTGGATGCAGTCTACCTCATGGATGTGGTGGTACAGGTGTCCGCCGGATTTGGCACGGATCTTTTTCCAGCTGATCTCAGGCTGCGGCTCCTCCCAGCCGTTGCGGGCGGAGTGGGCATAGAGCACCCGGCCGATCTTGCCCTCGGCAATGAGCTGCTTGGCATGGCGCACGCCCCGGAAGAAGTTCATGACATGGCCGGCCATGAAAATCACGCCGTTCTCCTGGGCCGTCTTGACCATTTCGTCACAGTCGGCATAGCACAGGGCCATGGGCTTTTCGCAGAAGACATGCTTCTTATGCCGGGCGGCGGTCAGCACGGGTTCCTTGTGGAGGTAGTTGGGAGTCGCCACCAGTACCGCGTCCACGTCAGGCCGGGCGCACAGGGTATCCAGATCAGTCTCCACGTCACAGCCGTACTCTTTGGCGATGGTCTCCCCGTTTTCCGGGTCCAGGACGGCCACCACCCGGGCGCCTTCCTGCTCGTTCATGATGCGGCCCAGCTCGGCGCCGAAGTATCCCACACCCACAATGGCGTAACCGATGGTCTTCATAGTATGTACCACATCAAAATCCGGACGGATCATGGTTTTGTTGGTAAAGCTGTATACCAGCGTGGACAGCAGAGGATACACCAGCAGGCAGATCACGACCAGCATAGCCGGACCTACAAAGACCCACCGGGTCACCTTGCTTCCATAGATGCCGCCGGTGCGGGCGGCATGGCTTTTTGACTTCATAGGGGCACCTCCCACTCTCCCTTTGAGTAGGGATGAGCAAAACTCCTATTTGCTCTCGGAAGCATACTATATATAGAATGCAGATAACAAAGAGCATACTATATGCTGTGGCTGGATTTTGCAAAAAGTACGTTTTGCTCATCCCTACCCTTTGAGAAGCAGGGGCGGGAAGAGTGTTCTTCCCGCCCCTTCATTTCGGTTGCGAAGTTGTTACATGACCATGGTGCTGAAGATCTCGTTGAGTTTGTCTTCCGCCGCCTTGGCTGCGGTCTCCACGTCGGTGCCATTGGTGATGATGTCCTGGAACATCTCCTCAATGACGCCCTGGCTGGTCAGCAGACCGGCCTGCGCGCTGGGACCGTGCTCAAAGCCGATGGCACTGCCCTCATCCACCGCCTTGGCGATGACAGCGGCCTCGTCGGAGAACTGCTGCACGATGGGGTTGGACAGGTAGGTCTCGTTCTGGTCGATGCCCTTGATGGCGGGCAGCATGCCCACGGGAACGGCGGCCAGGAAGTTGAGGTAATTGTCCTCCTGATACAGGTACTCGATGAAGGCCTGGCAGATCTCAGGATGCTCGGAATTCTTCCAGGTCACCAGAGGAATGTGGGTAGCCTCGGCGCTGTAATAGGGGTCGCCCTCCTTCAGAGTGGGCAGGGGAGCGCAGGAGACATACTGCAGCAGGTCAGGGCGGTTGGACTCCACGCCGCTGATCATAAAGCCGGAGTTGAAGTCAAAGGCCGTGGTGCCCTGATAGTACAGGGTGGCATGGTCGTTGACGGTGTAGTTGATGGTCTCGGCGGGGGAGCAGTTCTTATAAACCTTGACCCAGAAGTTGATGCCGTGAATGGCCAGGTCGCTGGTGAGGTTGGCAGTCAGATCGTCGTTGAGCAGGCTGCCGCCGCCGGAACGGACGTAGTAGTTGAGGTAACGGGTGCACAGCAGGTCGTTGGGGCTGCAGGAGAAGCCGCAGCCATACACGCCGTCCTTAGTCAGAGTCACCGCAGCGTCATAGAACTCATCCCAGGTCTTGGGGACCTCCAGGTTGTTGGCCTCCAGCAGGTCGGTGCGGTACCACATGACCTGAGCGTGGGAGTAATAAGGTACGCCGTAAGTAGCGCCGTCCATGGTCATGTCGGCCAGAGCGTTGGCAGAGAACAGGTCCCGGCCGATGGCGTCGATGGTGCTGTCCATGGGCGCCAGCACGCCGGCATTGAGCATTTCCACGACCTCGCCAGTGTTCTGGGCGGTACTGATGTCGGGCAGGTCGCCGGTGGTGATGCCCGCGTTCCACTTGGTGTTGAAGTCGCCCCAGGCCATAGTCTCAATGTTGATTTTTACGCCGGGGTTATCCTTCATGAACTGGTCGGCAGCCGCCTGGATGGCCTCCATACGGGCGTCCTGGGTAAACGAATGCCAGAAGGTGATTTCTCCGCTGAGCTCACCACCGGAGCCAGATCCTGAGGGAGTGCCGGAGCCGCCGGAGGAGGTTGCGCCGTTGTTACAACCAGCCAACAGGGAAAGGGAAAGCGCTACTGCAAGGGAGATGCAAAGCAATTTCTTCATGTTCCAATCCTCCATTTCTGTTTTGTTTACTTTTACTATGTTTACAGTATATATTGGAGGATATTATTTTACAATATGACAAATCACCTAATATTAGCACAACTCAACCATTATTTGCTCGTTTTATTTTGACTATTTTTTACAATTCATTTTTTAATATCTTATTTTTTATTGTGCGTTTTTCCTGTACGCCTGTGGTGACACCCCGAAGTTCTTTTGGAAGATCCGGGAGAAATAGTTTGGGTCCTCAAATCCAACCTGATAGGCGATGGATGATATCCGGTCGTTAGTCACCAGCAGCCGCCGGGCCGCCACCGTCAGACGCAGGTCTTGAATAAAGTCGCTGGGGGATTTCCCGGTGTGCTTCTTAAACAGCCTGCGCAGGGTGGAGGGGCTGACATTGACCATCTGGCACAGTACCTCTGAGGTATAATGTTCGGTAGGGTGGGTGACGATGTAATCCACCAGCACATTGATCCTGGGGTCCTGCCGGTAGGCCTCCAGGTCTTCCTCTTTTTGAAGGGTACGCTCAAAGGAGTACTCCACCGTCGGCCGCTCCATGCGCTGAACATCCCCCGCCACCTGGTCTACCAGCCAGGCCACGATCAGCTCCAGATTCCCCCGGATGTGGAACACCTTGCTGGGGTTCTGGCTGGTAGCGTTCCGGTATACCTCCTGAAAGTGGCGCTCCATCTCATCCTGCTGGCCGCAGTTGTTTACCGTCTGGATACGGTAATACTCCTGCAAAAAGTTGTCGGTAGCCAGCTGGGTAGTCACCTTAAACCGAATACTGATAAACTCAAAGTAGTCCTCCAAGGCGTGACACTCCAGATAACACCCCTCCGGGATATAAATGACCTGCTTTTCATGGACGTAAAAGCTCTTCCCGTTCAAAATAAATTCCGCGCTTCCTTTTAGGATATAGCGCACCATGGTATATGGGATATAGCTATTGGGATAGATCCATCCGGACCGAAATACATAGCGGTCTACATATAAAAAGTTAAACCGCATCGCCGTATACAGGGCGTGCTCGATCTCCACTTCATCTTCCCCCTTTTGTGTCAGGTGCTTTTTTCATTCTAGCATCTGCTGTATCGGAACTCAAGGCAGCTCCCATGACATAAAGCGGGCATCCATCCCGATTTTGTGGGAATGGATGCCCGCTTTTCGATTTACAGCAATCAATATTCTCTCTGTACGATCTTTTTCTCGCTGAGAATGGCCTCTATGCGTTCCACATTCTGTGTGGACTGCGGCGCCGTCCGCCGTCCCAGTTCCGCCACCAGAGCCTCAATCACCGCCATAAAAACCATATCTCCGCTGGGATGATTGACAGAATTGGTATCAACGACCGCCTGGGCAAATTTAATAATGGGGTTCAAGCTGGTGTTGGTCACCAACGCCACCGGGATTCCCAGCGAGTGGCAGTATTCTGCTACCTCAATGGTTTTCCTGGTGCAGGGCCAGGCGGAAAATACCAGCAGAACATCTGTGGACTTCATCTTCAGTCCAACCCGGTCATAAATAAACTCCGTATCATTGCTCAGCTGAATCACCTGGGGGTGGAATGTACTCAAGGAGTACTCGCAGTACAGCGCCAACGCCTTGCTGGAGCGCAGTCCGATGGTGAAGATACGGTCAGCTTGGAACAGAAGGTCCGAAATCGCCTGAAACTGCTGGGTATTGGATGTGGTACACAGATTCTGAAGAACTTGCATTCCATCGTTGACCACCCGGTAGAGCAGGTTATTTCCATCTTCGGTCTCTTCGTTATGAAAGGTTTCTTTTAAGCTCAGGTACGACGTGGTTGTACGCATCAAAGATGCATCGAGCAGCTCCTTTTTGAACACGCTAAAACTAGGACGTCCCAGCGTCTGAACCAACCGCATCACCGTAGTGGTACCCACACCTGCGGCTTGGGCTAGTTCCGCTACCGTCATAACGCCAACTTGCTTATAATTCAGCGCCAAATAGGTACAGAGCTTCTGTTGCTTTTTCGGCAGCAGATCCTTTATGCGCACGATTTCATCCAATATATTCTCGGCCATTAAAGATTCACTCCGCTCTTTTTTGTAGAAAAAAATGGGAAACGCTTACTATAGACACAGAATACTATGCTTCTTCTTCCGCGTCAATAGCAGCAGGCATTTATCTTAATAATCCTAACCCCCTACATTTCTTTCTTTTTGGCTCGGAACGTTTATTCCTTTCCGTTGTAAAAAGGAACAAAACAGGAGCATCCATTCTGTATAAAAGAACAAATATTCCTTTTATGATAAAAATAGGTTGACTTATTCCTTTTTGGGTGTAGAATATAGCCAAGGTTAAGACCTGATCCCAAACAAAAATACAGCACTATATTCAGAAAGGAAGCTTTTGATTATGCAGCAGCGTGAAGCAATCTTCTACAGCGAAGGTACCAAGATGGTAGGTACCATTTACCTGCCCGATGACTACAAGGACGGCGAGAAGCGTCCCGGCATCATTGCCAACTCCGGCTGGACCGGCCTGAACAAGGTTTATCCCGCCATGTTCGCCCGCCAGATGACCAAGTTCGGCTATGTGTGCATGGGCTTTGACTACCGCGGCTTCAAGCCCTCCGGCGGCATCAGCGGCATGGATAAGTACACCACCCTGGAGATGGAAGTGGACGACGTGAACAACGCCGTGACCTTCTTCAAGCATCAGCCCGAGGTGGATCCCAACCACATCGCCCTGATCGGCTGGGGCGTGGGCGGCGCTGTCTGCGTCAATGCCGCTTATCGCGACAAGACCGTCAAGGCCGTGGCTACTCTGAACTCCTTCACCGATGGCCGCCGCTGGATGCGTATGGGCATGGGCAATGATAAGTTCTACAAGATGCTGCGCACCCTGGAGGAGGACAAGTATAAGCGGGTCAGCACCGGTGATCCCGTGCTGCGTCACCCCTATGAGTTCTATCCCAACATCGATGAGTCCGGTGATTTCTACACCGATCACACCCTGAAGGAGCTCAACGGCGGTCTGGAAGAGTCTATCGGCGGCGACTACCAGGAGCCCTTCCCCACCCCCATGTCCTCTGTCATTGCCGAGTCCTTTGTCCGCTTCAACGTACAGGACATTCTGCCCAAGCTGTCTCCTGACTGCGCTGTCTTTGTGGGCCACGGCAAGTATAACGAGCTGCATGACCGCGAGGAGGCAGAGGATGCCTATAAGCTGGCCAACGAGCCCAAGGCTTTGTACTACGTAGAGGGCAAGCACAACGAGTGGATGTTCGACGGCGACCCCAAGCTTGAGGGTCTGTGCCAGGCAATGAACGATTTCTTCCAGGCTCATATCTGATTCATTGCTGTAAAACCAAAACTGAACACACTTATGGCGCCTCCGACAGAAAACTAAATCATTTTCCTTCGGAGGCGCCATTGTATTCGGCTGACTCTCTGAGCCTTGGAGAGAGACTAACAAAGGAGCGCGTAAAATGGAATATAACTACATGTCATTTTTAATGGATTTTTGCTTTATGTCCCTTTTGCTGGTCATTGCTCAGTTTTTAAGAGCAAAAATCAAATTTTTTCAGATGTTCTACATCCCGGCATCTTTGTTAGCAGGCATTATGGGGCTTTTATTAGGTCCTCAGTTTGCAAATATCATTCCTTGGAGCGGCCAGATTGGCTCGTATGCGTACATGCTGGTCTGTGTGCTTTTTGGCGGTCTGTTTTTGGGAAAAAAGGAGAAGATCTCGCCCAAGAAAATTTTCAATAAAGTGGGCGATTCCTTCTGTGTCAATATGGGCGCTGAGTTCTTCTGCTTTGGTATCGCATTGCTGGTCGGTGGCGCGCTTATTATGGTCATCTACCCCCAGGTGTTCACCGAAATTGCAGTTCTTATGCCTTCCGGATACTGCGGAGGTCACGGATATGCTTCCACGATCGGCACAGCGTTAAATAATCTTTTAGGCCGCACAGACGGTGTTGTCATTGGTCAAACATTTGCCACTATGGGACTTTTGACCGGTCTGTTTGTCGGCATTGCCTGCATCAACTATGCTACCCGCAAGGGGGCAACCCGTTTAGTGAAAAGCGCCCAGGCACTCCCCGAAGATTGCCGGACCGGAATCATTCCTGCGGAAAAGCAGGTCTCAATGGGCAAGGAAACTATCAATCCCATGTCTATGGATCCTCTTGCCTGGCACTTGGCGTTAACTCTAATTGCTACCTTGGCAGGCTACAAGTTTTATGACTTCTATAAACAGTACCTGCCTCAGATTGAACTGCCCGTTATGTGCTTAACCATGATTGCAGGTGTTATTTTACAGAGTATCTTAAATCACACCCCCTTTAAAGATAGTGTAGACGAGCACGTAGAAGGTCGGATTGGCAGCATGGTAACCGACTACTTGGTTGGTTTTGGTGTTGCCTCCATCTCCATTACCGTAGTTATGGAATTTATTGGTCCCATTGTTTTGCTGTGTGTACTTGGGGCTCTGACTTCTTTGACCCTGGTATTCGTTGTGGGCCGGAAGCTTTTCCGCAATTTCTGGTTCGAGCGTTCTATCTTCGTATTTGGCTGGACCACAGGCGTAGTGGCCATTGGCCTTACTCTGCTGCGTATTGTCGATCCCGAGGCAAAGAGCGGCACGTTGAGTGATTATGGATACTCCTATACTCTCCAGTCTGTTATTGAGGTGTTTATCATTGCACTGGTCCCCATTATGGCAGTTTCGTACGGTTGTATTGCCACAGGTGCTGTGCTGACTGTAATTGCCTTGGCGCTGTTCTTAACCGGAGCTAAGGTCTTCGGCGTCCACAATCAAAAAATGGATGAGCTACGTGAGGGTGAGGCAGAAATTATTGCCACAATTACAAACAATTAACGTCATCCCTCTTTATACGGTACTCACCCAACAACAGCGTAATATGCCGGATTTAAAACTGAATGATATGGGTCATTCAGAAAGAAAATAACAAAGGGGCGATCTGACAGATCGCCCCTTTATCTCTGGCCTAAATTGATAAGGAGGAAATCATGAACCAGAACAAATTACACCAGGAAGCAAAATCCTTGCTGGTAGGCGGTTATGATCTACATACCCACACCATTCCCTCCCATGTCTCCCGCTCCCTGGACGATTTTGAGCTGATTGAGCAGGCAACGCGCGCCGGGATGAAGGGGGTCATGATCAAGTGCCACTATGAACCCACCGGAGCCCGGGCCGCATTGGTAAACCGCAGGATGCCCGCTGGCAGCGCAAAAGCATTCGGAGCCATCCCCTTAAATCATCCCGTGGGAGGAATCAATCCGTACGCGGTTCACAGTGCTCTGAAAATGGGCGCCAGTATGGTCTTTATGCCCACCCGCGATGCAGAAAATTGTCTGTTGTCCGGAGACATGCCCGGCGATTTCTTTCGCCGGCCTGGTATCTCCCTGTTGGATGAGTTCGGTTCTTTAAAACCAGAAGTATACGATGTAATGGATGTAGTCAAAGAGTACGACGCCGCCTTAGCTACCGGACACATCAGCACAGAGGAAAGCGTCAAACTTTGCGTGGAAGGCCGCCGCCGCGGAGTGCGCATGGTTTTGACTCATCCGGAGTGGGATCGTACGACTGTCTCTCCTGAAATCCAAAAAAGTCTGGCCCAAATGGGGGTCTGGGTAGAAAAGTGCTGGTACAACGTAGGGGAGGGGAACTGCTCCATAGAAGAAATGGCGTCACACATCCGTATTGTCGGTGCGGAACACTGCTTTTTATCCACAGACCGGGGACAAGCCGGTCGTGAGACCCCTGTAGAAGGAATGAGTTGCTTTATTTCTCAGCTGCTGCGGCAGGGCATCACGATGGACGAAATCCACACCATGCTATGTGTCGTTCCGGAGTACGTATTGGGAATTCAAAAATAAAAATCCGTCTTTATTCTTGATGTTGACGTTGTTAAGCAGGGGAGTATACTACAGCAAGCTTGTCGATGACTATCAGGAACTCCGGGAATTTGACGCAGCAACTCAGACTGTGCTGGATTTGAATGATGCGCTTCGTGGCAGAAAGCAAAAAAAGCCATAACCCGGTTTATCATTCCATGTCATAGATGATTTTACCCCAGAGGAGGGCAAAAACATGCGTGATTCCTGCTCCGCTATGATTTTTGACGAGGACAACATCTGGAAAATCCTTTTTCGCATTGCACCTCCCGTTATGCTGGCCCAGCTCATCCAGGCCATGTATAACATCGTGGACAGCTACTTCGTGGGCAGATATTCCGGCGACGGACTGACCGCTCTGTCGGTAATTTTCCCAGTCCAGCTTATTGTCACTGCTCTGGCAGTTGGAACCGGAGTAGGCGTAAATACACTGATGTCCCGGGATTATGCCAGAGGACGGGTACAGAGAGCAAACCGAACCGCCGGAACAGGCGCTGCTTTGGCAGTGATTAGCTGGGCCATATTTGCTGTACTGAGCAGCCTCTTTATGCGTCCCTATGTGGCAACTTCCGCTGAGTCTCCGCAAGCAGTGGAATATGCAGTCACCTACGGCCGCATCGTATGTGTAGGCAGTCTGGGTGTTTTCTTGGAGAGCATCTGGAGCAAAGTACATCAGGCTGGCGGAAATATGCGCCTGCCTATGTTGGCCCAGATTTCCGGTGCACTGACCAACATTTTGCTGGACCCCATCCTCATCTTCGGACTTGGTCCCATTCCT
>UMKB01028127.1_pt1 | contig 13021 bp, 8 predicted proteins | sample 1966171 | NCBI WGS metagenome assembly UMKB01 (sample SAMEA4836164, study PRJEB28245) | human gut metagenome | biome: gut microbiome; material: fecal sample | place: Denmark | collected 2008 | reverse complement strand
TTCAAAGAACGATGTTTAATTTAAAGTGCCCACTAGTGATATCACATTTAAATAAAAAGTCCCAAGACAAAAATCATGCTTTATTCAATTTTTATCTTGAGACTTGGTGATCAATTGTTTAGTTTGCAACTTTAATTCCGTCCAAATGATTACCCGGAGAATATATATGACAAATCCTCCAATTATTCAAACAAAGGGGACCAACCTCAATCTCACCATCTGCCAACGCTTCTACATTAGCTTTATCCAGATCTGACAATTCAACTTCTTTCTGCGAAGTATAAATGACATACCCCCAGTTACAATACTAGCTGCAAGCAAAACTGCAGACAATAATTTCCGTGTTTTCATCGCCATCAATGTTTTTAATGATTAATAATTATAAGGCTTCACACAACATACAAACTGCTGTCTGAATATGACAAAGGTATAATTCTTTTTTTAGAGAAGCAAACTTTACGTCCGGATTTTACCGGGAATTCAAGCAAAATCAAAACGAAAGCTAATCAGACGAATAACTAAAAATAAGACACAAAATAAAGGAATATGCTAACTTACCCTTTTAAACAGATGCCTGATCCGGCACATGAAACGGATAAAAAAAGAGAGTTTTTTCGGAGGAAGCCGCATAATTATACTGAATTGAGCGCTCTTTCGGCCTGCATTGTCCGGCCAATTCCCCGAAACTGACAGCATAAATCAGCTGAAACGTGCCGACGTTTCTCCCCATTCGTCTAAGGAAATCCCCAAAATGCTTCGGCGAATTTCCGATCATCCCGAAATAAGGGAATTCTGAGTGTTCTTTCATTCCGGAACGAGTCGCCCGGAAATGTTAAAAAAGGAGTCGTTCCCTTGAGAATCACTCCTTCACACAAAAAATAAGTTTCAAAATCCAATCCCTCTGCACAACAGTACGCAAAGAAGCGATTCTCAGAGGTCCGGATATACAAAATGTCATTTTGATTCTGCCTGACAGGCACTTCAGCACCCCGGCTTTCTCCGTTGTCTTCTTCTCCGATTCCGGTGCAGATTGCGGCGCTTGTAAGCCATCCAGCGGCGGCGTATCTGCCAGATACACAACAGGCCGGCCACCACCAGAATCAAGGCAACGATACTTCCGTTCAGGTTATCGCCTTTCACCCGCGACCAGATTTCAAGTACATCCACCGTACGGTCGCCAAAATCCCGGATCATGGCACAGCGGGCCACAACGGACTTGTCAGGATACTGCGTGTTGCGTAACTTCACAGCCCTGGCATCCGGACCGAAAAAGTAGCTGGCGTCCACCGGCTCCGTCAAGGTCGTGTCAATACACGCTTCCATAATTTCGGGAGCAGCAATCGAACTGACATAACCGTTTTCTTCCATGTTGCGCAAGGCAATATCCGGACGACACAGGAAGTTGATGAAGTAACTGGCTGCCTTGCGGTTGCGCGCATACTTCGGTATTACCCATCCGTCATACCAGATGTTGCTGCCTTCTTCGGGAACGGTATAGGCCAACTCCACTCCTACCGTGCGGGCTTCTTCTATGGCCCACTGGGCGTCACCGCTCCAGGTCATGTTCATCCAGGCCTTTCCCTTGGTCATCATTTCCTTTCCGAAATCGGCTTCCCATCCGGCCACGTTCGGCTTCAGAAGCTTCAGATACTTCTCCACCGAGTCCATGGAGGCCGGCGAATAATCGTTCATCAGTTCGGGCACCGTTACCCGTCCTTCCGCCAGATCCCGGCGGCGGGCATAAAGCAATGCCATTCCGTAGGCATCCCGGTAAGCATCTTTCATCAGAATCTTTCCGGCAAAGCGCTTCTCCCACAAGCATCCCCAGGACTTCAGATCCGATTCGCTGACGTAAGCCCGGTTATACAACAGGCCGGCCGTTCCCCACATGTAACACACGGCATAACGGCTGGCAGGATTGTCGGGAGTACCCAGTTTGTCGATCTGTTCCCGGATATAGGGCGCCACTCCGTTCATGTAATTGGGAGAATGGGCAAAAACCGTATCAATGGGCAGCAGCAGGTCTTTGCGGAGCATACGCTCGATGATGTATTCCGAAGGACAGACCACATCGAAATCCTCATGCCCCTTTTCGATTTTGGTCAGCATGATCTCATTGATGTCAAAGGTCTGATAAACGATCCGGATCTCTTCTCCCGTCTGTTCTTTGTAGTACTGCTGGAAATCTTCCAGAACACCTTCGCCGATATAGTCGGCCCAGTTATATACTTTCAGCACATGCTCGCGCGAGTCTTCCTCGTTATAACAGCCGGTCAGCAGACCAGCCAGCAGTGCCAGATACAATACATATTTTCTCATATTCCTTTCTTCTCTTTGCCCGCTCTGCGGTTAATGATGATCAGCAACGCCAGGATGACGATAAAGATGACAGCCGACAAGGGACGCAGTTCGGGCGTCAGTCCTCCCTTGCGCGCATCGGCATAAATGTAGGTAGACAAGGTTTCAAGCCCCTGATTACCGATGGTGAACACCGTCACCGCAAAGTCATCGATTGAAATGGTCAGGGCCAGCAGGAAGCCGCTGAGCATTCCCGGACGGATCTCCGGCAGGATAACCTTGCGGAGAGCCTGCATCGGAGTGGCTCCCAGATCGAGAGCCGCTTCATACAGATTCGGGTTCATCTGCTTCAGACGGGGCAGGACACTCAGCACCACATAAGGCGTGCAGAAGGTGATGTGGGCGAGCACGACGGTCGTAAATCCCTGCGTAATACCCAGCGACACGAAAAGAAGGAAGAGCGAGATACCGGTAATGATGTCTCCGTTCAGAATCGGAATGGAGTTCACAAAACCGACGGCCTTCCGGCTCCGTGCCTTCAGGTTATAGATTCCTATCGCCGCTATGCTTCCCAACAAAGTGGATGCCGTGGCAGCTATCAGGGCGATGAGCACCGTATTGACAAACGCATTCATCAGAGAATGATGGGCTCCCGTGTTGAGCAACGATTTATAGAGGTCAAGCGAAAAGCCCGTCCAGTTGCCCAGCACCTTGGCATCCGTAAACGAATAGATGACAATGATCGCAATGGGTGCATACAGCATCAGCAACAGAACCCAGAGATAGGTCTGCATGATGATCTTCTTTACCATACGTTTCCTCCTCCTTTCTCCGAATCGTCGGAATTTTCAGTGCTGAACAGCGAAGTGACGGCAATCAGGAACAGCATGATCAGCGACAGAGCCGCACCGTAGTTCCACAGACTGTTGTTGATGTTTTCCTGAATGGTCGTACCAAAGAGCTTGATGTTGTTCATCGTAAGCAGCTCCGCAATGGCAAAGGTGGAGATGGTCGGCATGAAAACCATCATGATGCCGCTCACCACTCCCGGCATGGAAAGCGGAAAAACCACCTTCCAGAACACCTGGGAAGAGCCGGCTCCCAGATCCTGGGCTGCCTCAATGTAACTGCGGTCCATCTTCTGCAACGTATTGTAGATGGGGTAAATCATAAACGGGAGGTAATTGTAGATCATTCCGAAGATCAGTGCTCCTTCGCCCAGCGGCAGGCGGAGGAAATCAAACAGAGCCACGGTAGCCAGCGTACGGATCAGGATGTTTACCCACATGGGAAGGATAAACAGCAGGATCAGCGTCCGCGAATAGCTCATTTTGCTCTGGCTGAGTATCCAGGCTGCCGGATAACCCAGCAGGATACAGCCGATGGTTGTCAGGATGGCGATACCGATGGAGTAGACAAACGTGTTGACAGCCTCGGGATGGGCAAAGAACTTCCGGAAGTTCTCCAGAGTCAGATGGCCGGCATCGTCGGTAAAGGCATAAACCAGGATCAGAATCAGCGGAATGATGACAAACACCGCTGAAAAGATCAGATAAGGCAAAGTCCAGCTCTTGCGTGAAGAGAAAAAGATTCGCAAATTGTTCATTTTCCTGTTTCAGTCCGTTTATAGGGTTATAGAATCACACGGATGGCGTCTGCCGGAATGCTGATACCCACCCGGTCACCATCGTCCCACACATCGTTGGTATCGACGAACACATCTTCTTCCCAGTCGGAAAGAACCGTCAGATGATAATGGTCACCCTTGTAGAGGATGAACTTCACTTCACCGGTGAGCATGCCGTCTTCTTCATTGTCCAACAGGACTACCCGGTCGAAACCGACCGCCACCTGTGCCTTCGTTCCCTCTGCGGGACAGTTTTTCAGGGGCAGACATTCAAAGCGGCATCCCAGGAATTCCACATGGGTTTCGTCCACAATGGTTGCTTCAAACGTATTTTCCGTACGTTCCTTCTTCATGATGTGAATGTCGAAAGGCTTCACCAGCAGGCCTACTTCATCTCCCACCGGGAAGCAATGATAGTCCTGCACCACCAGTTCGTAGTTCCCGCAAAGTACGGTCATTTCGTAGTGTACGCCCTTGAAAATGCACGACTGTACTACGCCGCGCAGCTGGGCTGCATCCGACACCGGGAAGATATACAAGTCTTCCGGACGGACCACTACATCCACAGGCTTGTTCTCTCCAAAGCCTTTGTCCACACATTCGAAATCGTGTCCGCAGAAGTTCACCAGTCCGTCCCGGATCATGGTTCCGTTCAGGATGTTGCTTTCGCCGATAAAATCGGCTACAAACGAATTGACCGGTTCGTTGTAGATGTCAGTCGGCGTGCCGATCTGCTGGATCTTTCCTTCGCTCATCACCACAATGCGGTCGCTCAGTGTAAGGGCCTCTTCCTGATCGTGAGTGACATACACGAAGGTAATGCCCAGCGACTTGTGCATTTCCTTCAGTTCCATCTGCATGTCCTTGCGCATCTTCAGGTCGAGAGCAGCCAGCGGCTCGTCGAGCAGCAGCACTTCCGGTTCGTTGACAATGGCACGGGCTATCGCTACACGCTGTTGCTGACCGCCCGACAGAGAATTGACGTCGCGGTATTCGTAGTCGGTCATGCCCACCATCTTCAGGGCAGCCTTGACCTTACGTTCCATTTCGGGCTTGGGCATTTTTTTCAGCTTCAGTCCGAAAGCGATATTGTCAAAGACATTCAGATGAGGGAAAAGTGCATATTTCTGAAACACCGTATTGACCGGACGCTTATGGGGAGGAGTCTGCGTCACTTCCTTTCCGGCAATGCAGAGACTGCCTTCCGAAGCGGTCTGAAAGCCTGCAATCAGACGCAGCAAAGTGGTCTTTCCGCATCCGGAAGGCCCCAGTATGGTAACAAACTCTCCTTTATTGACTGTGAGGTTGATATGGTCAAGAGCTGTTTTTTCTCCAAAAAACTTCGAAACGTTTTTAATCTCAATAATCGGTCTGTTTTCGCTTTGCATATTTTCATTGAACAAAATTCGTGTGCAAAGGTACATATATATTCAATGTCATCCTGCATTTCCTCCTTTTTTCTCGTTCCTTTTCGTAAAAAGGAGAATTCCATCGGATATTTATGCAGGAAATAAGTGCAAAGTTATTACATTCCTGCAAAAATCCGATGTATTTCAGGCCACCAGCCTGCGGGTCAGGCGGCTGGCAAAGAACAGACGTACCAGCAGTCCGCTCACCAGGAAGGCGGTCACGGCCATACACACGATGCGCACAACGGAAGGAGTTCCTTCCGGCAGCAGGGTGGCAAAGAGGTCATATCCCATCTGTACAAAAACGAAATGGCAAAGATAAATGCCGAACGTCATCGAAGCCAGGCGTGACAGGAAAGGAGAAGTCCGGGGATTCCATTTCTGTACGATCACAAACACCGGGAAGGTCATCATAAAGACATTGATACCTCCAAACAGCCACACAATCTCCAGATAGGCATAATTGCCGGGGAAATATTCCTGCATCACGAGATAGCCGCCGAAAGTAACGGCATAGCCCGCCAGAAACATCGGGATGCCTGTCCACAGCGTCTTCTTCCAGCTCCATGCGAGCGGATAAGTTTTCAGATAATAGGCCAGCACCAGATAACCGATGAATCCGGAGACGTAATAGAAGGTGCCGAAAGCATTCCAGTCACATCCGCCCAGAATATCCATGTTACCCCAGTTTCCGATGTATCCCAGCGCAGGGGCCAGCATCTTCAGATAAGGCAGGAAGAGAGAAATGCCCCATACTTTCAGGAAAAGAAGAATATCCTTGCGGGAAGCTTTCTCCAGCCAGGCACCGAAGACGGGAATCACCAGATACAGGCCGGCCAGCATGTAGAGATACCAGAGGGGGGTCGTATCATAGTTGAAGTTGAAGATACAGGTATAGATCTTGGTCAGTGTCATGCCGGGCGTAAAAGTCTGCATGTCGACCGTAGGGTTATCAGTCGTCACGACATAGTTCAGATGAAAGAAGAACAGCAGCGGAAGGGCCACCGACCAGAAAAGCAGGGGGACGACAATGCGGCCGATACGCTTGCGGTAAAAGTCTCCCATTCCTGCCGGACGGACCGGGAAAAGGAGTACACCGGTCATCATGACAAACAACGGTACGCAGCAGCGCACGGCACTTCCCAGCGCACATCCCTGCAGGAAAGCAGAGCGGTCGGAATCAAAACGCGCAACAAAGGGATCACAACAATGGGCGAACACAACCAGAAAACAGGCCATGATGCGCAACACGTCCACCCATCCGACAGTATGCTTGGATTCTATTCCCATGACGGCAAATGTTTAAAATATGTATCCAACAGTTTGCGGGCTGCCGTGAAGGAGGTTGTCCGTCCTTCCAGCACCTCCCGTTCTTTCTCCAACAGCATGGAAGCTATGTCGGGATTGTTATAGAAACTGTTGCGGAGATGTTCATTGATGGTTTCATACATCCAGTATTTGGACTGTTCGTTCCGGCGATGTTCGAAATAGCCGTTGGCCTTGACGAAATCAATATAGCGGAACACCATGTCCCAGATTTCTTCAATTCCGATTCCGTAGAAGCCGGAATAAGTAAGTACCTGCGGAGTCCATCCCGATTCCGGAGCCGGAAACAGATGAAGAGCGTTGCGGAAATGAGCTGCGGCCAGCTTGGCTTTCTCGATATTATTCCCGTCGGCCTTGTTGATGATGATGCCGTCGGCCATTTCCATAATGCCGCGCTTGATGCCTTGCAGTTCGTCACCCGTACCTGCAAGCTGGATCAGCAGGAAGAAATCGACCATGGAATGTACGGCCGTTTCACTCTGTCCCACACCGACTGTCTCAACAAAGATCTTGTCGAAACCGGCTGCTTCACACAGGATGATGGTCTCACGGGTCTTACGTGCCACCCCACCCAACGATCCGGCTGAAGGACTGGGACGGATAAATGACTTCGGATGAACGGAAAGCTTCTCCATACGGGTCTTGTCGCCGAGGATACTTCCCTTGGAACGTTCGCTGCTCGGGTCTATGGCCAGCACCGCCAGCTTGCCTCCTTTCTTTTCGAGTACATGCAGGCCGAAGACGTCGATGGACGTACTCTTTCCTGCACCCGGCACACCGCTGATTCCGATTCGAACCGAATTGCCGGAATAAGGCAAGCATTTCTCAATCACTTCCTGAGCTATGGTCTGGTGTTCGGGTTTCACACTCTCCACCAGTGTCACAGCCTGACTAAGCACGGTGACATCGCCCTTGACAATGCCTTCCACATATTCGCCCACCGAAAACTGGCGGCGTTTGGGTTTCTTTCGTAGTTTCAGATAAGGATTAACAATTGAGGGCTGTTCAATACCCTTGTTTACAGTTAACCCCTTGTAAGCATCACTATTTTCGGGGTGTTCCATAATTTATTCTTTTACGGTTGCTTTTACTCGGATGGTTACTTTCGGATGTTTCGGATCGTTGGTCAGCATCAGCACACGAGGCGTTCCCTTGACACGCGGCAGGTTTTCTGCCAGCACGGTAATCTTCATCTTGGTTGACTCACCGGGTTTGAGGACACGTTTCTTCAAGCGTACGGCCAGTGCGATGTTCAACACCTGCATATCCTGAATCGTCAGATCAGACTTACCCGTATTGGTAATGATGATGTTCTGCGATTTCTTCTGTTTCGGGTTCAACGGCGGGAATTCCAGACTCGTTGCTGACAGGGTCAGTACGGGCGGATTGTTCTTCACCCATTCAGATTCATGCGAGAAATCGGGCAGCAAGGCTACTGATACCGGGATCTCATTCTCGCTTCCTACCTTGTCACCCGGGAAGCGGGCCAGGTAGACGGAAGTACGCGTAATGCCGAGTTTCGGCAGTTTCTCCGAATCCAGTGTCACTTCAATGCGTCCGTTCTTTCCGCGTCCCAGCACTTCAGGAACAGCTTTCGCCGTCAGATACGGAGGAAGATGCATCAGCACAGGCGAGTAGGCCTTGTTGGATGTATTGGCCACCAGAATTTCAAATACCGGATTGTCTCCCTTATTGACATCATCAAACTCGATTTCTTCCTTGTCCAGCCGGATAGAGCCAAACGCATAAGGATGGGTAAAGGTATAGTTCTTGGGATCGGCAGTTACTTCACCGTTGAATCCAAGATAAATGGGAGTGGAAGAGGCATTGCAATACACGCCGACTTCCTTGTAGAACCGGCCGATGGCCTCAGCATCGAAGATGGCAGTCACTTCGCCCTTGCCGCCGGCGGGAATCGGATCTTCGGTCCATTTCGCTTCCGTACAACCGCACGAAGTGGTGACATTCGAAATGACCAGCGGCTTGTCGCCGTCGTTCGTAAAATGATAGGTTACGGTAACCGGGTTACGCCAGAGGACGTAACCCAGCTCCTGTGTTTCTTTCTCGAATTTTATCTTAGGCTGTGCCTGAAGTACCGACGACACGGCAATCAATATTCCTGCAAGAAGTAATATGCGCTTCATCTATTTTTATCTGTTTTTACGGAAACAAAGATAGAGAGAATATTTCAGTAACGCAACTTTTACCTTATTCAATCGTCAGTTCCACACCGTCCGTATGCCCGTTGAACTCGGGGGCATAAGCCGACTGTATGGTGGCAATGCCTGCCTGATAAGTTCCCGGACGGTCCAGATAAACGGTATACTCCAGTACATAAGTGCCTTTCCGCATCTGATCGATGAAGAATTCGGTGGAAGCATCCTTGTTCACCTGATAATATCCGATGCCGCCGTTCCAGTGATAACCAGACAGCTGGACAGCAGGTTCCATGCAGGAGGCACGTTCGTCCTTGATCTGTACGAAATCCATATCCCGGTCGGCCTTCACCGTCAGGCGTACAATCAGCTTGTCACCGGGTTTCAACCGGGTTGAAGCCGAAACCTGTTCATCACCCAACCAGTACTCGCGGACGATTCCCAGTCCGTTGGTCCGGAACGGACGGACACGAATCATGTCTTCCAGATACTGGGCATAGACAGCTCCCCACGACAAACCTTCACCCGACTTGACTACGGCAATCCGGGATACTTCCGTGTCAGCACCGGTATAAGTCTGACGAACATATCCCAACGCGTCGTCGGGAGTGACCAGTGTCTTCGAACCGATCCGGGCTTTCAGGCTTCCGCTTACCTGCAGACGGTTGCCTCCCATACCCAGAAAAGCATAGACAGCATCTGCGGTAGCCAGCGGAGTATCCCACACCTGTACCTGTTTCTGCTTCAGCAGCCATTGCTTCATGTCGCCCAACAAATGCTGGTCGGGAGCTATTCTCCAGATAGCTTCCATGGCAGCGACCTGTGTCGGTATCTTATAGCTGTTCCAGGAATATCCTGCCTTCGAAGTATCGAAATATCTACCCATTTCCGGAGTTGCAAGCATATATTCCTTCACAGACTGCAACAACAGTTCGGCCTGCCGCTTCTGTCCGTAGGCATGCATGATGACCGCCAGCAGGGATTTTTCGTAAATGGAACATTCGGCAGAACGGTTGGTCAGCCGGGCCAGGAAGTAAGTATTGATTTCCTTATCAGCCTGTTTCCGTGCCGTTTCGTCCAGAGCACAGATATAAAGGTATTTCACAATCTGCTCATCCGGGCGTACCTGAATGTTGTTTTCCCGCTCCTGTATGCGCATCTGTTCATAAACCTTCTTCACCTCTTTTCGCAAATATCCCAGTGCACGTCCATATTGTGCTTCCATTCCGTCCGTCAGGGAAATATTCATTGCTTTCAGACGAGCCATCAGTTCCACAGTCTGAGTGGTGATGTAACGGCTGCCTTTCATTCCCTTATACCAGCTCCAGGATCCGTCCGTCAGCTGAAGTGTCCGTAACTTGTCCGCAGCCTGCTGCAAACGGGAACTCATGCCGTTCAGATCAAACAGCAGGGCTATGCGCCGTTTCTGCTCAGCCTCATCAGCAGCTTCAGCCACCCAGGGTGTTTCAGCCAGCAGCAGATCTTTCAGATCACTGTTTTTCTCCAGATTGCTCATCAGTGTTTCCTGATCCTTTCCGGACTTCTTCCAGGATTCAAATACACGGCTGATAGCCGGATTGGCTTCCACCAGCACACCGGCAAGCCGGTTGGCATAATATGCCGTTGCCCAGGCCACAGCATCATCAGTTAAAGGATTTCCGACCACCGGCAAAGCCTGAACAGCATACCAGTCGGGGTTGGCCGTCAGTTCCACAGTCAGTCTCTTTCCGGAGGCTGTCCGGCTCTGGCCGTTGAAAAGGTTTTCAGTTTTCACTGTCACCCCTTCCTTGCCATTCAACTGCAAGGACAAGGTTTCGGTTATCCACTGCTTGTCTGTCAGCACAGGAAGATAATGCTGCTCGCCATCGCTGAACTTACCTGCATCGGCAGTTATCTTGCAAACCAGTACATCGTAACGGTCATTCACATGATAGGTAAAGGAAGCCGCACTGCTCTGTCCCTCCTTAACCGAAAACTTCTGTGTCGAGAAGAATACCAGACGGTCCGTTACCGGATCGTACATACGCAACGTCAAGGTTCCGCTGACATCTTCCATGGACAGATTGACCAGAGATACCGGAATCTTCGCCTCATCGCCCATTCGCAGGAAGCGGGGCAGATTGGGCTGCACCATGAAATCTTTGCTCGTTCGGGCTGAACCTGAGATCTGGCCATAATCCATTTCCTGAGTATGTGCAAATCCCTGGAAGCGCCATTCGGTCAAAGCTTCCGGAGAAACGAATGAGAAACTTACCTTTCCCAACGAATCGGTACGCAAATAAGGATAGAAAAAGGCTGTTTCCGAGAAGTTATTCCGCAAAGCCGTTCCGGCTGTCTGTGCAGTCCCTTCTCCGAAAGTGGCATCAGTCGGCAGAGCAGCCTGATCCATACTTATCAGTTCTTCTTCGAACACTACGTCGGAAACAGAACCGGATGCCGCATTACGGGCGCTTTCTTCCACACTGACCAATACGGGTGCTGCCTGTGCCTTGTACATCCGTGTCGGATACAGATAAGACTGACCAAAGAGAGAGGAACGATACAAACGGCTGTACTCTTCCTCACCCAGCAAGTTAAATCCGCGACCAGGATACTTTACAGGCAGGCTGCTGTGCAGATAAGCCTGATGTCTGATGCCCGCCATCGCCGGCCATGTGCCCGGCAAGATACGGTTGAAGGAAAGACTGAAAGCCCAATTATGTGCAAACAGTTTATCCAATGATGCGTCATACATAGAAGCCAGGAAGGCTGCACGTACCGGATTACCTTCCGCATCGGCTACTGACAGGCTCCATTCTTCCTGCCCGCCCGGAACAAGTCTATCGCGGAATGTTTCCCACTTCAACTGTAGTTTTTTCTCCGGACGGGGGCGGAGCAAGGCTACCTGATGAGTATATAATTGTCCCTTGCGCAAGAAAGTGAATACAACCTGCAAGCCGTCACCATATTCGGGTTTCCAGGAATACGTGAACTTTCTGATTTCCCGGTTCAGCGGAATGCACTGCGTTTCAATCCGCTTTTCACTAGAATATACATTGACAAACAGCCGGACATCGGAATCACTGCTGCCTATATACAACGCAGCCTCCTTACCTTCTTCCCAGCCTGAAGTATCTTCATAGAACCAGTCTGTGGTTTCCACCGGCAGACGGACATCACTCAACGAGAAGAGAATGAAGTCTTGTTCGGCACTACAGGGACGACCCTGGGAGTCCGTTGCACTGATTTTCATCCGGTAACGTCCTGAATGCAAGGCCAGCAAGTCTTCAGGAACAAAGGAATGCTGAGCTTCCTGTTTTCCTTCGCAAACCAACGTTCCCGTTTCTTTTTCTTCGTTCAGGGTAAATATCTGATAAGTCACTTCCAGCTGTACGGGCTGATGGTTCAGGTTCAATGCCTGGAACTGGATCTTCTCCCGTTTCTCACGGGCTACCCGTTCCGTAAGCCCCTTGACCAGCAAGCCTACAGACTGTTCACCGACCGGCAAAGCCAGTTCGCCCACCTGTGTTTCTCCGGCTCCGTCAGTTACCGCAGCCGATACCTTATATATATAGTACGGACGTTCTATGTTCTGATTATCCATTTCAGGACGCTTCAGACAAATCTGCAAAGAGAATGTTCCGTCGGCAGATGTCTCAACTTCTCCCGACATCAAATCCAATTCTCCGGAAGAAGCACGCCACAACCATGCTCTGGAACACGTCAGCTGATAACGGACTTTGGCCAGACGTACCGGTGCCCCGGCAAAAGTCTTGGCTGTTCCTTTTACCGTCAGCGTATCACCCATGCGATAAGAAGCGGTGTAGGGTTCAAAGACAACATCAAATGTGGGGCGCTTGTATTCTTCCACCCGGATGTAACGCGCGGAAAGTCCTTTTACGGACACGGAGAAATTTCCCGGAAGTACTTGCTGAGGAAGTACAAATTCTGCGGAGAAGGTTCCGAATTCATCAGTTCTGACTACAGCTTCCGAGACTTTACGGGTATGTGAATCCGAAAGTATCACTTCACATTCCTCGCCTTTCAGTACCCGGACAGAGTCTCCGGTCTGTCCATACAAAATACCTGAAACCTGCACGGTCTGTCCGGGACGATACAAAGAACGGTCGGTAAACAGAGTTGCCTGCCGCTTCATCTCCCCCTGCTTTTTCTCCGGAAAATAAAGAACAGACCGGGACAAGCTTATCGGCATATAGTCATTTCCC
>UMKB01048051.1_pt1 | contig 13052 bp, 10 predicted proteins | sample 1966171 | NCBI WGS metagenome assembly UMKB01 (sample SAMEA4836164, study PRJEB28245) | human gut metagenome | biome: gut microbiome; material: fecal sample | place: Denmark | collected 2008 | reverse complement strand
TTTTGATACTAAAAACTGGAACACAGAACTGGACACCCTATTTCTTAGATCAGTTGAGCTGGCTGGCGACCAATTATCTCTTTGCCCCAACCCTCTACAAGTTGAATCCGGATCCTTTCTCTGAATTCACGAAATTCCTGAAAACGCCAAAGCTTGACCATTACTGCCGCATGAACGTTTACGAATATGTGGAGTTTTATGTTGAAAAGAATCCTGCCTTGAAGGAACAGGCGACAGCGTGGGTGAAGGACATGCTCGTCTTCTATGATGACAGATTGGAAACCGCTGACTGTTGTGATGGTTACGTGGTGGCTGCGGCCATTGATTTAGCTTGCAGCTTAGGAGCAAAGGATCTCATTCCTATCATCAACAAGTTGCTTTGTACTTATCTTGTTGATTTCAGTGATTGTGGACTTACAGAAGAGGTGGTTGAAGGGCTTCATCGGGGTGAACTGCTCAGGCAGGAGTATGCTCTTGATTTATATGAACGGTATCACAGGTTAGAGGAAGATAGCAACAGGTAATGAAGTAAAGGCATCATAGCATTCTTCCTTTGGCTAAGTTTTGCAAACTGTTGTCTTTAGTTTGCTCTAAATTTTTGCAATCAGTTGTATATGTGGAAGTTAGCTTTGTTTGTAATTCTTTGGTAACAAGAAAGTAAATAGAATGTATCCTCATTGACCTCAATACGTAATATCATAGTCCTACCTTTGCACCAGAAATTGTTAGTTATGAATTCTCTATAAAAAGGTAGTAAATGAAAAAGCAACGTATGAAGCATTGTTTCTTCGCGCTCACATTATGCTGTACTGCAGGAAGCATGTATGGTCAAGTTGCACAGGATAGCAGCAAGACTATTGAAAAGAAAAGTTCTGTAAATGGTAAAAAAATACAGAAGTCGAAGTTCAGCGACGATCCTATAGAACTGAATAATGTAGTGGTTACCGCTTTGGGTATCAAGCGTGAGGAAAAAAGTCTCGGATATGCTACCCAAACCGTATCTGGTTCTGAAATTACGGCAACGATGCCTGCCAACTGGTCTCAAGCTTTGCAGGGACAGGTGGCAGGTTTGAATGTCATTTCAGCCTGTGGTCCCCTGTCATCAACCCAGATTAATCTTCGTGGCAACGTTTCCATGAATATGGACGGAAATGGCGCACTTATCGTTGTGGATGGTGTGCCACTTTCCAGCCCTATGAATAATCCTGGTGGCTCTTATGGTGCTGGTGGCAACTCCGAAGGTTCGATTGACTTTGGTAATGGATTCTCTGATTTAAATCCGGATGACATTGAGAGCATTCAGGTATTGAAGGGAGCTTCTGCCTCTGCTCTCTATGGTTCAAGAGCTGCTAATGGTGTCATTATGGTTACCACCAAGTCTGGTAAGAAAGCCAAGAGGGGATTAGGTATCAGTTATAATTTCAATAATTCCTGGGAACAGGCTGCTCACTTTCCTGATTATCAGTATGAATTCGGACAGGGTGTAGCCAAGAACATCGGTTCTAAGGGGACAGAGTGGGCTGGACAACCTTATTACTCCTATGGTGCAGGTGATGATGGTTTGGCTAGCACCAGTGGTACAAGCTCAGCTTTTGGTGCGAAGTTTGATGGACAGATGTTCTATCAATATGACCCGGAGAAAGAAGGTCGTGCTGATGTGGCCACTCCTTGGAGAGCCTATAAAGACAATCACTCCGGATTGTTCCAAACGGGGCATACGGTGACCAACTCCCTGGCCTTGACTGGTAATAACGGTACAGGCAATATGCGTATCTCTTTGACTCATAGTAAGAGTGAATGGATTTTGCCTAACTCTGGCTATCAGCGCTTGACTGCAGCTTTCGCCGGATCACAGCAGATTTCCAAGCGTGTGAAGATCAATGCACGTATGAGTTATACTTACAGAGATGTGGAGAATACTCCTCAGCTTACCTATAACTCTAACTCCTTAAGCTATTTCCTGATATTCATGAATCCTAACTTCAACCTCGATTGGTTTAAGCCAATGTGGTACAAGGGTAAGGAGAATATCAAGCAGATACGTCCATTCTCCAGTTATCTGCCTAATCCGTATGTTTTGCTTTACGAGGCAACCAACCCTGCAAAGAAGCATAGTTTCAATGGTAATATTTCTGCCAATTTTACCATCAATCGTTTCCTTGATTTGCAGTTGCGTTCTGGTTTACAGGCTACGGCTCAGCAGCAGGAGCAGCACAGACCATGGGATGACAAGGCTTTCCCTACCGGTTTCTTCAAGAAGCAGAACATCTTTGACTATGAGGTTAACTCTGATGTACTTTTATCTTACCATAACAGTTTCGAGAATGGACTCAACGTGAATGCTTCAGCGGGTGGTAACATGATGCAGTCGTATTATGATTTGTTGTCAGCTTCTGTTACCGGTTTGAATACGCCTGGTGTATATAGTTTGGCCAATGGAGTTTCAAATCCATTGGTTGGTACCACTATTCGCAAGAAGCGTGTGAACTCGCTTTATTTCATGGCTAATCTGGCTTATCAGGAGATGTTGTTCCTGGATATAACAGGGCGCAATGACTGGTCATCTACCTTGCCGCGCAAGAATCGTTCTTTCTTCTATCCTTCTGTGAGTCTGAGTGGTGTGTTGAATAGCATGATGAAAATGCCAAAGTGGGTGAATCTGCTGAAAGTGCGCGCTTCTTGGGCACAGGTGGGTAATGATACTCAGCCTTACAAGACATCACCTTACTATACAACTAGTGATTTCTCGGGTTCTTTGGTTAAGCCAGGTACACTTTATAATGCCGGCTTCAAGCCCGAGATGTCTACCAACTGGGAAGGAGGATTAGATTTCAAAGCATTTGGCAGCCGTTTGGGATTGGATGTGACCTATTATTATAATCGCACCAAGAATCAGATTCTCAATGCTCCCTTTGATCCTACTACTGGATACACCAAGGGTACCATCAATTCGGGATGTGTCAGCAACAGAGGTGTGGAGATCGTACTCCGTGGTACTCCTATCAGGAATAGAGATTGGCAGTGGGATATGACCGCTACCTGGTCAACCAATAAGAACAAGATAGAATCACTTTCTGAATTTGCTGATGAGCGTCAGATTCTCGGTTCTTATGTGAGTGGCAATGTAAGTATCATCGGCACTAAAGGTGGAACCACGGGAGATATCTGGGGATACAAACTCAAGCGTAATGCTAAGGGTGAGGTGATTGTCACTTCTGCCGGTTTGCCTGCTCGACCTTCTGAGATTGAATATGTGGCATGTGCCTTACCAGACTGGGAGGGTGCGTTCAATACCTCTTTGCGATTCAAGAACTGGTCATTCTCCATGCAATGGGATGGAAAGGTTGGAGGTATGACCTATTCTCAGTCACATCACAAGATGTGCGAACAGGGTCACCTGGCTGAGACCTTGAATGGTAGAAAGCCTGGAACCAGTCTCTACCTGGATATTGCGGACCCTGATGTTCTGAAGCTCTTTGAAAAGCAGAAGATTACTCCTGTAGCTGGTGTGTATTGCATAGCACCGGGTGTGGTTGATAACGGAGATGGTACTTATAGTCCAAATCAGAAACTTGTCACCCTGGAGTCATATTATAAGGAGTATTACCGCATTGGTAATGTGGAAACCAATACTTTCAGTACCACTTATCTCAAGCTTCGCGAGGTTCGTCTGGATTATCAGTTGCCAAAATCTTGGTTGAAGAATACTTTCATCAACAATGCTTCAGTGGGTATATATGGGCGCAATCTGCTTTGCATTACCAGTTATCCAATGTATGACCCGGAGACAACCTCACTTGATGGTAATACATTTGTACCAGGTGTAGAGGTGGGTACTCTTCCTACCAGTCGTTCCTGGGGTGTTAATCTCAAAGTTGATTTCTAGTTAAGAATAAGATGTAATGAACAAAAAAAGAAAGAATCGATGAAAAAGATTTTTAGAAATATAATAATGCTGATGACCGTTCCTTTCATGCTGATGACCTCGGCATGCGAACCAATGGACGATACCAATGTGGATCCAACCCGTATGAATACTGCTAATGCTGGAAGTTTTTTGGATCCTCTCATTTATGGTATGGGCACTTACACCTGGACCCGATACAATAGCTGGACCTTCCAGTTGATGCAGTGCCTTGTAACAACAAACTCCACCAGCGGTGTGGGCTGGTTCAACATCAGTGATACGGCAGGTGATGGCGTCTGGACCAATTATTACAAATGGAATACCAATGCCAAGGCCATCTATGACGAAGCCGTGAAAGTGGGAGATCCGAACTATCAGGCAATTGCATTGACCCTCAGATGCTGGATATTTGAGAACACGACAGATGCCTTCGGTGATATTCCTGTACAGGAATCATGCCGTGGTGAGGAACAGCTCTACTATCCAAAGTTTGAGTCTCAGACTGATGTCTACAGGTTTATCATCGACAGCTTGGATGTGGCGAACAGCATATATAATCTCAAAAAAGGTTTGCAGTTCAATACCAATGGTGACAAGATGTATTGCAGCAGCGGTTCTGACTTGCAGGGCATCCTGAAATGGAAGAAGTTTACCAACTCCTTGCGTTTGCGCGCTTTGCTGCGTGTCATAGATTCCAAGGAATTGGGTGATTTGGCCAAGGCAGAGTTGAAGAAGATGTTGGCAGATCCTACTACTTATCCGGTTTTTGAATCGAATGATGACAATGCTAAGGTACATATCTCAGGAATTGCTCCTGATGAAGCTCCAATGACACGTCCATCAGACCTTTCTGCCTACAAGTCACTTTCTGCATTTTTCATCGATCGTCTTCAGGATTGGAAGGATCCTCGTCTGGAAGTGTTTGCAACTCAGGCTACCAATAAGGATCCTCAAACCGGTCAAGAGGTTACTTCCTTTATCGGTTTGCCTAGTGGTTATGATGTGGAGCCTACATTTACTGCTTCTTCTCCAAATGCGGCAAATCTGGCCACAGCGCCACAGGATATACAGTGTCTCACCTATGCAGAGGTACTCTTCATCAAGGCAGAGTTGGCACAACGCGGTCTTATCTCTGATGATGCCAAGCTGCTCTATGAAAAAGCTGTTGCTGCAGCTATTACGCAATGGGGAGTTGAGGTTCCTGACGGGTATTTTGATAACGGGAAGGCAGCGTATGATGGAACGCTTCGCCGCATCATGGAACAGAAGTTCTATGCACTCTTCTTCATTGATTTCCAGCAATGGTTTGAGTATAATCGTACCGGTTATCCTGATGTACCGAAAGGTCCAGGTGTAGATGCTTCATTGCATATGCCATATCGTTTCAAATACCCAGCTATCTTGCAACGTATGAATCGTGAACATTATTTGGAGGCTGTGAAATCGATGGGTGGTGATGATTTCAATACCCGACTGATTTGGCAAAAGAGACCAGAATTATAATTGATTAGATGTTTAATGAAAGGATTGAAAAAATGAAAGTAAGACTATTTTTGATTGCAGCGCTTCTGATGGGTACTGTTGCCCACATGGCTGCACAGGACAAGAAAGAGTTTACGCTCGAAGTATATGGTGGGGAGATTCCCAATGTCAAGCCAGCTTTTGATGAAGAGCATTTCTTAGGTGGTGAGATTACCAAGAAATGGAATACTTTCCTCTGTAACTATACCCACACCTATGAGGTAGAGGTGGGGTTGAGTTCTTCAGGAACAGAATTTAGAAAGCCGGCTGTCTTCAAGGCCGTGGAGCGTGTGAACAAATATGTAAAGAAGAGCTATAAGTCGCAGCATATGACCAAAGAGGAGGCAATTCGAATCATGAGTCATGTACTGGATTGTGCCAACATCATCTGCCTGGAGAGTGATACTGCAGCCTTGGAGGAAACTGCCGGTGATGCCAATACTGCAGAAGAGGCTTTGGCTTTCTTTGACCATATTAAATTGATAAATGTTTAGTTTTTAGCGTGATGAATAAAAATCTGAGTAAAATTCTGTTGTTAGCGTCTATTGGGGCCATGCCATTGGGTATGGCTGCCCAACAAGCTTCTTCTTTTGTTTTTTCCGGTAAGGTAAAAGACATCAAGGGTAAGGGGATTGCCGGGGTGGTTGTAAACAATGGCCGAAGTTTTGTGCAAACCAATTCTCTTGGAGAATGGACATTGCCTACTGATACCAATGTCTGCAAGTTCGTCAGTATATCCACTCCTTCATCCTATGTGCTTCCCTGCCAGAAGAGCCTTGCTAAAGGCTTTTACGTTCGCGTGGATGAACTTGTAAAAGATCACAGCCGACATGATTTCATTTTGGAGAAGAGGAAAAAGTTATCTGATAAGTTTTATTATATTGCCATCTCTGATCCTCAGGTAAAGAATGAGCATGACATGAAGCGTTGGAAGCAGGAATCTATCCGCGATTTGAAGGGCTATGTGGATACCCTGAGCCAAGAGAGAGAGGTAGTGGCCAATACCTTGGGAGATTTAGTATTTGACAGTATGAACCTGTATGGTGAATATGCCGCCTCATTTGATGGCATCAAAATGACTACCTTCCAATGTATAGGCAATCATGATTTCGACAAGCGTTATCAGGATTTGCATAATATGACACTTGGTACACCTGTATATGGAGAGCAATATTATCACCGTTTTTTCGGACCTGTCAATTATTCCTACAACATAGGTAAAGTACACGTAGTTACGTTGAAGAATATAAATTACGTGGGTCACAAGAAGTATATAGAGGCTATTACGGATGCTGATTTAGACTGGCTGAAGCATGATTTGAGTTTTGTACCGAAGGGCTCTTTGGTCTTCCTCAATATGCATGCGGCTGTTTGGAATAGCACAGAGGGTGAGGGCAATGTTCGCAATGCAGAGGAGTTGGCCGATGCCCTAAAGGATTATCAGGTACATGTCTTGACTGGTCATACTCATTATTTCCAGAACAATGTCATGGATGCTCAACTTTTGGAACACAATATTGGTGCCGCCTGTGGTGCCTGGTGGAAGAGTCAGGTTAATCGCTGTGGAGCGCCTAATGGTTATCTGGTGATGGATGTGGATGGGAATCAGCTGAAATGGCATTATAAATCCACAGGCCATAGCATTGATTATCAGATGCGTGTTTATGGTAAAGGTGATATGTTGAGTCAGCCTCAATATGTAGTGGTAAATGTTTGGGATTGGGATCCAAGCTGCAAGGTTGAATGGCTGCAGGACGGACAAGCCATGGGTGAGATGGAGAAGTTTGTTGATGTAGATGAAGCCTATGCTGCGAGCAAAGGACATAAGGAAGGTCTTACTGCTACCGGGCATCTGTTTAGAGCCTTGCCTTCTTCTGATGCCAAGAGTATTACGGTGGTATTCACCAATCGTTTTGGAGAGAAATATGAGCAAACTGTTCTGATTTCAAATTCAAAAGTTAAGACTCAGATAATAGCACATCGTGGGTATTGGGATACGAAAGGTTCGGCCCAAAACTCGATAGCTTCTTTGCGTAAGGCTGCAGATGCCAAGGTTTACGGTTCTGAATGTGATGTGCATATCACTGCTGACAGTGTTATCATTGTTAACCATGACCCGAAAATCAATGATTTGATCATTGCTGATTCAAAGTATGCTGATTTGAAAATACAACTTCTAAAAAATGGAGAAGAAGTATCAACCTTAGAGCAATATTTAAATGAGTTGAAGAATCATCCTGCAATAAAACTGATTCTTGAAATCAAAAGACAACCTTTACAGTGCGACGAAGATCGTCTTACTCGCAAAACGGTGGAGATGGTGAATCGTATGGGCTTGACCAAACAGGTGGAGTATATCTCTTTCAGTTCTGCAGCTTGTGCATTGGTTCGTCAGTTGGATTCTAATGCTGTTATTTATTATGTTAATGGCAATTATACACCAGCTGAAGTGAAGAAACTTGGTTATCAAGGTATTGATTATAGTTATAAGATACTTTTCAAGCATCCTGAGTGGATTAAAGAAGCTCATGAATTGGGATTGAAGGTAAATGGATGGACTTCTGATGATGATGTTATCATCAAGAAGCTCATTGAAATGAATGTTGATTTCATTACTACCAATAAGCCGGTAGAGGCAGAGAAACTGGCAAGGAAGTTCTGATAGCTTCATCAGTACCTGGTTCATAACAGGCATTTGTATGGTACAGGATGGAGTTGTAGTATTTAGAACAATCATAATGTTTGGAATACAACGGATAGTAAATTGATTAGTTTGTTTCTTAAATCGGTGAGCCATCAGTAAAACTGGTGGCTTTTTTAGTACTGTGCAGATAGGATGCACTGAAAATTTGTACTTTTGTGGCAAATTATTGAGTAATTTGTGACGTAGTATCTTATTTTTGTACTTTTACAGGCTGAAAACGGATACTATTATCCGCTAACATTAATTGAACTACCCACAAGCTAAAGACTTGTAGGATTCCGACTTCCTCAAGGAATGCTTGCAAGCAAGTCTTACGCCCTCTCCATCGGTGTAATCGACAGTTCCTGCCGATATATTTCTTAAACCTTTATCAAGTATATTTTTTGCTACATTCAGGTCACGGTCTATTAACTCACCGCAATTTGGGCAAGTATAGTAGCATCATCATTCTTGATCCTGTTCCTGCTAAGATGCGTGATTACTGCAAGATTTCAAAAGAGTTGAAGTCTGATGGTAGTAATGTAGCAGGTGTTTTATGTGCGTTGTCTCCAGAGGAAAAGAAGAAGGTGGAAGCACTGGTGTCCAGCTATGTTCGCCACTTCCTGAACGTGATATAAATAAGGTTATATCTGAGCCTGTTGGCCTGATTAAGTCGGATGCCATGCTTTATTGTTATGAGGATTGGAATCCCGAACAACCTGTTGATGCAAGAGGTATGAGTGATGGTACGCTTCGTTTTATAGCGATTGTCGTAGCTCTTTTGGCGGTTGCACCTCATAGTTTATTGCTTATCGAAGAGGTGGATAATGGCTTGCATCCTTCTCGTTCTAAGGAGTTGGTTGATATGTTGAAGGACTTGTCACGACAGCGCCAGGTTGATGTGCTCTGTACGACGCATAATCCAGTTTTGTTAGATGAGTTAGGCAACAAGATGATTCCGTTTGTCAGCTATGTTACCCGTGATGAGAATGGTGATAGTCATGTCAATCTCTTGGAAGAAAAAGAGGATCTAACCAAATTGATGGCTTCAGGAACAATTGGTAGAATGATGGTTAACGATAAAATATAATGAGAAAGGTATTGGTGATTGATACGAGTGTACTTTACGTTTGGCTCAAAGTACCAGGAAAGGAAACTTGTGGTCCAAGCAATGCCTTGGTTACATACGAGATGGTCTCTGAGAAAATAGAGGAAGAAAAGAAGAAAGGAACAACCTTTATCCTGCCACTGGCAACGATCATTGAGACAGAAAATCATATAGCTCATTCTTCAGGAGACAGAATGTCATTAGGTGAGGAATTTGCTCAAATCATGATTGATTCTGCTGATGAGAAATCACCATGGGCTGCATTTACTGAACAAAGCAGTTTGTGGAATCCTGAAAACTTAAAAAAGTTGGCAGAGAAGTGGAAGATCACTGTTATAGGAGGGCAAGCTTTAGGCGATGCTTCTATTGTTGAGGTGGTAAAATATTATACAGATTTAGGATATGAAGTTGAAAGCTTTACAGGTGATGAAGACTTGAAAGCTTACGAGCCTACGGTTGAAATTCCTTGGAGAAGAAGAAAGTAAAGACGTTAACGAATAAAAATATCCATGTGAATCGTTCAATATTTCACATGGATATTCAGTTTTGACGGTATCATATATGTGATACTATTATTGTAAGTAAGGAATGGCAAACTTCACCAGACAATATCCACCTCCAATGAGCCAGCAATAAAGAATGGCAGCCAAAAGGAAAGGCTTAATGCCAGCTTTCTTGAATTTGTCAAAGCTTGTTTCGGCTCCCAATGCTGCCATGGCCATGGTCAGGAGGAAGGTGTCTAGTTGGTTAATCCAATCCACTATGCTTTCCGGAAGCAAACCAAGAGAATTGAATCCGATCACTACCAGGAAGAGAATGGCAAACCATGGAATGCTGATTTTAGGCTTGTTGGTATCAGTATTTTCCAGATTATCTCTTTTGGCAACATCCCTTGCAACGGTCCATGCAATCACCAGTAATACCGGTACCAGCATCATCACCCTTATCATCTTCACAATGATGGCATTGTTGCTCACCTCGGCTCCCATGGCATTGGCTGCACCTACCACATGGGCTACTTCATGAACGGTGGAACCCGTAAAGAGTCCCATCATATCTGGTGATAGGTCAAAGATGCCAGCCCTGTAGAGAATAGGGTAGAGGAACATGGATAATGTTCCAAAGATGACTACGGTGGCTACGGCTACTGCCGTCTTGTAAGGCTTCGGACGAATGGCCCCATCTATACCCAATACTGCAGCAGCTCCACAGATGGCACTTCCGCAAGCGGTGAGCAGTGCGATGCTGCGGTCAATTTTCAGGAGTCTTCCCACCAGGATTCCCAAGCCGATGGTGCCGCATACGATGATGGCATCAATTACGATGGCAGAGAAGCCCACAGCCATCACATCCTGGAAGGTGAGCTTGAAACCATAAAGGATGATGCCTGTGCGGAGGATTCGCTTGCTGCAAAACTTGATGCCCGGTACCCAGGTGTCGGGCAGGTTGTTACGTAAACTATTGGCATAGAGCATACCAATGATGATACCCACTACCATGGGGCTAAACGAAAGAGCTTTCACACAGTCCATGCCACCGATGTAGAAAGCAGCGCATGCGAAGAGCGCGATGAGCAATACGCCATGCAGCATACTGCTCCTTTGTTCTGATAATCTCATATTTTTCTTTTTTTGTCGGTTATTCGCTTTTGAAAAGCGGGTGCAAAGGTACGAAAAATCATGAGATGTTGTATATACATAATAACTATACGTTATAATCTTTAGTTATGAATCTCTTGAATGTCTGCTGGAGTTTAGCGGTCTCGCCCCTCTTCTCAACAAATAGAAATTCTCGTTCCATCTTGAGATTCTCAATTTCCAGAACCTTGAATACTTGTTCATAGATACTCCTGTAGATGGCTCTTATGCTGATGATACCCATGCTTAAGGAATGTTCCACGAAATGCTTGATGCCCTCTGTGGTTCCAAGATTCATTTCAATGTCCAGCTCAGAAAGAGCAATGCCGTTTTCCTGCAGGGCTTTTTGGATGACATCCAAAGTTCCGGAACCTAATTCACGCAGTACAATCGGTGTCTGCCTGAGAAGGTCCAGAGAAATCTCATCTTGCTGGGCTAGGGGATTGGAACAATGTACGAACGCCACCAGCTCATCTTTCATGAAAGGAGTGTATTTAAAGGTGGGCTGCCGCTTGATGCCTTCCACCATACCCAGATCTATCCTTCCTGCAGCAAGCGCATCCTCTATCTCATGAGAATTTCCGCTGAGCAGGGTAATACGAATGTCGGGGTATAGTTTCCTGAATTCAGCAATCAGTTCGGGGAGAACATATTGTGAGATGGTGGTACTGGCTCCGATGCGCAGTTCGCCACCTGATTTCTCTGTGAGCTTCTTCATGTCGAAATCGAGATTCTGATATGCATCGATAATCTTGCAGGCATGGTCAAGCATAAGTTGTCCGGCACAGGTGAGCTGGATGCGATTGCCGATTCTGTCGAACAGTTGCACCCCATATTCCTTTTCAAGCTCTTGTATGTGCTTGCTGATGGCAGGCTGACTGATGAACAGTTCGTTGGCAGCCTTAGTGAAACTCAGGAGTGTAGCCACACTTCTGAAAACTTTCAGTCTTGTATCTATCATTTTATGTTCCTTTGTTATTTCAAAAATCCTCGTCAATATGATGCCGAGTGCAGCAAATCTTCTGCAAAGATAACAAAATTCTAGAAATCACTCGCTGGTTTCGCCTAAAAATAGTAACTTTGCATCGAACAAAAAGAAACCAAAGACATTATGAACATTAAGAATATCCATTTGGCCTATTTTAGTGCCACTTTCTCCACCAAACGTATCGTTCGTGAGATAGCATCCCAGTTTCAGAAGCCTGTCATTGAGTATGACATTACCTCAGACGTGCTGAAGGATGATGTCTCGCTGGGAAATGATGGCGATCTGCTGATAGTGTGCGTACCTTCCTATGCTGGTAGAGTCCCGGAAATGGCAGTTCGTTCATTGAGACGTTTTCTTGGAAACAATACCCCAGCCATCATCGTATCAGTCTATGGTAACAGAGCCTACGATGATACGCTCATAGAGCTGAAGGATCTGGTGGAATCCAATGGCTTCAAGTTACTTTCTGCGGCTGCCGTCATAGCCCAGCATTCCATATTTCCCAAGATAGCAGAAGGAAGACCTAATGCGGATGATATGGAGAAACTCCATGATTTTGCTTCAAAGAGTAGGGAACTTCTACTCAAGATACCAAAGATGTCAGCAGTTAGCCGACTGATGGTAAAGGGGAATCGCCCTTATCGTGATACCAAGCCTATTCCTCTGCATCCAGAAGGGAGTAGGGGAAAATGTACATCCTGCCATGCCTGTGTGAAAATGTGCCCTGTCGGAGCCATCACTATGGAGGAACCCTACAAGACCAATGAAAAGAAATGCATCTCTTGCGGACGCTGTGTCGTGGTCTGTCCCGAGCATGCCCGACATTTCGGTGGTCTGCTGTATAAGGCTGTCAGCTGGAAGTTCGAAAAAGCGTATTCGGAACCTAAGCAGCCTGAATTTTTCTATGTGAATGTTTAAAGAATCAGATAGCAATGAGTAGATACAAGAATATCGTCTTCGATGTAGGAAGTGTATTGGTGAACTGGATGCGCATGAACCTTTATACTACTCTGTTCCATGGCGACAGGGAGAAGGCTAAGTGGATAATCGATCATGTGGTGACGAATGAATGGAATGATCAGACAGACTTGGGAAAGCCTATAGATGAATGTCTCTTTGATTTAAAACAGGCTTATCCCAAGTATGCTCCTTATATTGTTGCCTACTTGACAGTATCGGCGAATCGGTACCACTATAGCGCATGAATT
>UMKB01045872.1_pt1 | contig 13379 bp, 13 predicted proteins | sample 1966171 | NCBI WGS metagenome assembly UMKB01 (sample SAMEA4836164, study PRJEB28245) | human gut metagenome | biome: gut microbiome; material: fecal sample | place: Denmark | collected 2008 | reverse complement strand
GCCTCGTAGCGGTCCCGCACCACCTGGGGCATCTTGCCCTGGCACATGTAGGTCCCAACCACCCGCACGCCGGAGGCCAGATTCTCCTTCACCCGGCCCAGGATCTGCTCAAAGTAGGCGGGCGCACCGCCAAACCCGGCCGTGCCGAAGAGAAACACCTTCTGCTTGGTCAGGCTTTGGAGAAAGTGGGCCGTCTGCTCGTCGCAGGTACCCTTGTCCGTCCAGAATCCCACATAGATGGTGTCGGCACCGAGGGCCTCGGCGTGAGGCGCGCCGAAGTAGCTGCACTCCTCCTGGGGCAGTGCCTCCCGGATAGCCTGGGCCAGCAGGGCGGTGTTGCCGGTGCGGCTGCTGTAAACGATGGAATAGCTCATTTCGTTTCCTTCCTTTCATAAATACAGTGGACGCCCTGGTGGGCCATCATGCCTCCCAGGCACTTTTTGTTGCAGCGGACACAGCGGTGGATCTCCCCGGCCCGGCCGGAGCACACCTTGTTGGGCCACTCCGGGTCGGCAGTCAGCTGACGGCTCATGGCGGCACAGTCGATGCGGCCGCTTTTCAGCTGCTCCTCCACAAAGTCGGGATCGGTGAGCCCGCCCACACCGCAGATGGGCAGCTTGGTGAGCTTTCGCACCTGGTCACAGAACTTCAAGAAACAGCCCTCTGCCCCAAATTCCGGATGATTCTTCGGGGGGATGGTGTCGCTGAGTTCTCCGTGGTTGGCCAGAGTCACATGGAAGCTGGTGACCCCCGCCTGCTCCAGCAGGGGGACGAAGACGGGCAGCTCCTCCTCCAGCAAGCCGGCGTTTCCGTAGTGGGGGTTCTCCTGACGCACGGCCAGTTTATAGTCAATGGGCACATCGGGCAGGCGGCGGCGGATGGCGGACACCGCCTCTACTGCGAAGCGAGCCCGGTTTTCTGGGCTGCCGCCGTAGCGGTCGGTGCGATGGTTAAAGACGGAGGAGCTGAAGCTGCCGCACATCCGGTCCCCGTGAACCTGGACCATATCAAATCCTGCCTGGATGGCCAGTTCGGCCGCCTTGCCGAAGGCGTCTGTGATCTCCTCCACCTTTTTCTCCGGCAGGCCGGTGATGTAAGGCCCCACCTGCTGGTTCAGCAGAGGCCGCAGTTCCTCCATAGAGATGCGCTTGGTGAGCACACCGGGGATGTATTTGATCATCCCTTTCAGGTTGGAGTCGGACTGGTGGAGCTGGGCGCATAGCTTACACCCATAGGGGTGGACGGCATCTGCCAGACTCTTGTAAAACTCCATCCCCTTCTTGGTATACAGAGAAAGTCCAAAGCCGTGGGGCAGTACCGGAACATCGCCGATGATGATCATGGCGCAGCCTCCGGCGGCAATCTTCTTCATCCGCTCCAGCAGTTCTTCCTGGGGTAGTCCCAAGCTGGTGGGCGCAAAGAGAATACGGTTCTTTAAGGTAAGCCCGCCGTAATTCAGGGGGCTGTTGATGGTCTCATACATGTGGAATTCGCTTCTTTCTTGGTAGCTTTTTCCAAGAGGGCAAAGAGCTGCTCCCGCTCGTTCTCATCCAGGGCGGCCAGCGCCTGCTGGTCCCAGTCGAAAAACACCTGGTGGCTCACCTGGAAAGCCTCTTGCCCCTTGGGGCTCAGGTCCAGGTGGTAGGCCCGGCCCGACTTCTCCCGGGTGAGGAACCCCTCCTCCACCAGCTTGGTCACGGTGCGCTGGGAGTACCCCCAGTCCAGCCCAAGGGCGGCGGTGAGTTCGGCCTGGGTGCAGCCCGGGTGCTTGCCCACATAGATCACCGGAAACAGGGAGCCAAAATTGAGCCCCAGCTTTTGCAGGCGCTGGGTGGTGTAGGCGGTAAAGCCGCGGTGAAAGACGGTGGCGTAGTAGGCCAGAGTCTGGAACATGAAACGGTCAACTCCTTTTCTTGACTTAGTCAAGTATATCACACAACTTGACAAAGTCAAGTTTAATTCGAAAATTTTTGGAGCCGCAGCCAGCGGCTCCAAAAAATCACAGCTTCTTATCTTCCTGGATCAGCAGCTTCAGGGCCTCGATCCCCACCTGGATGGCGGCGGAGGTATCGTGGGACTCCTTCTGGTCCAGCCCAGCCTTCTCCCGCTCCTGGTTCCAGATCACATGGAATACCGAGCCGCACCGCACCCCTCGCGCGGCAGCCACGGCAAACAGGGCGGCCGACTCCATCTCGCTGGCCAGCACCCCCAGGCGCTTCCAGGCCTCCCACTTCTGCTCCAGTTCGTAACTGACCGGCATACGGGCAGGAGAGTGCTGTCCATAAAAGGAGTCCTTACACTGGACCACTCCGGCGTGCCAGGGCTTGCCCAAATTCTGAGCCGCCTGGACCAGGGCCTGGGTCACGGTAAAGTCGGGAACGGCGGGCCACTCCATAGGGGCATACTCCCGGCTGGTCCCCTCCATGCGCACCGCACCGGTGGCCACCACCACGTCATCGCTCTGGACCTCCAGCTTGATGCCGCCGCAGGTACCCACCCGTACAAAGGTGTGGCAGCCCAGGTTGCACAGCTCCTCCATGGCGATGGCGGCGGAGGGTCCGCCGATACCGGTGGACACCACGCTCACCTTCTCCCCCAGGAGGGTTCCGGTGTAGGTGGTGTACTCCCGGTTGGTCTGAACATGGACTGGGTCATCAAAGTGCCGGGCGATGGCTTCACACCGCCCCGGGTCGCCGGGGAGGATGCAGTATTTGCCCACCTGTCCGGGGGCGCACTGGATGTGAAATTGAAGTTCACGGCTTTGTTCATCCATGGATTTCCCCTCCTTTGGGTAATCTATTTCCTCTATAATACCATTTATTTTCAAAAAAGACAAGGTTACAGCGTTTCTCCCGCCACCCAGGTGATGAAGTGGTCCGTTAAATCTAATTGCTTTGCTGTTAGGTTTTGCAAACGAGCCGCAACTTGTTTCCACTTCTCTCCTTGGTATGTCATAGTTCCTACCAGAAATGTATCTGGCGTAGTATCTAACGCAATCGCTAATCGCATAATGACCTCAATCGACGGGATAGATATTGCACGCTCGATGTTGGACATATATGGATCACTGATTCCCACCATTTCACTGACTTGAGCTTGCTTTAAGCCCAGTTCTTTTCTGCGGCGAGCAATGCGCTTCCCAATCTCTTTATAATCTAACTCCATAGCACATCACTCCTTTTTAAAATATTCTCTAATTAATACCCTTCTAAATGAATAATCTAATAGTAATTTTTTATTCTTGACATTTATGTAATTCGCATTTATAGTTATGTTTGTAACTACTAGGAGAAAAATGGATAATCAACTTCCGAAAATGAACTTACAGAAAGGACTGAACTGTATGCCTCCTATTTTGTTGCTTATTTTAATAATAATTTCTACATGTCCAATTGCGTGGAGCATTGCGTCGTATGAGTTCAATAATTCTCTTGCTGTCTCTAACTCCTCTTCTCATACAACTTCTAAAAGCCGACTCGGTTTCTTAGGGATTTTAGGCGTAATATGTTTTGCTATTGGCGCTTACCTTCCCTCTATTAGCCTTTGGGATTTTAATATCTCTTATTTTGATTATCTATATAGTCAAAACAAAATCTTGCTTGTAGCACTATCCTTTTGCCTTATCGTCAACATAATATTTTTTGCTCTTTCAAATTATCTGGCAGCTCTGTTAGAATCAATCATTTGTATAGTCATGTTTTTCTGTGATTTCTATTTTGTAATTACCGATACGTTAACCCCCTTCTCCTCATTTTCTTCAAGTCTATCAGGAAAATTTAATCTCCCTGTTGATTTAGTATTTGAGATTCTTGGTCCTGGCATTTGGTTTATGCTTGCTGGATTCCTTTTAATGCTCACTTTCTCTATTGTACCCTTTGCAATAACAAAGCGTCCCATTTCTTCATAATAAGTTATTATAAAAATAATATCTGTATATCTGTCTATTCCATTCTCCTTTTCCGACTTGTGGGTATTTGGATATTCAGGGGGCTCACTATATGAAGACTTTCTCTTTGGGTGGCAGAAAACCCTATAATATAGCGCTATATCTTATGCTTAGCGTATTCTTGCTTTCTAGCTGTTCTGAGAAATCCACTCCAGAGCGTACTATCGAAAAATTTGAGGCTGCGTTAAATGTCTCAGATTACGAAGGAATTTTGGATTGTTATGAACCGAAAGTTAAAAACGGCATTTTGGGAATGGCAACTATAGCTGGAAATTTTTTAGGGATGGATGGTACAGCCGTTCTCAATATGCTGCCTTTTGCTCTGGATCTTGTTGCTGAAAGTGACGAGTACTTGGCAGAAAGCTTAGATGAGCTAGAAAATGTACTTGAATCCATTGATATTACCGTCAACAGCGTCCAATATAACGACCAGCAAACCAAAGCTTCTGTATCCGTAACTATCAATATCTATGATTATTCTCAAGATGACACCATAAATATGGTAAAAGTCAAAGATATTTGGTACATTAGCAGTTAATTCTCCTTCCCCCTTCAGTCCTCCTCTTGACAATCCCCCACTGGGGTGATATAGTGTCTGCGTAAAAAATGGCACCGACGGAGACCAAGCCGCCCTTGCCCCGCCCAGAGAGGAACACAGCTTGCTGAAAGTGTTCTGCGCAGGCCGGCGGCCGCAACCACTCCTGAGCCGCCCGGGAAACAACCGGGACGGGTCCTCCCGTTACAGAGGTCACAAAGCGGTTAGATGTCACGCTGCGTCCCTTCCGCAACGGCCAACTGCTCCACACTTCGCCGAACATGCCGCGGGCTGCGCCCGTCCTGTTTTTCGGTCTGCGTGTGTCGCTGTTGTCCTGCTCCCAGGGACTCCGCGCTTCTAACAAGCAGGGTGGAACCGTGGAGCTTTTTTCGCTTCACCCCTGACACAACGCAGGGGTGAGGCGTTTTTTATGTCCTCCGCCCCCGAAAACCAATCAAATTTGTAAGGAGGAACACACCATGTCTGAAGAAGTCAAGAACGAATTTACCTTTGAAAATCCCGAGTACCGCAAGACCTATTGGCACACCTGCTCCCACGTGCTGGCTCAGGCCATGAAGCGCCTGCACCCCGAGGTGAAGCTGGCCATCGGCCCCAGCATTGAGAACGGGTTCTACTATGACTTTGACACCCCCCGCCCCTTCACCCCCGAGGATCTGGCCGCCCTGGAGGCTGAGATGCGCAAGATCTGTAAGGAGAAGCTGAAGCTGGAGCGCTTTGAGCTGCCCCGTGAGGAGGCCATCAAGTTCATGGAGGAGAAGGAGGAGCCCTACAAGGTGGAGCTCATCCAGGACCTGCCTGAGGACGCCCACATCTCCTTCTACAAGCAGGGCGACTTCACCGACCTGTGCGCCGGTCCCCACCTGGACTCCACCGGTCGCATCAAGGGCAACGCCATCAAGCTCACCAGCGCCACCGGCGCCTACTGGCGGGGCGATTCCAACCGCAAGATGCTCCAGCGCATCTACGGCGTGGCCTTCCCCAAGAAGGACGAGCTGGACGAGTACCTGGCCAAGCAGGCCGAGGCTCTGAAGCGTGACCACAACAAGCTGGGCCGTGAGCTGGAGTACTTCACCACCGTGGACGTGATCGGTCAGGGCCTGCCCGTGCTGCTGCCCAAGGGCGCCCGTGTGGTCCAGCTGCTCCAGCGCTGGATCGAGGACACCGAGCAGAAGCGGGGCTACCTGCTGACCAAGACCCCCCTGATGGCCAAGCGGGACCTGTACAAGATCTCCGGCCACTGGGATCACTATCTGGACGGCATGTTCATCCTGGGCGATCCCCACGATGAGACCAAGGAGTGCTTTGCCCTGCGTCCCATGACCTGTCCCTTCCAGTATCAGGTCTATCTCAACCGCCAGCGCTCCTACCGTGAGCTGCCCATGCGTCTGGGCGAGACCTCTACCCTGTTCCGCAATGAGGACTCCGGCGAGATGCACGGCCTGATCCGTGTGCGCCAGTTCACCATCTCTGAGGGCCACCTGATCCTCCGCCCCGACCAGCTGGAGGAGGAGTTTAAGGGCTGCCTGGATCTGGCCAAGTACTGCCTGGGCACCCTGGGCCTGCTGGACAAGTGCACCTTCCGTTTCTCCCAGTGGGATCCCGCCAACCCCAACAACAAGTATGAGGGTACTGCCGAGCAGTGGGAGGAGGCCCAGCGGGTCATGGCTCAGATCCTGAAGGACCTGGACGTGGACTACACCGTGGGCATCGACGAGGCCGCCTTCTACGGTCCCAAGCTGGACATCCAGTACAAGAACGTCTACGGCAAGGAGGACACCCTGGTCACCATCCAGATCGATATGCTCCTGGCTGAGAAGTTCGGCATGTACTATATCGACGAGAACGGCGAGAAGAAGCTGCCCTATATCATCCACCGCACCTCCATGGGCTGCTACGAGCGCACCCTGGCCTACCTCATCGAGGAGTTTGCCGGCGCGCTGCCTGTGTGGATGGCCCCCGAGCAGGTGCGCTTCCTGCCCGTCACCGACCGCGCCTGCGACTACTGCGCCGACCTGGCCCGCCAGCTCTCCGACCTGGGCTACCGGGTGGATGTGGACTACCGCAACGAGAAGATCGGCAAGAAGATCCGCGAGGCCACCATGGAAAAGATCCCCTACATGATCGTAGTGGGCGACCGCGACATGGAGAACAACACCGTGTCCGTGCGTCTGCGCACCGGCGAGGATCTGGGTGCCATGTCTCTGGCGGACTTCACCGCCAAGCTCAAGGCTGTGGTGGATTCCAAGTCCCTGGATCTGAACTAAATCGCTTTTCACATGGCCGGAGGACGGTTCCCGCCCTCCGGCCATTTTTCATATTAAGGAGGTTTTCCCTTCATGCAGCAAATCACCGGCACCCTGGTCAGCTTGGCTACCTATTTGGCTCTGGTGGCCGTGGGTGCCTTTCTGGGTTCCCGCCCTGTACTCCGTTCCCGGACGCTCCCCTGGCTGGGGCGCTTTCAGACCGCCGCCCTGCTTCTGCTCATCTTCACCTTAGGTGCAGAGCTGGGCGCGAACGAGGAGATCGTGGCCTCTCTGGGCATCATCGGCCTCAACGCCTTCCTCATCACGGCCGCCGCCATGGCGGGCAGCCTGCTGGCTGTACATATCCTGCGCAAGTATATTTTGAAGCTGGACAAACACGGGCAGCCGGCCGGTTCCGCTCAGACCCAGGAGAAACATGGAGAAAAGGTCAAGGTGGACCACACCCTCACCCTGCTCATTGTCTTCACTGTGGCGCTTGGCATGGTCCTGGGCCACTTTGTCCTGCCTGATGCCCTGGCCGTCCACTACGGTCAGATCATCCAGCTCGGTCTGTACCTGCTGCTGTTCCTGGTAGGACTGGACCTGGGACGTCATGAGGGCATGCTGTCCAGCGTGCGTCAGGCCGGCCTGCGGGTTATTCTGGTCCCGCTGGCCGTCATGGTTGGCACCTTTACAGTGACCGCCTTGGCAGGGCTGCTGCTCCCCCTTGGCCCCAAGGACTGTATGGCCGCCGCGGCCGGCTTTGGGTGGTACTCCCTGGCCCCCACCCTGCTGGCCCCCTACTCCCTCACCGTATCGGCCACCGCCTTTCTCTCCAACGTCCTGCATGAGCTGTTCGCCATTGTCCTTGCTCCCATAGTAGCTCAGCGATTTGGATATATCGAAACCGTGGCCCTTCCCGGCGCCGCCGCCATGGATACGGTGCTGCCCGTGGTGGTCAGCGCCACCGACCAGCGCATGGCCATCTATTCTTTCACCTCGGGGGTCATCCTCTCTTTGTCGGTCCCCCTGTTTATCCCCGCCATTATCGCCCTGCCCTTCTGAATTTTGCAACCATCCCCTTCCCTTTGCGTCTATATGGATAGAGAACCCATTGGAAGAAAGGAGACCGCCATGGAAGACCAGCAGATCATCCAGTTATATTGGGACCGGCGGGAGCAGGCCATCTGGGAAAGCGATCGGAAGTATGGCGCCTACTGCCGCTCCATCGCCCGGCGCATCCTGGCGGTGGAGGAGGACGCGGAGGAGTGCGTCAATGACACGTGGCTTCACGCCTGGAACGCCATGCCTCCCCAGCGTCCCAGTATTCTCTCCGCCTTTTTCGGGAAACTGGCCCGCAACCTGTCCTTAGACCGTTGGCGGCGCAACCGGGCAGCCAAGCGGGGCGGCAGTCAGGTGGAGCTTGCCCTTCATGAGCTGGGGGACTGCCTTCCCGCTCCCGGCGGGCCGGAGCAGGCTCTGGACGAGAAGGAGACAGGTCGGGTCATCTCTCAGTTTCTCCGCAGCCAGCCGGAGCTGGACCGGGCTCTGTTTATCCGCCGCTACTGGCATCTGGAGTCCATTGCCGCTCTGGCCCAGAGCTTCCATCTGCGGGAGAGCCAGGTAAAATCCCGGCTGTTCCGCACCCGTCAGCGGCTGAAAGCCGCTCTGGAACAGGAGGGGATCGCGGTATGAACGAGGAATTTCTGCTCCAGGCTGTGGGGCACATTGATGAGGACCTAATCGCTGAGGCGGAGGAATACCGCCCGGCAAAACGTCCCTCCCTGCGCCGTCCCCTGGCTGGACTGGCCGCCTGCCTGGCGGTGGTGTTTGGACTGTACTGGGGGATGAATAACCTGGGCATGGGCAGTGCAAATAGCGGCAGCGGCAGCGCCGCAAGCGGTGAGTCCCAGCAAAATTCCAACTCCGGCATCACTGACAATTCCCAAGGCTCCGGCGGCGATGTTTGCCCGGCCATCTGGGTGGACGGGCAGCTCTACTGGTCCACCGGCCAGGCCATCTCCGGCGAGGTGGAGGAGAGCGCCATTCTGGGCACCACCACCTACACCGATGGCCTGCCCGACGAGGACGGCGAAGCCAATTTCAACCGAGATGGAACCCTCTACGCCCGCACCGACGCGGGTATCGCGGTGGAGATTGACGGCGAGTGGGTGCTCTTCACCCTGGACGGACCATAAAAAATGTGCAGAGAGGTTTCCTCTCTGCACATTTTTTATTTCTCTCGGGACTCTTTGGACTTATTCTCTTTTTCCCGTTTGTCTCTGGACTTGCTCTCTTTTTCCTCCGGCTCCTCCAAGACCCGGACCTGAATTTCCAGCACCCGGCGGTGCTCCACCTGAGTGACGGTGACGTCCAGACCCTCGGCCTGGAAGTGGTCGCCCACCTCGGGCACCCGGCCTACCTGCTCCATGACCCAGCCGGACACGGTGGCCGCGTCGCAGCTGCCCTTTACCTGGAACAGGTCGTACATATCGTCCAGATCGGCGGAGCAGGCGATGAGATAGCTGCCGTCGGGCTGCTTCTGGAAGGTCTCGATGACCTCGTCATGCTCATCCCAGATCTCACCCACCAGCTCCTCTACGATGTCCTCCAGGGTAGCGATCCCCTCGGTGCCGCCGTACTCATCCACCACTACGGCCATGTGGGCCTTGTTCTTCTGGAGGATGCGCAGCAGCTCGGAGATCTTGGTGTTTCCGGTGGTATACAGGACAGGCGCTTTCAGATTGGTCAGGTCTGTCTCGCCGCGATAGCGGGCGGCATAGAAGTCCTTCTCATGGATGACGCCGATGATGTTGTCAATGCTGTCGTGATAAATAGGCAGACGGGAGTAGCCGCTCTCCACAAACAGGGAGGCCGCCTCCTCCATGGTGGCGTCGTCCTCCACCGCCACCAGGTCCACCCGGGGAGTGAGGATCTCGGACACCTCCAGATCGTTAAACTCGATGGCATTGCGGATGAGATCGCTCTCGTGCTGATCCAGACCGCCCTCGTTCTCCGCCTGGTCCACCATGCCCACCAGTTCTTCTTCGGTAATACCGTCCTCTCCGCTGTTGCGGAACACCAGGGACAACAGGCGCTTCCACTGGGCAAACAGGAAGTTAAGCGGAGTGAGGATCAGTACGAGCACCCGCAGGAGAGGGGCCGAAAACATGGCAAAGGCCTCCGGGTGTTCCTTGGCCAGGCTCTTGGGGGAAACCTCGCCGAAAATCAGGATCACGATGGTGAGCACCGTAGCGGACACCGTGGGACCCCGCACATCGTCGATGAGCTTGATAAAAAGCACCGCGCCGATGGTGGTGGCCACGTTGTTGACGATGTTGTTGCCGATCAGGATGGTAGACAGAAGCTTGTCATAGTCCTCCGCCAGGTCCAGGGTACGCTGGGCTCTCCGGTCCCCGTTGTCCGCCCGGTTTTTCAGGCGGATGCGGTTGAGAGAGGTAAAGGCCGTCTCGGTGGCGGAAAAATAGGCGGACATCATCACAAGAAAAATCAGGGCGGCAATCATGCCTATACTGGTACTGTCCATGTTGGACACATCAACTCCACTTTCTCAATAAATTTTTTGCGCTGGTTAGTAATGTACTATATCATAGTTTTCCCAGGATTGCAAACAGCATATCCAACGGATTTTCCAGGATTTCTGCCGATTTTCTATTAGAAAACGCGGTGTGCATACCAGCACACCGCGTTTTCGTCCGTTTCTTACACCATCAGGCTGCAAACCAGCTGGGCGTATTCTGCAGGGTCTTCCAGGGGCAGCTCCGCCAGCAGCAGAGCCTGACCGTAGAGCAGCTTGGAGTACTTCTCCACCGTCTCCTTATCGCCCTCGTCCACCGCCTTCTTCAAAGCGGCGTAGGGAGCGGAGTCGGCGTTGAGCTCCAGCACCCGCTCGGCCTTCATGTGCTCGCCGCCCTCCAGCTTGCGCATGTAGCGCTCCATCTCCAGAGAGACAGGGCCGTCAGCGGACAGGCACACCGCGCCGGTCTTGAGGATCTTGGAGATCCGCACCTCCTTGACCTTGTCGCCCAGCACTTCCTTCACGGCCTCCAGCACAGGCTTGCCAGCTTCGGCCTTCTCCTCGGACTCCTTCTTCTCCTCCTCGGTCTGGGGCAGGGCGTCCTCGGCGGTGGCGGACTTGAACTTCTTGCCGTCAATCTCGCCCAGAGCCTGCATGACAAAGTCGTCCACGTCCTCGGTGCAGTAGAGGATCTCATAGCCCTTGTCCAGGATGCGCTCCACCTGGGGCAGCTTGGCGATCTTGTCCACGCTCTCGCCGCAGGCGTAGTAGTAATAGGGCTGATCCTCCGGCATCCGGTCCTTATAGGCGGCCAGAGTGGTGTTCTTGCCCTCCTTGGAGGACCAGAACAGCAGCAGATCCTGGAGCATCTCCTTGTGGGCGCCGTACTCGGCCACCACGCCGTACTTGATCTGGTTGCCGAAGGCGGCCCAGAACTTCTCGTACTTCTCAGGCTCCTCCTTCTGCATCTTCAGCAGCTCGGCCTTGATCTTCTTCTCCAGGGCCTTAGCAATGACGCTGAGCTGACGGGTGTGCTGGAGGACCTCACGGCTGATGTTCAGGGAGAAGTCAGCGGAGTCCACCACGCCCTTGACAAAGCGGAAGTAGTCGGGCAGCAGGTCGGCGCACTTGTCCATGATGAGCACGCCGGAGGAGTAGAGCTGCAGACCCTTCTGGTACTCCCGGGTGTAGAAGTCATAGGGGGCCTTCTCGGGGATATAGAGCAGGGCCTTATAGGTCACCGCGCCCTCGGCGCTGGTGTGGATGACAGCCAGGGGGTCCTGCCAGTCCATGAACTTCTCTTTGTAGAAGCTGTTGTACTCCTCGGGCTTGACCTGAGCCTTGGGACGCTGCCACAGAGGCACCATGGAGTTGATGGTCTTCCACTCCTTCACGGTCTCCCACTCGGGCTTATAGTCCTCGCCGGCATCGGCGGGCTTCTCCTTCTGGCGGTAGTCCTCCACCTCCATGACGATGGGGTAGCGGATGTAATCGGAGTACTTTTTGATTAGTTCCTGTAATTTATAGGTTTCAAGATACTGATCGTAGTTCTCATCTTCCACATTGGCCTTGATGTGCATGATGACGTCGGTACCTACGGTGTCCTTCTCGCACTCGGTGACGGTATAACCGTCGGCCCCGTCGGACTGCCACATATAAGCCTGGTCACTGCCGTAGGCCTTGGAGATGACGGTGACGTGGTCAGCCACCATAAAGGCGGAGTAGAAGCCCACGCCGAACTGGCCAATGACGTCGATGTCCTCGGGCTTGTCCTCCTTGGCCAGGTCCTGCTTAAACTGGAAGGAGCCGCTCTTGGCGATGGTGCCCAGGTTGCTCTCCAGGTCCTCCTTGCTCATGCCCACGCCGTTATCAGAGACGGTGAGGGTGCGCATCTCCTTGTCGGGGACAATGGTGATTTTCAGCTCGCTGCGGTCCACAGGCACCTGGTCATCGGTGAGAGCCTTATAGGCCAGCTTGTCTTCCGCATCGCTGGCATTGGAAATGAGCTCCCGCAGGAAGATCTCCTTGTGGGTGTAGATGGAGTTGACCATCAGGTCTAGCAGGCGCTTGGATTCTGCCTTAAACTGTTTCTTTGCCATGATAATTGACGCCTCCATATATGAAAGTAGTTGTAAACAAAAAAATCGTTAGCACTCATTTTCTATGAGTGCTAACGATATGATAGCGCAGTCCCGATCAAATTGCAAGGGAGTTCATAATTTTTTTACACTTTCCATCTTAGAGTGCCAATTTTCTTACTCCTCCATGGTGCGGGGATCGGGCAGGTCGATGTAGGTAGGCTCATGGCCCACCGCCTGGACATACTTAAGCAGGTCCTCCTTCTTCAGGCGGATGGTGGAGGTGGAGATACCGGGGTGGCCGGAGATGTACTCGTCGTTCATGAGGTCCCGGTCGATGACCAGGCGCACCTTGTTCTCCTTGTCAAACAGCAGCTCCAGGGCGGAGACGGAGCCGGGAATGGTAGACAGGTAGTCCCGCATGTGGTTCTCATCGGCAAAGGAGAGGCGGGAACAACCCAGCTGGGCGGAAAGAAACTTGGTCTTAAACGGTTTGTCTCCCGGCATCATCAGCAGGTAAAACTCCGTCTGCTGCCGGTTGCAGAGGAACAGATTCTTGCAGATCTTGGCTCCCAGGATGGACTCGATTTTCAGGCAGTCCTCCATGGTGTCGGCGTGGTCGTGGTCTACCCGGGCAAATTCAATCCCCAGTTCCTCCAGTTTATCGTAGACGGCCTCCTCCTGGGGGATGCGCTGGTCGGAGGGACGGCCAGTGTGGCAGACAGGATCAATATACATGGAACACACTCCTTTATCCACATTTTGTCTCATCATAGCACAGAAAAACCCGGCCAGACAAGTCCCCCTTGCGGGATTTCTTCCTCGGGATTACAATGAAGAAAACCCATTGGCAGGAGGCTGCTATGAAGATCTATCGTATTGGTCAGACGCTGGCTGCACTGGAACAGATGCCCGAAACCGGTGAAGGTACTCTGGTACTGCTCACCTCAGAAGAGCTGGACAAATGTACCTCTCTGCCGGGACTGGAGGGTACTCTGCATCACACCCCGCTGGCCCG
>UMKB01036950.1_pt1 | contig 13516 bp, 17 predicted proteins | sample 1966171 | NCBI WGS metagenome assembly UMKB01 (sample SAMEA4836164, study PRJEB28245) | human gut metagenome | biome: gut microbiome; material: fecal sample | place: Denmark | collected 2008 | reverse complement strand
GAGGTATGGCGGGCAAAGAATTCCGTCATCCGCCCCGCCGCCCGGGACATCATTGCCGCCGTGAGCGGTTTTACCAACAGCGTCAACGAGGGAGCGCTGACCTGGTATAAGCCCCAGACCACGCTGGATGCGAGCGCCGTGACCGCCGTCAAGCGGCCCATCGGCGGGGGCTATGGTTTCGGCGGGGACGACAGCCTGCCGGTGGAAGCCTGTGCCCTGGCCCTCTGGGGTGCCAAGACCAGCCGCCGGGACCCTACCCGCAAGATGAAGATTGGCTGAAAGGAGAACCATGCAGACATTGAATTTCGGCCGGGTGGACGGCCTGACCGCAGCCGAGCAGACTCAGCTGCAGGATCTGGCCGCGGCCTACAACTACCACCAGAGCCGCAACGCCACCAAAGACAAGTATTATGAGGGGCACATCTCCCTGCGGGATGTGAACCTCGGCATTGCCCTGCCGCAGGGCCTGCGCAACCTGGAAGTGGGCTGCAGCTGGGGCCAGAAGGCCGTGGATGTGCTGGCTGCACGCAGCATGTTTGACGGCTTTGTGGGCACCGGCGGCAGCCTGGACGGCCTGGCGAAGCTGGTGGCCGATAACCGTCTGGTGGCCGAGTACGCCAAGGCCTGCCGGGACGAGCTGAAATACGGCTGCACCTTTGCCACCCTGTCCGGGGACAACGCCATCGGCTGCAGCATCCGGTTCCCCTCGCCTGCCACGGCAGCCGCCCTCTGGAGCGGCGAGAAGGGCCGCATCGACTGCGGCCTTGCCATCGTGGACACCGTGAAGGATGAGCGCTTCGAGGGCACATGGCGGCCTTCCGTGGTCAACTTCTACACCGATGACACGGTCATTGTGCTGAATTCCAATGGCAGCTTCTGGACGGCGCAGCGCCACGCCCACAAGATGGGCCGCCCGTTGATGGAACCGCTGATCTGGAACGCCACCAACTCCAAGCCCTTCGGCCGCTCCCGGCTCAAAAAGCCCATCCGCGCTCTGATCAACGATTACATCCGCACGGCAGCCAACGCAACCATCGCGCTGGAGTTTGCCACCACGCCCCAGAAGTACATCCTCGGCGTGACCGATGAACAGTATGACGCCATCATTTCCAACAAGTTCAAGACCTACATGGGGGCCATTATCGCCGCCACGGCCAACCCGGAGACCGGCGAAAACCCGACCCTGGGCCAGCTGGCACAGGGCAGCCTGACGCCCCATGTGGAGAAGATGCGGATGACCGCCACCCAGTTTGCGGCGGCCACCGGCCTGACCGTGACCGACGTGGGCGTGGTGAACGACGCCAACCCCACCAGCAGCGACGCCATCCTTGCCCAGAGCCAGACGCTGGTGCTTCTGGCCCAGCAGCTGAACACCGGCAACGGCGACGCCCTGCGCACCATTGCCTGTATGGCGCAGGCCGTGGCGCGGGACTGCCGCCTTGCCGACTTGACCGAAGAAGAGACCGGCATCATGGCCCACTTCAAGAACCCCGCCATGCCCAGTGTGGCCGTGACGGCGGACGCCGCCATCAAGATCGCATCCGCCCGGCAGGAGTTCGCCAGCACGGACACATTCCTGGAGATGATCGGCTTTGACCAGGCGGACATCCGGCGCATCAAGGCGCAGGAGCAGCGGGCGCGGGGTGCACAGGTGTTGATGGAGATGGAAGATGAAACTGACACAAGCGGCATGGGATGAGTACATTTCCCGGCTTTCCCGACTGAACCAGAAGGCCGGGCAGCTCATGCGGGAGTACATGGACGGGCACCCGGAAGCCGACACCGACGCCCTCATCCGCTACGCCTACGCCCTTGTGACCAAGTACGGCGAGGGCAGCGCAGAGCTTGCCTGTCAGATGTACGACGCCCTGGCCGAGGCGCAGGGGGTCACATTGCCCGCCGCAGAGCCTGCACCCACCGCCACCTATGGCGAGGTGACCGGCATGGTCAAGGCCACGCAGGACAGCCCGCCCAGCCTGCAGCAGGGCGTTTCCCGCATGGTAAAGCAGGCCGGTGCCGACACCACCACCCGCAATGCCATCCGGGACGGTGCGGAGTGGGCATGGGTGCCCCATGGGGACACCTGCCCGTTCTGCATCACGCTGGCGTCCAACGGCTGGCAGAACGCCAGCGATAAAGTGTTGAAGGGCGGTCATGCCCAGCACATCCACGCCAACTGCGACTGCGAGTTTGCCATCCGGTTTGATCACCGCACCACCGTGGCCGGGTATGACCCCGAAAAGTATCTGGCGCAGTACAATGCCGCCGGCGGCGACATCAACGCCATGCGCCGCATTGATTATGCTGCCCGGAAGGATGCCATCAATGCCCAGAAGCGGGCGGCGTATGCCGTGAAAAATGCCTTACCCAAAATCCAAAACTTTAATCCGCTTCCTGAAAATCAGGTGGTCGATGTTCTCCGTAAAGAGGCCCAGCCGTGGATTGATAAGCTCTCTGCTGCCGAACAAGACGCCATACAAAAGTATACATATAACCCCGGAGATCAAAGGCCGAACCGTTTCTTTGAACGCATCAACCGAATGCTGCGCGGCGATTCAGAAGAAGATGCCCATCTGCGCATGTATGCTGAGCGAATCTCTGATGCACTAAAACGCAGTCCCTTGGAGCATGATGTTTTGTGCTATCGGGCAATGGAATTCAATCCTTTCGACGGGATGCAGGTGGGAGATATTGTTTGCCCCGGACAATTTTACAGCACATCCGTAGTGAAAAGCGGCTCTTTGAAAAAGGACTTTCGCATTACAATTTGTGCGAGGTCTGGTTCTCTGGCTGGATATGTTGAACCGTTAAGCAAATTCAAGGAGCAACGAGAACTTTTATTTGACAAAGACACCCTGTATAGAGTATTATTATCAAAAGAGAAAGAAGTTGTGTTGGAGGTGATTTTGCCATGAAAGATAACAAACATATGACGGAAGGCGAACTTGCTTGGCAGGAGCGTCAGGAAACATGGGCAAAAGAGCCTGTCAAATTTCGGAAATTGACGCCTGAGGAAATTGCAAAATTAAAAGAGCAGGGGCGTATTTGATTCTCCCCATCCGCTGAACCACGATGCACACGCACCGTGGTTTTCTTTTGCCCATTTTTAGGAGGCACTCTATGGATAAGCACTCTGGTTCCAACTCTGGCATCGGCTTTTGCGGCCTGCTGAGTATTCTCTTTATCGCCTTAAAGTTGACTGGTTTTATTCACTGGTCATGGCTTTGGGTTCTGTCACCACTCTGGATCAGCCTTGCCATCTGGATCGTGCTGGTTCTGATCGTTACCGCAATTGACCGCTGATCTCGTCCTTTTTCTTTAAGCACTGTGCAAAAAATGCACGGTGCTTTTTTCATGCCGTCTTAGCTCAGAGGCAGAGCGCCGGTCTCCAAAACCGGATGCCGCAGGCCCGAACCCTGCAGACGGTGCCATGTGCCGGTGTTTTTGCCGGCCTATCATTCACAACGCCACGGCTGCGGTAAAGCCGGAAAGGAGAATCCATTATGGCAGAAACTGTGCATCAGGAAAACACCCCCGCTGCCGGAGAGCAGCAGACCGAGCGCACCTTTACCCAGGCGGAGATGAACGCCATCATCTCCGACCGGCTGACCCGTGAGCGCTCCAAATACGCCGACTACGACGACCTGAAAGCCAAGGCAGCCCAGTTCGATGCCGCCCAGGAGGCAGGCAAGACTGAGCTGCAGAAAGCAAACGAGAAGGCCGCAAAGCTCCAGCAGCAGCTGGACGCCCTGAACAGCGCCAACACCCTGCGGGAAGTCCGCGCCAAGGTGTCCGCTGCCACCGGCGTGCCCGCTGACCTGCTCAGCGGCGACACCGAGGAAGCCTGCACCGCACAGGCACAGGCCATCCTCAAGTTTGCAAAGCCCGGCTACCCCAACGTCCGGGACGGCGGTGACCCTCACCACACCCCCACCGGCTCCACCCGCCAGCAGTTTGCCGACTGGTTTGAGCAGGTGACCAAGTAACCTGTAAAGGAGAGATTTTTTACAATGGCAGCAACCGATATCAACCGCACTACCACCATCACCCTGCCCGGTGAGGTGTCCAGCGAGATCCTGCAGAAAACGCAGGAGAGCTCCGCCGTCATGGCGCTGGCCCGCTCCATCAAGCTGCCGGGCCTGGGCGTGACCATTCCGGTCATCACCGGTGACCCGGAGGCCGCATGGGTCGGCGAGACCGACAAGAAGCCCGTCAAGCGCGGCACGCTGGCCACCAAGGTCATGCAGCCCTACACGCTGGCTGTCATCGTGCCCTTCTCCAACCAGTTCCGCCGCGACGTGCCCGCCCTGTATGACGAGCTGGTCAAGCGTCTGCCGCTGGCACTGGCCCAGAAGTTCGACGCCACGGTGTTTGGCGGCGTCACTGTGCCCGGCTCCAACTTCGACACCCTGAAGGGCTGCACCGCGCAGGAGATCGGCACCGACGCCTACGCCGGTCTGGTGGCCGCTGACGCCGACATTGCCGACCACAACGGCATCCTGAACGGCTGGGTGCTGTCCCCCAAGGGCAAGGCCCTGCTGCTGAATGCTGTGGACGGCAACAAGCGCCCGCTGTTCATCAACAGCGTGGCCGAGGGTGCCGTGCCTATGATCCTGGGCTCCAAGACCGTGCAGAGCAAGGGCGCATATGTTTCCGGCACTCCGGATGTGGTCGGCTTTGCCGGTGACTGGACCCAGGCGGTGTATGGCACCGTGGAGGGCGTACAGATCGCCATTGCAGACCAGGCTACCCTGGATGACGGCGGCACCTCCATCAACCTGTTCCAGCAGAACATGTTTGCCGTGCGTGCCGAGATTGAGGTGGGCTTCCGCTGCGATACCACCGTGTTCAACAAGCTGACTAAGGCGGCGGGCTGATGGTGGAGTTTATCAATCAGCTGACCGGTACGGTCATGTACGTTGCGGAGGAGCGCGCGGCAGAATACGCCGCTGCAGGCCATAAGCAGGTGGCGCGGGACCCTCCCGCTGCCCCTGCGGCAGAAAAGCCCAAGGCGGCCCGCAAGACCAGAGCAAAGTGAGGTGCTTCCCATGCTTTACGCTGAAGTGCAGGATGTGGAGGCCGGCTTCCGTGCTCTCTCCAAAGAGGAACAGACCCGCTGCGTTGCCCTGCTGAGTGAGGCGGCCATCATCATTGACGCCTACAACCCGGACGCCGGAGCGGACGCCAAACAGCTCGTTTCCTGCCGGATGGTGCGCCGCCAGCTGGGCGAGGACGACAGCACGGGCGGCGTCAGCTTCCCCATGGGTTCCACCCAGGGCACTGCCACGGCGCTGGGCTACAGCCAGAGCTGGACCATGAGCGGCGGCTCTTCCGGCGAGTTGTATCTTTCCAAGCTGGAAAAGAAGCTGCTGGGCGTGGGCAGCCGCGTGGGGGCCCGCAGCCCGCTGGAGGACTTATGTTGAAAGGCATCGACATCACCCTGTACGAAAAGACCCAGTCCGGCACCGACGAGGCCGACGCCCCGGTCTACACCGAAACGCCGGTCACCGTGCACAACGTGCTGGTGGGCGAACCCTCCGCCGAGGAGATCACCACCGAACTGCAGCTGACCGGCCGGCGGCTGGCCTACACGCTGGCCATCCCCAAGGGCGACGCCCACGACTGGAACGACGTGCAGGTGGCGTTTTTCGGCCAGCATTTCCGCACCTGCGGGGGCGTCGTGCAGGGCATCGAGCGCATGATCCCCCTGCGCTGGAATAAGAAGGTGCAGGTGGTAAGGGATGAGTAAAGTGCGCTTTGAGCTGGATCGCGCCGGGGTGCGCGCCCTGATGCGCAGCCCCGAGATGCAGGCCGTGCTGAAAGCGCGGGCCGACACCGTGAAAGACCGCTGTGGCGACGGGTACGAGGCCTATGTGGCCCAGACCCGCGCCGTGGCCGTGGTGGAGACCGCCACCCGGCAGGCCGTTGACGATAACTCGGCCAACAACACCCTGCTCAAAGCCACATCAGCCAGCCGGAAGGGCGCGACTGTGCACGAGCACAAACGCCACTTGAAGGACGGCAGGGTCATCACCGTAAGGAGCTACCAGAGGAAGAAATGATCGAAGAAACCATCCGCAGCTTTCTGGCCGAGCGGCTGGACGTGCCGGTGCGGCTGAGCGTGCCAACCCCGGCCCCCGCCCGCTTTGTGGTGGTGGAAAAGACCGGCTCCGGCTATGAGGACGGCATCTATAGCGCCACCATCGCGGTGCAGTCCTACGGACCCGCCGCCACCAGCCACGACGGCACCCTGGATGCGGCCAAGCTCAACGAGCTTGTCAAGGCCGCCATGCAGGACGCCGACAACCTGCCGCAGCTTGTGCGCTGCGACCTTTATTCCGACTACAATTTCCCCGACACCACCCGAAAACGACCCCGCTATCAGGCCGTTTTCGGCGTGGTGCATTACTGAGAACGAAAGGAGCCTTTTTTATGGCAGATGCAAAGAACGTGACCGCTGCAAAGCCCAAGGTGGGCGGTGCCGTCTGGCGTGCCCCGCTGGGCACCACTTTGCCCACCGACGCCAAGACCGCGCTGGACAAGGCATTCAAGAGCCTGGGCTATATCTCCAGCGACGGCCTGACCAACTCCAACTCGCCCTCCAGCGAGAACACCACCGCCTGGGGCGGCGACACCGTGCTGACCCAGCAGACCGAGAAGCCGGACACCTTCGCTTTCACCCTGCTGGAATCCCTGAACCCTGACGTGCTGAAGGCCGTGTACGGTGACGACAACGTCACCGGCGACCTGACCACCGGCATCACGGTCAAGGCCAACTCCAAAGAACAGAAGGACTGCTGCTGGGTGGTGGAGATGATCATGAAGGACGATGTGAACAAGCGCATCGTCATCCCGGACGCCGCCGTCACCTCGGTGGGCGACATCACCTATTCCAACGGCGCGGTGGGTTACAACACCACCCTGACCGCCGTGCCGGACACGACCGGCAACACCCACTACGAGTACATCACCGCCAAGGGCGTGTAAGGAGGGTCTGACATGATCACTGCAAAAACCAACGACGGCTTTGAGATCGAACTGAGCGAGGACGCACTGGACGACGCCGAGCTGCTGGACGCCCTGGGCGGCATGCAGGACGGCAACGTCTTTGACATGAGCCGCCTGACCCTGCGCCTGCTGGGCAAGGAGGGCCGCAAGAAGCTGTATGACCACCTGCGCACCCCGGACGGCCGCGTGCCGGTGGCCAAGGTGGCGGACGCTCTGGGCGAGCTGATGAACAGCTTCACGGCCGGAAAAAACTCTGCATCCTCGCCGAACTGATCGCATCGGACGAGGACGCCCTGATCTGCGATTTTGCCCAGTATTACCATGTACTGGACTGGCGCGCCCTGCCGCTGCGTCTGGCCGCCACCCTGGCCGCAGGCCTGCCGGAAACAAGCCGCAGCCTGCGCAAGGCGGCAGGCCGCACGGTGGACTTTGAGACGGAACTGCTGGCCTATGCCGCCGACCGCCTGACCCAGGTGCTCTGGTGGCTGCACAGCGACACGTCCAAACCGCCCTCCGTACTGGCCGACCTGCGCGGCGAGGCGGACACCAGCAACGTGCAGTGCTACGCCAGCGCAGAAGAATTTGACGCCGCCCTTGCGGCGCTGAAAGGAGGTTAACACCATGGCGGACGGAATCGAACTGGGCAAGGCATATGTCCAGATCGTTCCCTCGGCGCAGGGCATCAAAAGCGCCCTGACGGAGATGTTTGACGAGGAGACCGACGGCCTTGGCGAGCAGACCGGGCAGAGCATCGGTCAGGAACTTGTCGGTACCCTGAAGAAAGTGATCGCGGCGGCCGGCATCGGCAAGATCATCTCGGATTCCATCAACATGGGCGGTGCCCTGCAGCAGAGCCTTGGCGGCGTGGAAACGCTGTTCAAGGACAGTGCCGACACGGTCAAGGAGTACGCCGCGCAGGCATACCGGACCGTTGGCCTTTCTGCCAACGACTACATGGAGCAGACCACCAGCTTTGCGGCCAGCCTGCTGTCCAGCGTCAGCCAGGACACCGACGCTGCTGCCCAACTGTCCAACATGGCCATGGTGGATATGGCCGACAACGCCAACAAGATGGGCACGGATATGCAGGATATCCAGAACGCCTATCAGGGCTTTGCCAAGCAGAATTACACCATGCTGGACAACCTCAAGCTCGGCTACGGCGGCACCCAGGCCGAGATGCAGCGGATGCTGAACGACGCCACCAAGATCTCCGGCGTGAAGTACGATCTGGGCAATCTGGCCGATATGTACAGCGCCATCCACATCATCCAGCAGGAGATGGACATCACCGGCACCACCGCAAAGGAAGCCGCCACCACCCTGACCGGCAGCTTTGCCGCCATGAAGGCAGCGGCGGAAAACGTGATGGGCAACTGGTCCACCGGCGCAGACCTCACCGAGCCGCTGCAGGCGCTGGCCGACACGGCACAGACCTTTCTTGTGGATAACCTGCTGCCCATGATCGGCAATGTACTGGCAGGCATTCCGGAAATCGTTTACAGCCTTGTGCCGGAGCTCCTGCAGACCGGCACCGAGCTGCTCAGCTCCCTGGCACAGGGCTTCACCGAGGGCATCCCGGAGTTCTTCTCCACCGCTCTGCCGCAGCTGCTGGCATTTACAGACCAGCTGCGGGACAACGCGGCCAGCTTTGTGGACGCCGGCCTGAACCTCATCACCCAGCTGCTGAACGGCCTGATCGCAGGCCTGCCGGACCTGATCGCCTATGTGCCCGACATCATCATCAACATCTGCGGGGTCATCAACGATAACATGCCCAAGATCCTGGCGCAGGGCGTGTCCATCATCGTGCAGCTGATCGCCGGTCTTGTACAGACCGTGCCCAGTCTGCTGGCCAACTGGAAAAAGATCCTGGAGGCGGTGCTGTCGGTCATCTCGGCCATCAACTGGCTGAACATCGGCAAGACCATCCTCACCGGTGTGGCAAACGGCGTCAAGAGCATGGGCACAAGCATGCTGAACGCCTTCAAGGGCGGCTTTTCCAGCGCACTTACCTGGATCAAGAGCCTGCCCTCGCAGGCCGTGCAGTGGGGCAAGAACCTGATCCAGAGCTTCATCAACGGCCTTACCGGCAAAGGCGGTGCGGTTGGTGCAGGAGCCATCGCAGCCACCGCCGGTGCCACCATTGCTAAAACCGCCAGCGGGAACGACTGGTCCTCCGTCTGGGCGGACGCCAACGCCGACGTGGCCGACAGCGCCCAGTCCATGGCGGAGGTGGTCGTCCCGGCCTATACCGAGTCCGGGGACGCCGCCACCAAGGCGGCCAAAAAGACCAAAGCCGCCGCACAGGCCTCCGAGACCCTGCTGTGGTCCCTGCAGGACGCAGGCCACACCGACACCACCAACGCCCTGGGCAAGGTGACCATCCAGACCACCGAGCTCACCGAGCACCTGCGCAAGGGCAGCGAGGAGTATGACCGGCTGACCCGCACCGTGACCGAATCCGGCAAGGAGATGGTGAACGGCGTAGTGAAAAACTACAAGACTGTCACCAAGTATGTCACCGACCACGGCAAGACCACGGCCCAGACCCAGAAGGTCTACGAGGAAATTGCCGCCACTGTAGCCAAGACCGTTACGTCTACAACGGATTCCGTCGTCAACGGCATTGCCACCAGCACCAAGACCATCACCGAGACCCTGACCGACAAAACCACGACCCAGAAGCAGGTCCTCACCGAGACCTACAACGACATCGTGGACGGAGCGCTTGTCACAGTGCAGCGGGTCAAGACCATTGCCGCCGATGGTGTCCCGCAGATCACCGAGGAGATCAAGAAAGCCTCTGCCAATAGCTTTGACGGCCTTGTCAAGGGCTGGCAGGACGAAGCCGACAAGGGCGTGGTGGGTACCTTCAGCACGCTGGTGACTGCTGTGAAGAAGCAGGACTGGCAGTCTGTCGGCGAATGGGTGCTGTCCACCCTGTACAACGGCCTTGCCCCGCAGGCAAAGCAGCTCATTGACGACTTCGGCAAGAACCTGATCCAGCAGGTCAACAACGCGCTGGGCAAGGGGGTCAGTGCCGTCTCCAACGGCCTGTGGGATATGGGCGGCGACCTCGCCAAGGGCCTGACCAGCGGTTTTGCAGACGTGCTCACGCAGGCGCAGGGCCTTGGTTCCACCCTCACCGGCATCTTTCAGGGACTCAAAGGTCCGCTCACTGCGGCTGCCGCTGCCATCAGCACCGGCCTGAAGGGCGGACTGATCTCCAGCTTCCCGGAGATTCTGGCCTCCATGGGCACCCTGATTGGCTCCATCGGCAGCGCCTTTGTGGGCATGCTGGAAGCCGTCGCGGCGGCACTGTTCCCCACCGGATTCGGTGCCCCGCAGGCCCTGCTCATGATCGCGGCAGGCGTGGCCCTGACCGCCGCCATTGCGGCCATCGTGGCCGGCGTCGGCGGCGCGTTCAAGCGCAAGACCACGCCCGGCATCTCCGGCGGCACTTCCGGCAGCAGCACGACCTCCACGGCATCCGGCTCCCTGTGGGATTACGAGAAGCGCGCCCCGCTGCCGCAGCGCACCCAGCGGCCCAACATCGAGGTCAACCAGTACATTTACAGCAAAGCGCAGACGGCCGCCGACCTGATGCGTGAAGCGCAGTATGAGCAGAGAAGGGCGGTGCTGCAGGGTGTTTGATGCTGTTTTTACCACTGGCACCGGCCAGAGCTTCGCTTTTGGCTATGCCGCCGGCGTGCTGTGGAGCTGCGACCCGCTGGGCGACCTGCCCGTGGAGCTGGAGACCAGCCAGGGCTACCAGCAGGTGGGTGCCACCGTGGACAGCCGGAGCATCTCCGGCGTCACCCGCACCATCACCGGGCGCATCCTGCGCAACGCCGACTACTGCAAGCGCCAGCTGCGGGACATTTTTGCTCCCGGCGTCACCGGCCGCCTGACCGTGGCCGGAAAATACTGGTGTGACGCCGAGGTGCAGCGCTGCCCGGCCATTTCGCCGGCAGTGCTGTGGCCAACCTTCAGTTTCCAGCTCTACTGCCCGAACCCCTACTGGCACAGTGTGGCCAAGACCACGGCAGCCACCATCAAGGTAACGCCCGTGTTCCGGCTGCCGGTGTGCTACACCTCGCATCAGTACGGCATCCGGGAACAGGCCAGCTACATCCGCATCCTCAACAGCGGTCTGGACACCCGGAGCTGGAAGCTCTCGCTGACCGCCCGGGGCGAGGTGGTCAACCCCGGCGTCATCAACCCGGAGACCGGCGAATATCTGCGCTTCATCACGACCCTGCAGGACGGTGACGAGCTGCAGGTCTACCGGGAAAACGGCGAGCTCCGGGTGGAGCGGGTCATCGACGGCAAAGGCTACGACGTCCTTTCGTTGCTGGACGGCAGCAGCACCCTCTGGACGGTATACCACGGGGCGCAGGCATGGCAGCGCACGGCGGATTCCGGCGGCGGCTGGCTGTTTCTGTCGCTGACCATGCATGCCGCATTTACCACGATCATCACGGAGGGTTCCAATGGCTGAGATCACATCCGCCCTGACGGCATCCGGGTACAAGAGCCTCTGCGTCTATAACGACCGGCTGGAGCTGCTGGGCCGCATCGAGAGCTGGCTGTCTCTGGTCTGGCCGGAGCGCTACAACGTCTACAGCAACGTGCAGGGGGCTCAGCTGGAGCTCCACGACACCACCGCCCTGCAGGCCCTCTGCCGCCCGGACCGTTATCTCTGGCTGGTCGGCAGCGACCGGCTCATGCGCATCGTGTCGGCCCAGAAAGCCGATCACAAGCTGGTCCTCTACACCAAGGACGCCGCCTGCATCCTCGACGAGCGGGTCAGCACGGGCACCCTGAGCAGCTTTGCCGTGGAGGACACGCTGCGTGGTCTGGTGTCCGGGGCCGCCGCATGGCCCTGCCTGGAGCTGGGCGACCCGGCCGGTCTGGCCGACGCCTACGCCGGAGAGGTCAAGCCCGGCAGCCTGCTGAGCATTGCAGAGCAGGTGTGCCAGGAGCTGGACATCGGCTTCCGGGTGCGGTTCGACCAGCAGCAGAACAAGCTGCTGTTTGAGCTGTACCGGCCCAAGCTGGACCCCAACGCCCGCTATGCGCCCCAGTACGGCAACCTGACCGACCTGGCCTATACCGAGAGCATCACGGACTACAAGAACATCTGCACCGTGGTGGGGGCCGACGGCACGGTGACCGTGGGGGCCACCGACAACACCGGGACGGCCCGGCGGGAGATGCTGCTGGATGCCTCCAGCAAGAAAAAGGAGGACGGCCAGTCCCAGAGCGAGTACCTTGCCGCCCTGCGCACGCTGGGCGAGCAGGAGCTGGCGAAGCACACCCGGCTGGAGAATTTTGAGTTCACCCCCACCGGCCCCGTGACGGTGGGCAAGGTGGTGGCGGCCAGCCTGCCCGGCACCGACATCCAGGCAGCGGCCCGCATCACGTCGGTGACCCTGCAGTCTCAGAAGGGTGAAAATACGGTCAGTACCGAGATCGGCACCCCCATCCTCAGGAGGAAAAACACATGAGCATCATTACCTATCCGCTGGACGGCGTGACCTACAGTGCCGAAGATGTAGCCACCTACCTGTGCACCCGCACGTCCGGCGTCTACGCAAAGGACAGCAATTTCGCCGTCAGCATCACCGGCACCCGGCAGATCACCATTGCCCCGGGCCTTGCCTGGATCAACTACGACGACTTCAAAGGCGTGTCCGTTTGCAGCCGGGAGGACACGGTGCTGACCGTGCCCGACGCCGACAACACCCTCAACCGGGTGGATCGTGTGGTGCTGCAGTTTGATACGTCGTCCAACCTCACCGCCATCCGACTCAAGACCGGCACGCCTGCCGTGGCCGCTCAGCCGCCCGACATCCTGCAGAACCACAACCAGTACGAGCTGGGCCTGTGCACGATCTCTGTCCCGGCGGGGTCGGCGGCGGTCACCTCCGCCGACATCACCGACACCCGCACCGATGAGGCCGTCTGCGGCCTCATGCGGGACGGCGTCACCGGCATCCCCACCGAGACACTGCTGGCCCAGTACACCGCCATCCTCACCGCCATGCAGCAGAGCGGCAACGCCCAGCTGCAGCAGCTTGCGGAGAGCATCAAGGCGGTGGATTCCGGCAGCTTCTACACCAAAGAGCAGGCGGACGCCAAGTTCGGCACGCCGTACGCCCTGCCGCCTGCTACGGCAGACCAGCTGGGCGGCGTGAAGGTGGGCGACTATCTGGACATCGCTGCGGACGGCACCCTCAGCGGCAAGACCCTCAACGACAAGATCGCTGCCGCCGTGGCGGTAAAGTCGGAGCCCCGGCTGGTGTGGAGCGGAAAAACAACGATTGGGATGAGAAAAACTCAGACAATTAATGTTCAGGACGGTGTAGATTACGTTAACCTCCGCATGAACGGTGGCGCAGACGAATTTGATTTTAATCTTACCCCTGGTATGTCATATAAAACTAGCAGTTTTGGCGCGGGAAGTCTCACGGTCACAGTATTATTTTCGGCCGACAAAAAA
>UMKB01019797.1_pt1 | contig 13546 bp, 13 predicted proteins | sample 1966171 | NCBI WGS metagenome assembly UMKB01 (sample SAMEA4836164, study PRJEB28245) | human gut metagenome | biome: gut microbiome; material: fecal sample | place: Denmark | collected 2008 | reverse complement strand
CGCCCCGGGCAGCCCCTCCGGGCCGGTGACCCGGGTGATACCAAAAGAGGACCCAGCCCGGACGGGCTTCACGAAAAGGGGATAGCCCAGTTTCGCTGCTGCCGCTTTGATTTCATCCATCCCCGCTCCCCGGCGGAACACTGCGCTGCGGGGCACCTTCACTCCGGCCAGGGCGGCCAGCTTGTGGGCCCGGTCCTTGTCCATACTCAAGGCAGAGGACAGCGCGCCGCAGCCGATAACCGGGATCCCTGCCAACTCCAGCAGCCCCTGGAGGGTGCCATCCTCCCCGTTCTTGCCGTGGAGCACCGGAAAAGCTGCGTCAAAAGATAGTTGGGTGCCACTGCCGTCCAACAGGAGCAGGTGGGACACTCCTCGGCTGAGGACCAGGGTACAAGGGACACATTCAGTTCCCTGCCAGCGATCAGCGGGGATGTTGTCGGGTGCGCCAGTGTAATAGAGCCAGCCGCCGCTCTGAGTGATGCCCACCAGCAGGGGCTCAAATCTACTCCGATCCAGGTGGGTCAGTACCGCATGGGCTGACTGGAGAGACACACCGTATTCGGTGGAGCAACCGCCAAAGAAAATCAAAATACGGTTCATACACAAAAACCTCCTATCAAAAAGCGCCTTGTTTCGCTACCAAAATGGTAACAAAACAAGGCGCCGCGTGTATGAACACTCTCCTTTAAAATTACTGCAATTTTTTGTAGAAATTCTTACAATTTTCTTACCGAGGTAAAGTAACCGTGAAGAGCACCTCTTCTCCCCCACTCCGAGCGGTAATGGTGCCACCGTGAGCCTCCACGATCTCTTTGGCGATAGCCAAACCCAGTCCGGCGTTTCCGGTGCGGGTGCCCCGGGAGGTATCCAGACGGAAAAACTGCTCAAACATCCGGGCAAGCTTTTCCGGGGGAATAGTAGGGCCGGCGTTGCAGAAGGTCATCACGATTTTTGTCTCTTCTGCCCGGGCTGCCACTCGAAGAACTGAATCGGAGTAGGCATAGTGGCAGGCGTTGTTGAGCAGATTATCGAAAACCCGGGCTATTTTGTCCGAATCACAGACCGCCCGCAGCTCCCCGGGCAGGTCCAACTGGCAGGTCATCCCCCTCTGGGCCAGGACCGGTCCAAACTCGCTGCACATCTGCTCCAGCATCCGCTTCAGATCGGTGTCTCCCTTCTCCAGTTCCAAATGGGTAAGGCTGAAGCGGGTAATATCAAAGAATTCATTGATGAGGTCCTCCAACCGCTCAGCCTTCTCCAAGGCCACACCGGTATAGCGCGCCCGCATGGCCGGGGAGAGCTCTGGCTCGTCCCGCAGAAGGGTGAGGTACCCGATAACGCTGGTAAGGGGTGTTTTTAGGTCGTGGGCTAGGTAGACCACCAGGTCGCTTTTCCGCTGCTCGGCATCTATGGCCGCCTGAGCGGCCCGCAGAGCCTGTTCCCGGGCCAGATTCAGCTGGTCCTCGGCATTTTTTAGTCCTTGCGGCAGACGGATCGGAGCATCTGTAGGATGGGCCAGTTCCTCCGCCCCGGAGAGCAGCCACTCCAAATCCCGGGCAGAGCGTGCAATAAAATAATAGCTGATGACCACCCAACCCGCCAATACCACCACGATGCAGACGAACACGATATAATCCCGCACCCAGTCAAGAAATTGATAGAGGGGATTGTTCTCATACCAGGTAAATCGGGAGCACACCAAGAAGCCCAGCAAAGCCAGGGCGATCACCGCCGTCACCCAGGCAGCCAGAGCCAGCAGGTAAAGCGCCCAGGTACGCAGGCCAGCCCGTTTTCCCCGCTCTTCCCGCTCTTTTTGAATCCGCTGTTTACTCAATGGTATATCCCACCCCCCAAACCGTCTTGATAAATTTCGGCTTGCGGCTGTTCTCGTGCATCTTTTCCCGCAAGCGGGCGATGTGGCTCATAACAGTATTGTTGCTGTCCATAAACTTTTCGCCCCAAGCTGCCTCAAAAAGCTCCTCGCTTGACACCACCTGGCCCTGCCGGCTGCACAGGTACCAAAGGATAGAAAATTCCAAAGGTGTAAGGGAAAGCTCTTCCTCAAAAAGAAAGCACTTATGATTGGCTTTGGAAATCTGTAGTCCCCGAATGTCGTACTCCTGGGGGATCTCCTCTCCACAGCCGCTGCTTGGGTTGTAGCGGGTGTAGCGCCGCAGCTGGGTCTTTACCCGCGCTACCAACTCCAAAGGATTGAAGGGCTTTGTAATATAGTCGTCCGCCCCCAGGGTAAGGCCGGTGATTTTGTCCATATCTTCCACCTTCGCGGTGAGCATCAAGATAGGAAAGAGATGACTCTCTCGGATCTTCTGGCAGAGCGTAAATCCGTCCATATCCGGAAGCATCACATCCAGAATGGCCAGATCCAGCCGCTTCTGCTCCACACATTCCAGCGCCTGTGTGGCAGTATAAAATTTGTGGACTGTGTATCCTTCATTTTTCAAATAGACATCTACCAAGTCGGCAATGGCTGCCTCATCGTCCACAATCATGATCTCTGCGCTCATCTTCATGATCCCGCCCATCCATTGGTCTGACAGTTCGACCTGCAGGCCGTCCTATTGCCTCACTATACCACAAACGCCATGACAGAATCAACTTTGCAAAGGCGTGTTGTAGGTAATTTGCCCTTGTCCTACGGTCACCTTCTATTTTGGATTTCTCTGAAAAGTGTTCATCCTTTTCTTAGCACCATTTCGTTATACTTATGTACAAGGTGGTGAGTCGATGGAATACAGCTACTTTGATTTAATACGCGGCATCAAATCTGGTAACAGAAGTGCGCTGGATATTTTGATACGGCGTTGGTATTCCCGTATCTACGGATATACTTTTAAAATGATTGGGTATGAACAAGATGCTTATGATATCACCCAAGATGTGTTTGTTGCTGTGATACAAAACATAGGAAGCTATCATCCTTGGAAAAATTCAATAGCAATATTTTTACGATCGCACACAATAAGTGTATGGGCGACTTTAGATTTCACAACCGAACTCTATCGGTTGATACCATATCAAACGAGCAAAGCAATTTCTCTCCATAGCTTGACGACATAGTTCTTGATGCCGTTTCTATCCAAAAAGCTTTGGAGAAACTTCCTACCATACAGCGCGAAATAATTTTTCTTTATATTATTGGGGAAAATAGGACCATAAAATAGAGCTTAAAATTGACTTACTACGAATGCAGACATCCGTCTCGGTACGATTAGACTGAAATGGATATCCACGTTGATTGACCAGCCAAAACATTTCTCAGACGTACTGTAAACCAAGTTCTCTCTAAAATCCGGTCTGAAAAGGCGCATTCGTTAACTACATCCTAGCCAAAGTTGCTGAATAAAAATAACAAAAAAAGACAAGCGTTCTTACAGCGCTTCAAATGCTATAAGAACACTCGTCATGTACCAATGCGTGAGAATTACTATTTTCTCCTAAAGCCTTGTACCACAATAGATTGGGCTTTTATAGATATATTATGTCAGACTTGCTGGTACAATGATAGAGCCGTGGGATAAATTCTGACTTATAATGCTGTCATTCTTTCGCCCCTTTGATCCGCTTCTGGATATCCTCCACGGACGGCAGTTGGTGCTCCAATTCTTCCGGCAGATTGCTGGTAATCTGATAGGCGCTGACACCGATGGGCTTGCTCATATCCTTCAGAGAATACTCTGCCACAAGGTCGTTTTTGCTCTTGCAGAGCAGCAAGCCGATTGAGGGATTATCCTGTTCTTTCTTCAGAATTCCATCTACCGCAGAGAGATAGAAGTTGAGCTGCCCAGCGTACTCCGGCTTGAACTCACCAGTCTTCAGTTCAATCACCACATAGCAGCGGAGATTCAGATTATAGAACAGCAAGTCAATGTAGAAATCATCTCCGCCCACATTGAGGTGGTACTGATTGCCGAGGAACGCAAAGCCGGTCCCCAGCTCCAGCAGTAGTTTCGTCACATCCTTGACCAGTGCCCGCTCAATGTCGCGCTCTACCATATCCTCTTTGAACGGAATGAAGTCGAAGATATACGGATCTTTCATTGTTTGCGTGGCGAGTTCGCTCTGCGGGGACGGAAGGCGGTTTTCGAAGTTAGACACTTTTTCTGCCAGCACCTGCCGTTGATATAGACCGCTCTCAATTTGATGAATCAGCACATTGCGGGACCACCCGTTCTCTGCGATTTTTCTCGCATACCAGAGGCGTTCTTCCATATCCGAGAGTTTGTCCAGCAGAGCAACATTGTGTCCCCACGGGATTTGTGCAACAGGCTGTTGCACAAATCCATCACCCGGATAAGCTGCCGCGAACTTTGCCATATATTTTAGGTTTCTCACAGAGTAGCCAGTGGCATCCGGAAAAGAAATCTTGATGTCGGCGGCAAGGTTTTCTATGAACTTGCTCCCCCATGTCTTGTGCGCGTTGATGACTTCACCGATGGAGTGGTAGAGGAGCAGCAATTCCCGATTGACGCTGACTGTCGCACGGTATTGCGCTGTGCGGATCTCCTGCTTGATCGATTCGACGATATTCAGATATTCGTTGGAATTCATCAACATTGTGTTTTCGCCTCCGTCAATTTATGCAGCAACCCCTGACACCCTTCCAGCACATCCCGCCATGTGGCCTCGAAATCGCCGGTGTACCACGGGTCGGCCACATCGCCGGGGCGCTCGGTGTATTCCATCAAGAGGTGCATCTTGTCCTCGAAGTCCCCGCCACAGATGCGATGCATATTGCGGAGATTGGCCTGATCCATGCCGATCAGGAGGTCGTATTCCTCGTAATCATCGTTCTGGAGCTGCCGGGCGGTCTTGCCGGAGCAGTCGATCCCATGCTCCGTCAGCTTGCGCCGTGCCGGGGGATAGACCGGATTGCCGATCTCCTCGGTGCTGGTCGCCGCGGACTCAATGTGGAACCAGGCTTCCAGCCCCGCCTTTTTCACCAGATCTTTCATCACGAATTCAGCCATTGGGCTGCGGCAGATATTGCCGTGGCAGATAAAAAGTATCCTCGTCATTTGTGCGCTCCTATATTGTTTCGGTAGGCTCAGTATAGCATACAGGCTCCGGATAGTCGAGGGGCATCTCAAATGTGCCATAAGGAGGCGCTGTTCCATTGACTCTGTTATCAATGCTTCCGCATAGGCTGTGGGCTTCTTGATATTCATGGGATCCTCCCTCCCGGCGCTGCCGCCTGCTTATAAAGAGAAGGCACGGCATCTGCCGTGTCTTCCCCTGCGTCAGAACCTTGATATCGTCTGGCAATCTCTCCGGTATATACTCAAAGCAGTTGGACGATTTGTTCCCAGAGCAGGATATGCCTATCATCGACAGCCTGGTTGTCATGATAGTGTCCGAAGAACCAATATTGAAACTCCAGCCGCTGGTCGACCATGTCCAGGAAGTCGTTCAGGCGGTCCGTCGTATAATCGGGGTTCAGCCTTCTGACGATCCTCGACGGGGCGCAGTGCGTGATCACACAGTCCGCCCGCCAGCCGATCCGTTCCAGAGTTGCCAGCGCGGTGAGATATTCCTCATCGGAGGGCAGCTCATCCGGCCACCAGCTATGTCCCAGGACGCGGAACCGCTGTCGGGTCCTTCGTTTCCACCAGTATTCCCGCTCAAAGTCCGGGGCGCTGGGATCAAGGATGCCGTCCTGAATGTCGTGGGAGGACGCGCCGCCCATGGTGAAGAAGGTCAGGCCGTCTATTTCATAAGCCTGCCCGCGCAGCAGCCGCAGGATATGGGGCCGTATCCGCTGCACCCGGCCATTTTTCCATTCCTCCACGGGGAGTCGCTTCAGCATATCAAAGTTTTCGTGGTTCCCATCCACCCACAGGGTCGTCCAGGGCTTGTCCTCCAGCCAGTTCAGCCAGTAGTTCTCCTCAGCCGAGCCATCCCATAAGCCGCCGAAGTCGCCTGAAATAATCATGTAGTCATCCCGGCTCATCTCCCGCTGCTGGGGGAAGTATTTGTTTCCAAACCGCTGGAATCCTCCATGGGTATCTCCCGTGATACAGATCATGACGCCCTGGCCCCTTTCTCATTCTCTATGCGCTGTTCGATCTCCGTCCCATCCTTAAACAGAATGAGCAGCTTGTCCCGTCCCAGCACCTTGATGCTGCTGATGAGTTGGCGTACCGTGACCTCGTCGAAATCCGTGAGGGCGGCGCTGGTCTGCTCCAGTTCGTGTTCGATCTGCTCCATGCGCCGGTCAAATTCGGCGGCGGTCTGCCCCTGGCGCTCCAGTTCCGCCTTCTTTGCCATGAGACGGGTCTTGGCCATGTTGATCTGCCGGATCTCCTCGTCGTATTCCACACAGTCCGCTCCGGCTCCCACCGCCAGCTGGAACAGCTCCAGCTGGCGCTCCTGCAAGGCCCGGATCTGGTTCTCCACAGCAGGGAGCGTCAATGGATCACTGCTGCCCGCCAGAGCCGCCTGGATGCTGTCTCTGAGCGTCTGCTTGGCCGTGCGCATCTGGAACATCTCGTTCATGGCGGAGAGGATGGCGGCGTGCAGGGCAGGCTCCTCCAGCGTGGGCGAGTCCTTACAGACCCGCCTGCCCTTTTCCAGCCGGTTCAGGCACCGCCACACATACCGCTTTTCGCCGTTGGGCATCCAGAGCCGCCTGCGGTACGGGCTGCCGCACTCCCCGCAGACCAATATCTCGTTCAGCGCGTATCTGCCGCTGTATTTGCCAAGCTCCGTCCTGGTCTTGGAAGAAGTCTTTTTCAGGCCGGCCCGCCGCGCCAGTTCCTCCTGCACCTTTTGAAATGTCTCCCGGTCAATGATGGCGGGGTGGCATTCGTGGACATAGTATTTGGGCAGCTCTCCAATGTTCTTCTTTTGCTGGTGGGTGAACAGGTCCGCCATGTAGGTCTTCTGGAGCAGGGCGTCCCCAATGTATTTTTCGTTCCGCAGCATACTCTGGATCACGCTGTCGTGCCAGGTCGTTTTGCCCCGTGCCGTTTTGACGCCGTCCGCCATCAGATCCTTGCAGATCCGGCAGGTGCTGTGGCCCATCAGATAGCGGGCAAAGATCCTGCGCACCACAGCGGCCTGCTCCTCATCAATTTCCGGCTGGCCGTCCGGACCTTTGCGGTATCCAAGGAAGCTGTCAAATTGATAGTACACCTTTCCATCCTTGAAATTCTTGCGGTGGCCCCACTTGACGCTGCCGCTGAGAGACTCGCTCTCCGCCTGGGCCTGTGAGAAGAAGAATGTCAGGATCATCTCATTGTCCATGTAGAGGGTGTTGACATTCTCTTTTTCAAAGTAGACGCCCACACCCAGCCGCTTCAGACGGCGGACATAGTTGAGGCCGTCCAGCGTGTTGCGTCCGAACCGGGAGACGGATTTGGTAATGACCAGATCGATCTTTCCCTTTTCACAGTCCCGAATCATTTGCAGGAACTCCTTGCGTTTCTTGGTGGAGGTGCCGGTCTTGCCCTCATCGGCGTACAGGCGGACCATGGTCCAGTCCTGGTTGCTGTCGATCTTCTCGGTATAGTATTCGATCTGCGCCTCATAGCTGGAGAGCTGCTCGTCCTTGTCCGTGGAGACACGGCAATAGGGAGCCACACGCAGATGCTGTTTCCGAAAGTCCCGGTTGACCATCTGCGGGTCAGCGGGGATGACTGTTATTTTCTTGGGTGTTTTTGGCGTGGTACTCATGCCGTTCTCTCCTCTCTGTCAGATGTGAAGATGGTCCCGTTGATCAGCTCCAGTTCCAACGCGCCGCCGTTTCCCAGGCGGATTGCTTTGACGGCTGTATCCATCAGTTCCTGAAGGACACCTTCATCTGCCGGTCCCGCATCCAGGCGCTTACGCAGACAATCCAGCCTGCAGCCGGGAGTGGGGTCCGGGATGGCGCTGTAGCTCTCCGCGGCGGCGGCAAAGATAAGCGCGCGGATCAGCTCGGCGCTTTCCGCGCCGCGGTTAAAGGCCAGATTCAGTTCATTCTGGATGCGGATGGCGTCCATGGACGGGCCGTCCTGCCGCCTGGTATCCGGCGGTATCAGCAGGGAGGGGTTCTCAGCCAGCGCCTGGAGCCGCTGCGTCAGGCTGTCCCGCAGGACAGGATCCTCCACACGGACGGTTTGAGCGCAGTCGGGATTTTCACACCGCCAACGGGGAACTCCGTAGGACTTGGTGTCTCGCGCCATCGCTGCTCCGCAGCGGGCGCATACGGCTTTCCTGCGGATGGGAGCTATATGATCCGGACAGGGGGTACCGGAGGCTTTACCAGCCCGCTGGAGACAAACCTTCATAAAAACCTCGCTGGTGATCAGGCGGGGATACATCCCCGTGCCGAGATATGTTTCATTTTCCAGCATCCGCTTGACCATGTGCTTATTCCAGCGGTCCGTGTGCTGGTGGTATTTGACGCCCTGGCGCTCCATTTCATTGGCGATCTGCTGGTAGGAGAGGCCGTCGAGATACATCTGGTAGATGCGCTTTACTGCGTCGGCCTCTACCGGGTGAAGACCGGCCTTTCCGTTCCGGATCATATAGCCGAAAGGGATCTTTCTCTGCCACGCCATTTACCGCACCGCCCTTTCCATCGTCTCCGCCAACTCCAGCCCGTTGTACAGGCGGAATTTGACTGTCTCCGCTGAGTAAACGGTGAGGCGCTGGATCAGGAACTCGAACAGCTCCTCGTCTACCGTTTCCCGCTGGAACGGTCTGCCGCTGTCCTCCAGATATTCCAGGATCGCTTCTGTGTTCTGGAGCTGCTGGTCCTCTCCGGATGCTTCCAGCGCCCGCCGGCGGAGCTTTTTCAACTCCTTCAGCTTGTGCGTGATCTCATCCTGCTGGGATAAGTAAAGAGCAGGATCCACATACCCTTTCGACTTCAGCCGAACCAGTACGAGATTCTGCTCTGATAAACGCGCAATCTCTTTGTCGATATCGGTGATCTTCCGGTTGGAGCGCAGCTCCAGTTCCCGAAGCTCCCGGAGCCGCTCCGCCATGGGGCGGAATATCCTGGCGGGATCCTGTGCCAGCTTGTGGTACAGGCGGAGTACCGCTGATGTGATCTCCGCCTCCGGCACCTGGGGCACGGGGCAGCGGCTTTTCTCCTGATCGTGCCGGTGGCATACCCAGTAGACCTTGCCGCGGATATCCTTCCTGCGGCACATGGAGCCGCACACCCCGCAGAAGACGCGCCTGCTGTATACAGACGGCCGGCGCTGCGCGTGGGAGAGGAATTGCTCCCTGCGCCGTGCCATCAGCTCCCGCACGCGCTGAAAGTCCTCCTGGCTGACAATGGCCGGATGGGAATCCTCCACGAAGTATTGGGGCTTCTGGCCCGTGTTCCTGATCTGACGGAAGGGGAAGGTATCGGTGGCGCAGGTCTTCTGCCAGATCATGTTCCCGGTATAGGAGATGTTGGTCAGAATGTAATGAATGGTGCTGGGATACCAGCGTTCCCGGCCATGACCCCTGACCACGCCCAGTTCGTTGAGTTCCTTTGCGATATCCTCCTTGCCCTGTCCGTCCAGATAGGCGCGGAAGATATACCGCACCACATCGGCCTCATCCCGGTCAATCTCCAGCTCCCGCTCGACCAAGCGGTAGCCGTAGGGCGGCGTGGGTGGTGTGAAGATGCCCTTCTCCATGCGGATACGGTTGCTGACGCGCATATTGCTGGAATGGTTGGTGGACTCCATCTGGGCGAAAGCCCCGTAGAGGTCCGCCGCCTGCTCCGAGGTCATCTTTGCGGTATCCAGATTCTCCTTCTCGAAGTAGATGGAAATGCCCAGCCGGAGCAACTCCCGCATGAACTGGATGTATTCCCCGGTGTTCCTCGCAAACCGGGAGACGGACTTGACCAGCAGCCGGTCAATTTTTCCGGCCCGGCAGTCATTGATCATGCGGTTGAAGTCGTCCCGTTTCTGGGCCTCCGTGCCTGTGAGCCCCTCGTCGGCATAGATGTCCACCATCTCCCAGTCCTCCTTGGAGGAGATGTATTTGGTGTAGAAGTCCACCTGGGCGATGTAGGAGTTGAGCTGATCCTCTGAGTCGCTGCTGACGCGGGCATAGGCCGCTACACGGAGCTTGGCCTGTTCCGGCGGCCGGGGATCGATGACTGTGATCCGGGGCGCCGCTTTCATGATGCTTTGTGCTTGTACCATAGTCATATTGACCTCCTTTCAGCAACGACAATACCACAGGTTTGGCAGGATAGCTATTCACCAAAGCCAATAAGAAACCGGCGGGAAACCCGCGCAAATTGACAAAGGGAACGGGACGGGATATTATCCAAGGATCAGGGTGGGGCGGAGCCTTCGGGCCAGCTCCCGGTGGGTCACTTCCGCCTCCTCCGTGGTCAGGAGCTCCCGCTCCACCAACTGCTCCAGCAGCTTCAGAGCAGAGAGAAAAGTCAGGTTATCCGATAATTCTTTTCCTGTCATACATAGCCCTCCTTGTCAGGAAGGCCGCCCACCGCGGGCCGGTGAACGGCCCATGATGATATGAAACGCCGGCCATCTCAACAGCAGATGGCCGGCGCTATGTATAACTATTTTCCGCCTGTTGGGTTATTAATTTCAGTTGGATACAGTTTGTAACCGACTGGTTTTTCAGCTTTGATGCGCTCATTCAACAGCTATCTGAGTTTCCAAGCCCAACGCTGATGCCCAGCGCCGCGTCGATCTGGCGCAGCTTTTCCGCGCCTACATTGCCCATGTACTCTCCCAGCCGGGACTTGTCCAGTGTCCGGAGCTGCTCCAGCAGAACGGTGGAGTCCCGGAACAGGCCGCAGGCGGATCCACGCAGTTGTACATGGGTAGGCAGATGCTGTCCCTTTCGCCGTGCTGTGATAGCCGCCGCGATCACCGTGGGGCTGTGGAGGTTGCCTGTATCATTCTGGATGATCACCACAGGCCGGATGCCGCCCTGTTCCGATCCGGTGACTGGCATGAGGTCAGCATAATAAATATCCCCACGCTGGATGGCGCGTTGTTTCTGTGATCTCAACCTTTTTGCCTCCTTACTTCTGAGCAAAAACGGGGGCCGCTCCAGTGCGTGCAAAAGTATGACTAACTCTTTGCTGGAATGCGGCCCCCGCCGCTTCTGAAATTTGTATCATTGGCCCTATTCGACACTACTTCCCAGGCCATGGGCAGTCAAGTGAACCGCAGCTGGCGCCGCGCTCCGGGAATCTCACCCCTCCGAGGATCTCTCCGAGCTGCCCCCATTGCTTGAGGCTGTGGCTGGGCAGGGGTACCATTGTGGGCGGACAAGGTCATTGCAAAACAGCTTGCCAGGGCTGCTTTCGTCTGGACGGGGACCGCTGGGCACCTTATTTGGCCGTCTTTGATGCGGGAAAGCCCGCACAGGTGGTCTTGGCGCGTCCGACTCATCGCTTTTCCTCTTTTGGAGGCTTGTCCGCTGATGTTATTCACTCGCTGGATATTCACTTTTCAAGCTGCACAGGGAGAAACGAAAGAACCCCCTCACTCTCTTTGCCGTTGAGCGAGGGGGTTGAGCGGAAATTTTTTTAATTTTCCATAAGTTTGTGCAATTTGACGAGTATCCGCCTTTTGCGGTCATGGATCGTCCGCTGCGGGATGCCGGTTCGCTTGGAGAGCTGACGCTCGCTCAGCCCCTCATAGAACAGGGCGTGGATCAGGGACGCCTCGTCATGCTCCAACTTCCCCATGGCGTTCCGAAGCCGCTGGAGCATATCCTTGTGGGCCAGTTCTTCTTCCAGGGAAGAATCATCAGAGGCAAACTGGATGTGTTCATCTTCACACAGCCGTTCAAAGGAATCCTCCCGGCTGGGCCGGAATATGATGCGGCCAGCTTTTTTGCTGTAGACGGGACGCTCCGTCTTGAGGTCTACCTCTATGTATTTCATCTTACGGTCGCTTTGCTTCAGCACGGCGAGTATCTCGGGCCGGCTCTCGATCCCAGGGTAGAATTTCGAGTAGTCTGGGTGGTACTTATCATGCTTCGCCATACGGCGTTCCTCCATTCTTCTGAAATTTGAGAAAAATCAAATTTCAGAAGCGGAGGAGAGCGGCACCGTGGACGGTACCGTAAAACAGAAAAAGAGCGGCCGGGTTCGCGCTGATGCGCAAAATCGGCCGCTCTTACAGTCTGTGCATTAAGAAGTCCGCAGAGATTTAGCGGAGCACCACCAGGAGGAGGTTTATCTTTCTGCCTGGTATGGTGTTTATGCCCACTATGATGATGGTGGGGGCTTCTCCCTCTCTTTGTCTTAAAAGCGGTGTGTCTCGGCTGGGTCAGACGGCAGAACAGCTTAATGCGATCAATGGTGTCACCCAAATCGCACCTCTTTCCTTTGTCCGCTCACGCGGCCGGCACACAGGCGGCTACATCATCCCCTTTCTAAACTTGTGGCAGCCCGCTGCTGCCGCCTTGCCGATTCAGAATATTTAATTCATCCGTTGTTTGGTTCCTTCCTTCGCTTTCAGAATCAATGTTTGATAAGAGCTGCTCAACTCGAATTGAAAATAACGCTCATATACTCACAAAAAACAATCCATATTGCACCTCATTTCATGGTATTCGGGGAGATGCTGCCATAGATCCATTGTAACTGGTATATTTCCACTCCCCTTGGAATTACGATGAAATACGCTCAAAAAGGGGAAAACTTATCGACGCAAACCGACAGAAAATCCCCCGAAGCGGTTGCTCCGGGGGATCGACTTATTCTGGGGCTTCAAATTTGTATCCGCCGCCGATGACTGTGCGGATATATCCGCCTTTCGGATCATCCGGTGTCAGCTTGCGTCGGAGCTGGCTGATAATGTTGGCAACCGCTGTCCCGCAGTTTTCGCCGTCTTCCCGCCAGACCGCTTCGTAAATCTGTTCTGCGGTAAACACCCACTTTGGATGACGGGCAAGGTAGGACAGAGTGGCAAATTCCCGATGGGTCAGAAAGATTTCCCTGTCATCCCTGTAAACAATATGTTCGTTTAATCGGATCTCTATGCCGGGAAAGGACAGGACAGATTCCATAGGCTTAATCTTGATCAGAGGCTCCTCATCAATAGAAACCAGTACCGTTTCTGTGATTTTTCCGTCCACCTCACGCCGCATTATAATTTCTACCATTTGAAAGCATTCACTCCTGTGGGATCATCGGTTTATCCTTGTGAATTGGCCGTAATAGCCGCTCCGCTTATGCTGGGATCAAAGAGCTTCACATCCACGCTGCCGTCAGAGGAGTCCACGATATACAGCTTGACGGTAGGCAGGATCTTGTCCAGCGTTTCCAGCAGCAGACGGTACTTTGTGGTGTCCGCCGTGTAGATGGAGGAATTGCTCTGATACTCCTTCAGCATACTGAGGAATTTCTCGGTATCGCCGGTGGCGCGGGACACCTGCTCCTGCTTGTAGGCTTCCGCATTGGAGATCATGCGGTTGGCCTCTGCTCTGGCCTGGGGGATCAGGCTATTGTAATAGCCGTTTGCCTCGTTGATGGAGGTCTCCCGCTCGGACATGGCGTTGGTCACATCCAGAAAGGCGGAGGAGACGGGGTCGGGCGGCACCA
>UMKB01052827.1_pt1 | contig 13797 bp, 11 predicted proteins | sample 1966171 | NCBI WGS metagenome assembly UMKB01 (sample SAMEA4836164, study PRJEB28245) | human gut metagenome | biome: gut microbiome; material: fecal sample | place: Denmark | collected 2008 | reverse complement strand
CCCTCCTTAAAAAAACTCCCCGGCGAAATTTCCGTCGGGGAGTTTCTTTTGGCGCTTTCAGCGTCGGCTTATCGCTTCAGGAGATTGAGCACGCGCTTGATGTGGCTTTGCGAATCCATCGCAACGGCCCCCGCTTCGCGCTTGATCTTCTTGTAGCTGCCATCGCTTAAGAGCTCCCACGCATGCGTGTTGTCGGCAAGCTGCGGATTGACGATCTGCTTCAAGATGTTGTCCATGAGCTTCTTGTCGAGCACCGGTGTGAGCACTTCGATGCGGCCGTTCAAGTTGCGCGTCATCATGTCGGCGCTGCCCACGTACATGACAGGTTCGCCGCCGTGCTCAAAGTAGTAGATGCGTGCGTGTTCGAGCAATTCGCCCACAATCGAGTGCACGCTGATCGTTTCGGACACGTTCTTGATGCCGGGGCGCAGCGAGCAGATGCCGCGCACCACGCATTCGATCTTGACGCCGGCGCGGCTGGCTTCATAGAGCTCGCGCACGATGCCCTGGTCCACGAGCTGGTTGCACTTCATGATGATGCGGCCGCCGCCCTTGGCACGATGAATTTCCGCCTCTTCCCGAATCAGGCGCGTGATGTTGGCGCGCAGATGATTGGGCGAAACGAAGATACGGCGGTAATTGTCGATCACGCCGAAACCTGTCATCACGTTAAAGAGATCCTGCACATCGCTGCAGATATCATCGCGTGCAGTAAAGAGCCCCAGGTCGGTATAGATCTTTGCCGAAGACGCGTTGTAGTTGCCCGTGCCGATATGCGCATAGCGACGCATTCCCTTGGGTTCACGGCGCACAACCAAGCAGAGCTTGGCGTGGATCTTCAAACCGGCAAAGCCGTAGACAACATTGACGCCCGCGCGTTCAAGCTCTTCGGCCCAATTGATGTTCTGCTCTTCGTCAAAGCGCGCCTTGAGTTCGACAACGGCAGTCACCTGCTTGCCGCGGCGACGTGCTTCCAGCAACGCGCGCACGACGGGCGAGTCGCTACCGCAGCGATAAAGCGTCTGCTTGATGGCAACGACATCCGGATCCACGGCCGCCTGGCGCAGGAAGCGCAGCACACAGCCGAAACTGTCGTACGGGTGAAACACCATCAGATCGCGTTCGCGGATTTCGGCAAAGAGATCTTCTTCCGGATCAAAGGGCTTGGGCGTGTTGGCACGGAAAGGCGGGTACTTCAGCGCGGGCTTGTCGATCTTCATCAAGCGCATGAAGTCGTTGAAGGCAAGCGGCATCTTCAGGCGCACCACCTGAGACGGATGCACGTCCAGATGACTGATCAGGAAGTCCTGAAGCGCAAGCGGCATGCCGCGGGCCAGTTCCACGCGCACAATGGAGCCGAAGCGGCGCTGTTCGACGTAGTCGCGCACGGCCGCGAGCAGATCGTCGGCTTCGTCTTCTTCAATTTCGCCGTCCGTGTTGCGGGTGACGCGGAACATGCCGTAGTTCTTCACCTTGTAGCCGGGGAAGAGCATGCCCATGCGGTTGGCAACGAGATCCTCCATCATGAGGATGTCGCCGTCGCCGGAAGCAAAGTCAATCGTCTCTTCGCCCGTCAGATCCTTGGGCACGAAAAGGAAGCGCGGCACGTTGTTCGGGTTCTTGAGGCGCGCAAAGTAGGACTTCTCGTCGCTTGGGTCAGTGCTTCGGAGTTCAATCACGAAGTTGATGCTGCGGCTCGAAATCATCGGGAAGGGACGTCCGGCGTCCACTCCCTGAGGCGTCAAGACCGGCAGAATTTCGGTCTCGAAGTACTTGTCGACCATCTGCCGGCGCACGCCCGTGAGTTCGTCGTACGTGATGAAATGCACGTCCTTCTTTTCAAGAGCGGGCTTGAGATCCTTGAGCCACAGTTCTTCGGCTTCATCCAGAAGTTCGCCCACGCGGCGGCGGATTTCCACGAGCTGCTTGGCGGGCGGCATCTTATCGGGCCCCGTCGGCAGCACGTTGCTGCGCGCCTGACGCTGCAGGTTCATCACGCGCACCATGTAGAACTCGTCAAGATTATTGAAGAAGATCGCCAGGAACTTGACGCGATCCAGGAGCGGCACCTTGCGGTCTTCGGCCGTCTCAAGCACCTTGCGATCGAATTCGATCCAGCTGATTTCGCGATTGGTGTACAGAGACGGGGAATCCAGGTTGACCGCTGCCGGCGCCTTCTCTTCCTTGACGGCCTTGGTCGTCTTTTTCGCGGCGCTTGTCGTCTTCTTGGTCGTCGTCTTGCGGCTGCTCTTGACGGGGGCGGTCTTTACCGCTGCCGCCTTTATCTCTTGTTTCTGGTCAGGAGTCGGAACTTCCGGCTGCTTCGCTTGTTGTTGAATCTTTTCTGCGTCGCTTTCAGTCACTTTTTCTCTCCCTCATGGCTAGTGTAAATACGAACGTGACGTCGTATTTTGTGGCGCTAATTTTTCGATTTTATTACAAGCCTTTTGCCCGCGATCGCGCCGATCTTCGATCTGTCGGTCACTCAAGCGTTTTCCCCCGTTTTTTCCGCTTCGTTCCCACGCTTGCGGTTTGATGTTTCACATGGAACGTTTTGTCGTATAAGACAAAATTTGACGGGCGAACCGGACAGCTTTCGCGTTATTATTGGGCAACTTCATTTTTACCGCCGGTGCGGGGCGTCTTTGCGTCCAAGAAAAGGCGCTGCCGCACGGGCGTTTGACACGAAAGTAACCAACGATGCGAATCCTTCTGGTTGAAGACGATCAAATGATCGGCGAAGGTGTCGTCGACGGGCTCAAAGCCGAAGGCTATGCCGTCGACTGGGTGCAGGACGGCAATTCCGCTCTGATCGCACTGCGCACCACTCCGTTTTCTCTTGTCATTCTGGATTTAGGCCTTCCCGGCAAAGACGGCATCAGCGTGCTGCAGGAAGTGCGCTCGCGCCGCATCCACACGCCGGTGCTGGTGACGACGGCCCGAGATACCGTGTCCGACCGCGTCAAGGGTCTTGACGCCGGTGCGGACGACTACCTCATCAAGCCGTTTGACCTCGATGAGCTCTCCGCGCGCATTCGCGCGTTGCTGCGCCGTTCGGCAGGCCGAAGTGAGCCCACGATCGAACGCGGCAAACTTCTCATCAAGCCCGAAACCCGCGAAGTGTTCTACAACGGCGAACCGGTGCTGCTCTCGTCCAAGGAATACGCCCTTCTCGTTGCCCTGGCCGATCGCGCGGGCGTCGTGCTCTCCCGCGGTCAGCTCGAAGAAAAGCTCTACGACTGGGATTCGGCAGTGGGCTCCAACACGATCGAAGTGCACATCCACCACCTGCGCAAGAAGCTTTCGGACAGCGCCATCAAGACCGTGCGCGGCGTGGGCTACCTGCTTGAGACCTAGTTTCGCATGGCCGCCAGCATTCGCAGCCGAATCGTGTTCACGCTCGTTTCGGCGCTCATTGTCGCGGGACTTGTGGCCTCTTGGGCCACCTATCACTCCACGCGCTCGGAATTATCGGGACTCTTTGACGAACAGCTCCGGCACACCGCGCTCGAGTTGATTGAGCGCGGTGACAACGACATCAAACATACGATTCTTGTCGGACAGTCACCCGAGATGCGCTTTCTGGTGCAGATTTATGACGCCTCCACCAACCGCGTCTACCTGTCGCGCCGCACGGATGCGTTGCCTTTGGCCGAAAGCGGGGGTTTCAGCGACATCAAGGACGAGGCCGGCACCGAATGGCGACAGTTCACCGCCACAGTCGGCACCAAAATTGTGCAGGTGGCTCAGCCCATGGACGTACGCGACCGTCTGGCCGTTTCTTCAGCCATGAACATCGTTCAGCCGATGTTCATTCTGATTCCCTTTTTGGCGATTGCCATCTGGTTTGTGATCGTGCAGGCGCTTCAGCCCTTAAACCGCACGGCACGTGCCGTGGCCAAACGCTCGCCCTCGAGCATGACGCCGATCGACACCGAAGGGTTGCCCTACGAATTAAAGAGCCTCGTTGATGCCATCAATTCGCTGATGAGACGCTTAGGCGATTCGTTAAGCGCCCAGCAGCGCTTTGCGTCTGACGCCGCTCACGAACTGCGCACGCCTCTGGCGGCCATCAAGCTTCAGGCGCAGCTTTTGTCCCGCGCCAAGGATCCGGAAACGCGCGCCAAATACGCTTCGCGCCTGCAGGAAGGCGTAGCGCGCGCCACCCGCCTCGTGCAGCAGCTTCTTACCATCGCCCGACTTGATCCGGATGCCCACGACAAGCCCATGAGCGAGTTCAATCTGGCGGCCGTGGCGCAAGCCTCGGTCGAAGAGCTCTCCGTGTCGGCCGAAGCCAAGGGCATCACGCTCACGCACAACTGCACCGACGTCACCATGCTCGGCATGAAGGATGCCATTGGGCTGATGATCACCAACCTTACGGACAACGCCATTCGTTATACCCCTGAAGGAGGACGCATTGAAGTCGCCGTGCGGGACGACGGCGATTGTCATGCCGTTATTACGGTGACCGACAACGGTCCGGGCATCGCTCCCGAAGAACGAACCCGCGTCTTTGAGCGCTTTTATCGCGCGCTCGGCACCAAAGTGTCCGGCACCGGTTTAGGGCTTGCCATTGTCAGCCGCATCGTGCAAATGCACAACGGCACCATTACGATCAACGACGGCTTTGTTCGTCCGCCGCACGACGGCGAGCCCGAAGGATTCGGCGCCCAGTTCTTGGTTCGCATTCCGCTGTGTCCGGCCGCCAATCAAGCAGCCAAACTGTGAACGATTCATGGTACTGTGCGTGCCTTGTTACAAATTTAACCCGACGGCCACAGTTCCCCACATTCATCGACGCCTTTTTCCTTTATCGTTTGCCGCAACTTAACATACGAGTGCCGACAGAGCGCGTTGCATAGCCCTTGGATAGATTCGCGCGCCCGACATTCGATACCGGAGTAATAAAAGAAAATGTTCACCAAAACGCTCAAGCCTGCCGCAGTGATTGCCGCTGCCGCCATTGCTTTTTCCGGCGCTCTTTTATCCGCGACGCCCGCCGTTGCCAGCGGCCTGGCCCCGCAGACAACCGTCGCCACGACCCAGCTGCCCGACTTCGTTCAGCTCGTTGAAAAATACGGCAAGGGCGTCGTGAACATTTCCACCGTGCGCGAAGCCCGCGTCGTTGAAGGCGCCGACCCGTTTGGCTTTGACGAACGCCACGCGGAAATCTTCCGCCGCTTTGGCTTTCCCTTCCCCTTTGGCGGCGGTCCCCGTCAGGAACCTGAACGCCGCGGCACGGGTTCGGGCTTCATCATCAGCGCCGACGGTCTGATTCTTACCAACCACCACGTTGTTGACGGCGCCGACGAAATCAAGGTGCGTCTGACCGACAACCGCGAATTTACGGGCAAGGTGCTCGGTTCTGACGCCAAAACCGACATTGCCGTCGTCAAGATCGACGCCAAGGATCTGCCCTACCTCACGATGGGCAACAGCGATGAACTCAAGGTCGGTGAATGGGTGGCCGCCATCGGCAGTCCCTTCGGTCTGGACAACACCGTGACCTCTGGCATTGTGTCCGCCAAGAGCCGCAAGCTGCCGAGCGATCAGTACGTTCCCTTCATCCAGACCGACGTGGCCGTCAATCCGGGCAACTCCGGCGGCCCGCTCTTTAACATGAAGGGTGAAGTCGTGGGCATCAACTCCCAGATCTTCTCTACCTCCGGCGGTTTCATGGGCCTGTCGTTTGCCATTCCGAGCAACCTGGCCATGCAGATCAAGGATCAACTCGTGAAAAACGGCAAGGTCACACGCGGCCGTATCGGCGTGGTGATCCAGAGCGTCACGCAGGATCTTGCGGAAAGTTTCGGCATGAAGACGCCCAAGGGCGCTATCGTGAGCCAGGTTGAAAAAGACGGTCCTGCTGCAAAAGCCGGTCTGCAGGAAGGTGACATCATTACGGCCGTTAACGGCAGGGCCATTGACGACAGCGTCGACATGCCGGTCATCATCGGCAGTATGGCACCGGGCTCGATCGCCAAACTTTCCATCATTCGCAACAACAAGGACATGACGCTTGACGTCAAAGTTGAGGAAGCTCCCAACGAGAGCGCTTCGTCGAACGCTTCCAAGACTGCTGCCGCCAATAAGCTCGGCGTAACAGTGCGTCCTCTCAACGATGAGGAAAAAGCTAAGGCCGAAACCGAAGGTCTGCTCGTCACCGAATCGACGGGCGCCGCCCGCAAGGCCGGCATCCGTGAAGGCGACATCATCGTCAACGTCAACGGCGTTAAGATCAAGAAGACCGACGACCTGGCGCGTGTTCTCGAAAAGAACAAGAACCTGCGTGTGTTGGTGCAGCGCCGCGACGGCCGCATCTTCATTCCGGTTCGTCTGAAGTAATAATCTTCTCCTAGTGATTCCGCAAAACGGCAGCGTCTCCTCGCTGCCGTTTGCGTTTCAGTCCATGCTTATTCGCCCGTTTCTGCCTGCCGATGCCGAGCCCGCGCTCGCGCTTTTCCGCCACACCGTCAAAACCGTCAACCGCCGCGACTATTCCAAAGAAGAAGTCGCCGCCTGGCTGCGCGAAGAAAACGTAACGCCCGCCATGTGGCTCGACTCCTTCACCGGCAAAGCCGCGTTTGTGGCCATCGACGACAACGGAGCGCTTACGGGTTTTGTCGACTGCAAACCTCAAACCGGCCTTATCGACCGCCTTTTTGTCGCAGCTCACCGGCAAGGAGCAGGCATCGGGTCCGCACTTCTCGCACAAGCGGAAGCCGCTATTGAGCGCTCCGTTTCCACGTTTACCGTCTACGCCTCTCTGACCGCGCGGGCCTTTTTCGAGCGAAGCGGCTATACCGTCGTCACGCCCAATCGGGTGACGCGCACGTACACGCATGAAGGCCGTTCACACACAATCGTCTTGCTGAACTTCAGGATGCAAAAAAGCCGCTGACAAAGCGGCGGCCCTTTTGCGTGAAACAACTTTTTTCGTCAGAGACTACTTGGAAGTCGGATGTTCCTTTCCATAGTGCGTCTCATCGAGATGCTCGGCACGCTCGTGCATGTCGGCAGGCACACCGATCGTTTCCGGATCATCGCGTACGTTATCTTCGGCATGCTTGATTTCTTTGGATACCGAAGACCCCAACGTCTTTTTCAGAGCGTCGTTATCGACTTCCTTCAACCAGTGACCGACCACGATGCAGGCAATACCGTTGCCGATCATGTTGGTGATGGCGCGCGCCTCCGACATGAAGCGGTCGATGCCGAGAATCAGAGCAAGACCGGCCACCGGCACGTGGCCCACGGCAGAGAGCGTGGCCGCCAGCACAATAAAGCCCGACCCCGTCACGCCGGCTGCGCCCTTACTCGTGAGCAGCAGCACAGCCAGAAGTGTGAGCTGCTGCACAAGCGTCATCTGCACGTCGCAGGCCTGCGCAATAAAGACGGCGGCCATCGTCAGATAGATCGCCGTGCCGTCCAGGTTAAAGGAGTAGCCCGTCGGAATCACCAGACCAACCACCGACTTTGTCACGCCTGCCTTTTCCATCTTGTCCATCATGCGCGGCAAGACCGATTCCGAAGAGCTGGTGCCGAGCACAATCAGGAGTTCTTCCTTGATGTACATGATGTAGTGCAAAATGGAAAAACCGTGCCAGCGGCAGATCAAGCCCAGCACCACAAAAATGAAGAGCAGGCAGGTGAGATAGAACGTCCCCATGAGTTCGGCAAGCGGAATGAGCGAGTCGAGACCGTATTTACCGATCGTAAAGGCCATGGCACCGAACGCACCCAGAGGAGCCACGCGCATGATCATGCCAACGATCTGGAAGAGCACACGCGAAGATTTGTCGATGATTTCAAAAACAAGCGTATTGCGTCCGCCCATCTTGTGCAGCGCGAAACCGAAAAGCAGCGAGAAGAAGAGCACCTGCAGAATCTCACCCTCGGCAAAGGCGCCCACGACGGTCGAAGGAATGATGTGCAGCAGGAAATCCACCGTGCCCTGCATCTGGCCGGGCTTGGTATAGGCTTCAACCGACTTGCTGTCCAAGGAAGCCGGATCAACGTGCATGCCCACGCCGGGTTGCACAACGTTGACGATAAAAAGACCCACGATCAGAGCGATCGTCGAGACAATTTCAAAGTAAAGTAAAGCAAAGCGAGACCGCCCGTCTTGCCCACCTTCTTCATGTCTTCCATGCCGGCAATGCCGGTGACGACGGTACAGAAGATCACCGGAGCGATGATCATCTTGATCAACTTAATGAAGCCGTCACCAAAAGGCTTCATCATTTCGCCGATATGCGGAGCGAAATGACCGAGCAAAACGCCGATCAGAATCGCGCAAATCACCTGAAAGTACAGCACCTTGTAGATCGGCGTCTTTTTATTTGCGGTTGTCTCAGTCATAGGTATGAGATTTTTCCGTGTTAAATCAGTCGAATAGCTTTGGGCACACCAATGGTGCACGCAAAGCCCGCAAGGGTTGATTTTCTCAGCAGCATCGGTTTCCGGCACACAGGCACAGAGAAAAGCACCGATATTTTTGAGATACCGGTGCTTTTCATCAAAGAAACCAAGCAGTTTCTCTCAGAAGAGAGCCATCAGCGTGCAGTTTAGCGAATCAGCGGATAACGGTTTTCACAATGGCGTTGATCATGCGTTCGATATCGAGTTCCGGATGCGCAATCAAACGAAATGCCATACCGTCAACAAGAGCCATATCCATTTCCACCATCACCTCGATTTCTTCATCGGAAACTTCCGCTGAAGACCGGCTGCGGTGCATTTTCTTGATCAACTCCCGAACCTGGGCATCCGAACGTTTGACGATCTCGCCCATGGAGCTGTTTCTGGCCGCCTCTTCGAGGATCTCAATTTTGACACGAGCGCGCTGTACTGCCAACTGTTTGCGCAGAGACTCGCGAAACTGTCGCCTCTGCTCCTCCAGCGAAACGCGGCCGTTGACAATTTCATCGATTTCGCGAGCAAGGCGAGCAACTTCCCGCTGTGCAAATTCGTCAATGATGGCGTCTTTGTTCTCAAAGTAGTGTAGAAGTTGCCCACGCTGATGCCGGCGCGTTTGGCAATCTCCTGCATCTTCGTAGCTTTGATGCCGCGCTCACGGAAACACGAAGCCGCGGCGGACAGAATCTGCTCGCGCAGATTGCCCGCCGCTCCTGACGTCAACACGGTCATTTCGCGTCCGCCGTCTGAGTCGTTTCGGCCGGTTCCTCAAGCTGCGAACCGCCGCCCAATACTTTGTAGAGCGTCACGAGACTGGCAGCACGCGACAGCTGTGCACTGATCACGGCCTGCTGCGCCGAGAAGTTCGAGCGCTGGCTGTCGAGCACTTCAAGATAGCTGTCTGCGCCGTTCTTGTAGCGCTCTTCGCTCAAGCGAAGCGTTTCGGCCGTTGCAGCCGCCAACTGCTGCTGCGCCAAAAGTTCGTCGGCAACCGTGCCTTCGGTCGCCAGTGCATCGGCCACTTCCTGGAACGCCGTCTGAATGGCGAGTTCGTAGTCGGCAATCGACTTCTTCTGATAGGCCTCAGCCGCACGCAGATTGGCAATGTTCGCGCCGCCCGTGAAAATCGGCAGCGTGATATTGGGCACAAAGCTCCACGTATGCGTACCGCCGTTAAAGAGCTCGTTGAGTTCTCCCGAAATGGATCCGGCCGATCCCGTAAGCGTAATGCTCGGGAAGAACGCGGCGCGAGCCACACCGATGTTGGCGTTGGCCGAACGCAAAACCGCTTCGGCCGACGCGATATCGGGACGAGCGAGCAACACTTCGCTCGGGATGTTGGATGCCACCGACACCTGCGGCTTGGTGATGTCCATCTTCAGACCTTCGGGCTCAAGTTCTGCCGGCACTTTGGTACCCACAAGCGTCGCCAGCGCATTGCGATACTGTGCGACCGAGCGCGAGGCCTGGACGGCGGCGGCCTTGGCCGTTGCCACCGTCTGCATGGCCTGCTGCACTTCAAGCATGCTCGAAGCGCCGAGCTCGTAGCTCTGCTGGATTAACTTCAGACTCTCGGACTGGCTGTCGTATGTCTCCTGTGCGAGCTTGAGCAAATCCTTGCTGGCGCCAAGCGACAACCAGGTCTGAGCGATTTCGGTGATCACCGTCATCTGCGCCGTACGCTGCGCCGCCTGCGTCTGGAAATAGGACTGCAAAGCCTGTTCGTTCAGATTGCGGATGCGTCCGAACAAATCAAGCTCGTAGGATGCCATCGCAGCACTGGCCGAGTAGGTGTGCGACGTGACATCAACCCCCGTACCGGTCGTCGAAGCCGGCGTGCGCCCGGCCGTTTCTTCGGCCTGCACCGCCACCGACGGCAACAGATCCGCACGGCTTACGTTGTACTGTGCGCGAGCCTGCTCAACCGAATAGAACGCCGAACGCAGACTGCGGTTGTTTTGCAGACCAAGTTCAATGAGCTTGGTGAGACGTTCATCGGTAAAGAAGTCACTCCACTTCTGCAGCCCTTCTGTCAGAAGCGCCGCGTTTTTCGTTGCCTCATCCTGCGGCCAAACCTGCTCGACGGGAGCCTCGGGACGCTCGTACTCGGGAGCCAAGGAAATGCAGCCCGAAAGCAGCAAGGCCGAAGCCAGAGTCAAAAGACATAAGGTTTTACGCATTTGTTTCCTCATTTTTTATTCCTGAGACTCCACGGCCTTCGGTTCGGCGGCGACAACCGGTTGGGATTTCTTTCCCGAGAAAATGCGGGTCACCAACACGAAGAACGCAGGCACAAAGAAGATGCATAGGAACGTTCCCGTGATCATACCGCCCAAAACAGCCACACCAATGGCCGACTGTGCACCGGCGCCGGCGCCCGAGGCCATGGCCAGAGGCAAAACGCCCAGACCGAAAGCCAGAGACGTCATCAAAATCGGGCGAAGACGCAACCGGACAGCCTCAACCACGGAAGCAAGCAATTCCTGCCCCTGATCATGCAGATCGCGGGCAAATTCCACAATCAGAATGGCGTTCTTGGACACCAAACCGACCGTCGTCAACAAGCCCACTTGGAAGTACACGTCGTTTTCCTTGCCGCAAATCCAGGTCAAGCCCAGAGCGCCGACAACGCCGGTGGGCACCACCAGAATCACGGCAATCGGAATCGTCCAGGATTCGTACAGAGCCGCCAGAGCCAGGAACACCACAAGCACCGAAAGGGCATACAAGGGAGCGGCATTGCTGCCGGCAACACGTTCCTGATACGACACGCCGTTCCATTCGATGGAGTAGCCGTGCGGCATTTGCTGCAGAATCTCTTCGATGGCCTGCATGGCTTCACCGGAAGAAACGCCGGGAGCCGGACTGCCTTGAATATTGACGGCGTCAATGGCGTTAAAGCGGTCCAGACGCGGAGAACCCGATGTCCAGCTCGTCGTCACAAACGACGAGAAGGGAACCATCTGCCCGCTGATCGAGCTCTTGACATGCCACTTGGCAAGATCGGCCTCTTCACCGCGAGAATCCGGAATACCCTGCACGTACACCTTCTTCAGGCGTCCCTGATCCATAAAGTCATTGACATAGGACGAACCGAAGGCGGCATTAAGCGTCGTATTGATTTGCGATTCGGACACCCCCAGCGTACGGGCCTTTTCGTAGTCCACATTCAGCTGAACCATCGGCGCGTCGGGCATGCAGTTATGGCGAACCTGACGCAGACGCGGGTCTGCGTTGGCCTTGGCAAGGAACTCGTTCATGACCTGCATCAGGCGATCATGCCCCTGACCGGAACGATCCTGCAGGAAGAAGTCAAAACCGTCGGCCACGCCCAGTTCCGGAACGGCAGGCAACTGGAACACATACCCCTGCGCGTCCTTGAAGGCCGGAGAAAAGAGCATACCGAGAGAGCGCATCATCACGGCATTGGCCGAGGACGATTCATCCTTGCGCTCGGACCAGTCCTTGAGCTTAATAAAGCCCATGGAGTTGTTCTGACCCGTACCGGCAAAGGAGTAGCCGCGCACAGTAAACACGTGTTCGACGTCCTTTTTCTCTGCCTCGCGAATGACTCTCTGGAAGCGGTCCACCACAACGTCCGTACGCTCGGCCGTTGCGGAAGCCGGCGTCTGCAGCATCATCAGCAGCACGCCCTGGTCTTCGCCCGGCATGAAGGCGCTCGGAATCTTCATAAAGCCCAGCACCACAGCACCGATCAAGACGGCGTAGAGCACCAGCAGGCGAGAAATGCGACGGACAAACATGCGCACCGATGCACGCACACCGCTTGTCAGCGCGTCAAAAGCCTGATTGAACTTGCCGAAGAACCCGGTCGTCGCCTTTTCGTGACCCGGCTCAATCTGCTTGAGAATGGAGGCGCAAAGAGCCGGAATCAGCGTCAAAGCCACCACCACCGAAAGCGCCATGGCCGAGACAATCGTCACGGAGAACTGGCGATAGATCACGCCCGTGGATCCGCCGAAGAAGGCCATCGGCACGAACACGGCCGACAGCACCATGGCGATACCGATCAGAGCGCCGGTGATCTGCTGCATGGATTCGACCGTAGCTGTTTTCGGATCACATCGTCGCTCCATCATCACACGCTCGACGTTTTCCACCACCACAATGGCGTCGTCCACCAGCAAGCCGATGGCAAGCACCAAGGCGAACATCGTGAGCATGTTGATTGAGTAGCCCATGAGCGCCAGGACGGCGAACGTACCCAAAAGCACCACCGGCACGGAAATCGTCGGAATGATCGTTGCACGCCAGTTCTGCAGGAACAAGAACATCACGCAGACCACCAGCACGATGGCTTCCAACAGAGTCTTGACCACTTCATGCATGGCAGCGCGCACGAACGGCGTCGTGTCAAACGGAATCACCGCTTCCACGCCTTCCGGGAAGAAGGGACGCAGTTCGTCGAGCTTTGCCTGAACGCGGGCAGCCGTTGCCAGAGCGTTGGCGCCGGAACTCAAGCTGATGGCCACACCCGAAGAAGGCTGACCGTCGTAGCGGCCTTGGAAGGTATAGGTTTCCTGACCAAGGGAAACTTCACCGATATCCTTGATGCGAACGACGGAACCGTCGGGCAGCGTCTTCAAAGCGATCTGCTCGAATTGTTCGGGCGTAGTCAGCAAGGAACTTGCTCGAATCGTAGCCGTGATCATGCGCTTGCCGTTGGTGGGCTGACCGGCAATATCACCGGAGGCCACCTGCACGTTTTGCGTGCTGATGGCACTCATCACGTCGGAAACTTCGAGACCGTATTTGACCAGAAGCGCGGGATCCATCCAGATGCGCATTGCATAGGAGGCACCGAACACCGTCACTTCGCCGACACCCTCCAGACGGGCAAGCGGCTCTTCGATGTTGTTCGTCAAAAAGTCACCCAGGTCACCCGAGGTGAGCTTTCCCGACGTGTCGATAAAACCGACCACCTGCAGGAATGATGCCGAGCTCTTTTGCACCTGAACGCCCAGCTGTCGGACGGTATCCGGCAACGTCGGCTCGGCCATCGACAGCTTGTTTTGCACCTGCACCTGAGCAATATCGGGGTCTGTGCCGGCCACGAAGGTGAGCGTAATCGTCATACGGCCCGTCGAGTCGGAGTTTGAGCTCATGTAGATCAAACCGTCCAAACCCGTCATGTTCTGCTCAATCACCTGCGTGACGGTACGTGACATGGTCTCGGCCGAAGCGCCCGGGTAGGTTGCCGTGACGCGAACCTGAGGCGGCGCAATATTAGGGTACTGAGATACCGGCAAGTTAAAAATTGCCAGTACGCCCGCAAGCATGATGGTGATAGCGATCACCCAAGCAAAAATCGGACGATTTACAAAGAAACGACTAAGCATGCTCTGTCATCCTCTG
>UMKB01018511.1_pt1 | contig 13818 bp, 9 predicted proteins | sample 1966171 | NCBI WGS metagenome assembly UMKB01 (sample SAMEA4836164, study PRJEB28245) | human gut metagenome | biome: gut microbiome; material: fecal sample | place: Denmark | collected 2008 | reverse complement strand
TTATACACCAAGATAGCTTTCAACTGCTTTTTGCATATCAGCTGCCGCAACAACTGTTTTATGGCGAACTTCTGCATGTTCAAGTCCATCTACAGCCGCTGGGATAGCTACACCTGAAAGTTGGTGCAAATCTTCTACCGCTTTGAAATCATCCCCACTGTCTTTACCAGTGACAGCTGAAACGGCCACACGTGGGAATTTGTATGGGCTAGCTGTTGAAGCGATAACTGTTGGTGTGTGGTCATCTGTCTTTTGAACATATGCTTCGTAAACAGCTGAGGCAACTGCTGTATGAGGATCTTCGATATACTTGTCTTCATCATAGACACGCTTGATTTCAGCAGCTGTTTCATCCTCAGTTGCAAAACCTGCTGCAAACAAATCAAGAATATCTTTATCTGCATCAGCCAAAGTATACTCACCCTTAGTCACAAGTGCATCCATAAGCTCTTTAGTCTTAGTAGCATCATTACCAAGAAGGTGGAAAATCAAGCGTTCCAAGTTAGAAGATACCAAGATATCCATAGAAGGGCTTGTTGTTACCTTGAAGTCACGTTTCTTGTCATAAGTACCCGTTGCGAAGAAGTCTGTAAGGACGTTATTTTCATTAGAAGCACAGATTAATTTGCCAACTGGAACACCAATCTGACGCGCATAATAAGCCGCCAAGATGTTACCAAAGTTTCCTGTTGGTACTGTGAAGTTCACCTTATCTCCGTTTTGGATATGACCTGCCTTAACCAACTGTGCATAGGCATATACATAGTAAACCACTTGCGGTACCAAACGACCAACGTTCATTGAGTTAGCTGATGAGAATTGCGTATGATGAGCCAACAATTTCTCACGCAAATCAACATCATTAAACATACGTTTCACATCTGTTTGAGCATCATCAAAGTTACCATCAATGGCAATAACGTGAGTGTTAGCTCCTGTTTGAGTGGTCATTTGCAATTCTTGGATTTTTGAAACACCGTCTTTTGGATAAAAGACAATGATTTCAGTTCCTGGAACATCTGCAAAACCAGCCATGGCAGCTTTACCAGTGTCACCTGATGTCGCTGTCAAGATAACGATTTTATTATCAACACCTTGCTTTTTAGCTGATGTTGTTAGCAAGTATGGCAAGATTGAAAGGGCCATGTCTTTGAAAGCGATGGTAGAACCATGGAAAAGCTCAAGGTTGTAGTGGTTCTTAAGTTTAACTACTGGTGCAATGGCAGCTGTATCAAACTTGTCATCATAAGCATTTGTGATACAGTAATCCAATTCCTCTTCAGTAAAATCATCCAAGAAAGCTGACAAGACCAATTTAGCAACTTCTTGGTAAGAAGCATCTTTCAATTGATCAAAGTCCAAAGTAACCTCAGGCGTTGACAACGGTGTGAACAAACCACCATCTGTTGCCAAACCTTGAAGAATAGCCTGACTAGCTGTTACTTTATTATTTTCGTCACGTGTTGATTGGTATACAAGTGTCATGGTAAATCCTCTTTTTAGATAGTCTGTGGCTCTATTGTAGCATAATTGTCAGAATATTTCTACACGTATTGTGACTTGTGAGAAAATCATTCGGATATCACCCTATTTTCTCCTCTCAAAAACATGAAAAAATCCGGAATAGCTATTCCGGATGTCATCTTAAAATTTATCTTTGGTGTCATTCTTAGTTGAGAAAGTGATATCTTTTGATTTTCCATCACCACTAAGCGTTACTTTCTTATCTTTTTTAGTCACTTTTAGCTCTTGACCTTTTTTCACATTGAGACCATCAATATCAACGTCTTTGTTGACAGAAGTAACGGTCATCTTATGTCCCAAACAGCTAACCTTCCCTTTGAAAAGGGTTGTCGTTGTTTCGCCTGTCTTCGAATCATACTTTTGACCGCTGTCTTTTGCAGCTTTTTCAAGAGCTTCATCAAGTTCTTTTTCTATGGTTTCCTCACTGTAATAGTTTTCAAAGGAATCTCCATAGAAGGCTTTAAATAAATCTCCAAAGGCTGAGAAGGACTTCTGAACCCTCTCACGATAGTCCTTGATATAGGTTTTCTTATCAAAAGTATAGCTAGCAGTAACCTTGGCATTGCTACCTTTTACTTTCATGGTTACAGCAGTATCTGTAAAGTACTTTTCAAGCTCCTTACTATCCAAGTCTGTCAAACTTTCAGACATGCTTGAGCTATACTCTCTACCTAGAGAACTACTGTACCATTTGCCATCAATATTACCTGTCACATAACGGTAAGTCATAAAGCCACCGATACATAAGAAGACAAGGACTACCGCTGACAAAACTGAGACTAGGATGCGTTTTTTCTTTTTGGGATCCATTGGTTTCTTAGGAGCCAAATTTGCCATAGCTGCTTGTCCTTCTGGAAAAGCAACCGTAGAAGGTGCTGTTACCTCTGGTGCCGTTTCTGTTGGTAGAGGACTAGTGCTTGTCTCGACGATTTCTGGCTCAACCTTAATAGGTTCAGTAGTAGTTTTATCTTCAGCTTTAGCTGGTGCTTCATTAACAAACTCTCCAGCTTTCAAAGCATCCGCCATTTCCTGAACACTCGGCTTACGTCCGTTTACCGTCTCAAAATAGTCCAACCATTCTTCTCTTGTCATTTATATTCCCCTTTAATTTCCTTTTTTATTTATTTTTTGTAAAGCTAATGTCACCAAATTCACTGTGTGCCTTGATAGTAAAGCCTTCATTGTTAGGCGTATAATCTAAGACATCACCTTTTTTAAAAGCATCTGAATCTCCAGCCTTATCCACAGTGATTGTTTGCTCCCAACGGTTAATATCACCCGTGAAAGCAGTTGTTGTAACACGACCGGTTTTGGCATCGTAGGTATAACTCTTTGGAAGTTCTTTCTTCACTGTCTCATCAAACTGTTTATAGTAGTCTTTTTCTGACAATGAATAACTATCAAAAACCTCCGAGAACTCCTCGCCATACTGACCTTTCAATTCAGTAACTCTACTCTGGTAAGCCTGATAAAGACCTTTACGATTGTAAACAAAGCTCACTTTTAAGTGAGCCTTATTGTCAGTAATACTCATTGCTGTATTGATATCGGTGATAAGATTTTGACCTTGTGGTAAAGCATTACTAACTTTATTCTTAGTAGTAGCAGTATCTTTCAGAGTGGCTAACATTTTCTCACTAAAGGTTGGGCTTGTCCAATCGCCCTCAATGCTTGCGGCTCGATAACGGTATCCCATCACGAGACAAACAATCAAAAGTATGGTGAGTATCGCTGCAATCACACCTGATACCATCCCCACAATATTCTTCGAGGTTACTGGCTCCTTTGATTCTTTTACTTGTTGACTAGGATTGAATTGAACACTCACCATCCTATCAGCATTAAACTCTTTAAACTTATTAGTCGCTCTATTCCCTGCTGTAGAAGCCATTGATGACCTCAATTCATGAGGCTTGAGAGGATGTGCTGTTTCACCCAAACTAAGCCCTTCTTCTTTTGTCATAGGAATCTCCTTATCTTGCTGTAAGGTTATTATAACAATTCTTAAAGCGTTTTTCTATCTTATTCGGGAAAGTCCTTTATTTTTAATTTGGATAAACACTCTAATATAGAGGATTTCTAGCAAAAAAAGGTAGCCCTTATAGAGCTACCTTTGTCTATCGCTTACCCTTTGTAATCAAAGGCAATTTCGATAATTTCTTTCAATTCTGAAATAAGTGGTTCTTTCGGATTAGCTGTTGTACATTGATCTTCATAAGCATGTTCGGCCAAAGTATAGGCAGTGTCTTGAAGAAGTTTCTTAGTGACACCTTGTCCCTTCCAGTTCATGTCAATACCAACGGCAACACCCAATTCGTATACTTTTTGTGCCAAAACTTCAACCAATTCAGCATCTGATTGTTTGTCAGTACCCCATCCCATGAAACGAGCGATATCTGCGTAATCTTTGTCTGCACGGAAGTAGTCATATTTAGGGAACATAGCGTGTTTTTGAGGATCACGACCGTTGTAACGGATAACGTGAGGCATCAAAATCGCATTAGTACGTCCGTGTGGAATGTCAAACATAGGGCCAACCTTGTGAGCGAGTGAGTGGTTGATACCAAGGAAGGCATTGGCAAAGGCCATACCAGCCATTGTTGACGCATTATGCATTTTTTCACGTGATTCTTCATCACCAAAGCGGTAAGAATGTTCGAGATTTTCAAAAACAAGTTTAATCGCTTGAAGTGAAAGTCCACGTGTATAGTCACTAGCCATGACTGATACATAAGATTCAATGGCGTGAGTCAAAACGTCCATACCTGTATCTGCTGTAACGCTAGCAGGCACACTCATAACCAAAGCAGGGTCAACAATAGCAATGTCCGGAGTCAAAGCATAATCTGCCAATGGGTACTTGATATGAGTTTCACTATCAGTGATAACCGCGAATGACGTTACCTCTGAACCTGTACCTGAAGTTGTTGGGATACAGATAAATGTTGTCTTCTGAGCGTAAGGAATCTTGTAAGTACGTTTACGAATATCCAAGAATTTTTGTTTAGCACCGAAGAAGCTTACATCTGGGTGTTCAAAGAACATCCACATAGCCTTAGCAGCATCCATTGCAGAACCACCACCAAGAGCGATGATCACATCTGGTTGGAAGTCTACAAAGCGTTCCAAACCTTTGTAAACCGTATTCGTAGATGGGTTTGGCTCAACATCTGAGAAAACATCTACTGCTGGTCTGTGGCGGTTAAGTTCCAATTGACGTTTAACCAAGTCAGCGTAACCAAACTGAACCATACCAGGGTCACAAACCAACATCACGCGCTCAGCTTCAATGTGGCGCAAGTAAGTTATTGAATCTTTTTCGAAGAAGATTTTTGGTGGGACGCGAAACCATTGCATGTTATTGCGACGCTTTGACAATGTTTTGACATTCAAGAGATCGAATGAGCTAACATTGTGTGACACTGAGTTATGACCATGTGAACCACAACCAAGAGTCAATGATGGAATCATGTTGTTGTAGATATTACCGATACCACCTTCAGCTGATGGGCTATTTACCAAGACACGGCAGGCTTTCATGCGGATACCATATTGGAGTTGGAGCTCTTCATTTTCAGTGTGGATAACAGCTGTGTGTCCAAGACCACCCAAATTGAGCATACCTTCTGCTTTTTTGAAACCATCTTCAACGCCGTCAGATTTGATAAGAACAAGTACTGGAGACAATTTTTCCAAGGCAAGTGGGTGTTCCATTGTTGCATCTGGAATTTCTGCCAAAAGCAATTTTGTACCTGCAGGAACTTTAAGACCAGCTTTTTCAGCAATTTCAATAGCTGAGTGACCTACAATGGCACCATTTACAGCTGTACGAGCTTCATTAAGAACAACTTTTTCCAATTTAGCAATGTCAGCTTTTTTAGAAATGATGACACATTGATGTGCTTCAAATTCAGCCTTAACTTCGTCATAGATAGCTGCATCAACGATAGCTGCTTGTTCAGAAGCACAAATCATACCATTATCAAAAGTTTTTGAAACGATGATATCGTTGACAGCACGTTTAACCTTAGCATCAGCAGCAATATAAGATGGGACGTTTCCGGCTCCTACACCAAGCGCTGGTTTACCAGTTGAATAAGCAGCCTTAACCATACCAGGTCCACCAGTCGCAAGTACTGTAGCAATCTTAGGATGGTTCATCAAAAGACCAGTTGCCTCGATAGATGGCTCTTCAATCCACTGGATGCAGTCCTTAGGTGCACCTGCTTCGATAGCTGCATCACGAACGATACGAGCTGCCTCTGCAGATGATTTTTGAGCTGATGGGTGGAAGGCAAAAATGATAGAGTTACGTGTCTTAAGAGCAATAAGTGCTTTGAAAATGGTTGTTGAAGTTGGGTTAGTTGTTGGTGTAACCCCACAGATAACACCGACTGGCTCAGCAATAGAAATCAAGCCTTGTTCTTTATCTTCAGCAATAACGCCTACAGTTTTATCATATTTAATACTATTCCAAATGTATTCAGAAGCATACATGTTCTTGATGGCTTTATCTTCATAAATACCGCGCCCTGTTTCATCAACGGCCAATTTTGCCAAATACATGTGTTTATCTAGGGCAGCAATCGCAGCTTGGTGAACAATATGGTCCACTTGCTCCTGCGTAAAGTTAGCCATAGCATCAAGGGCTTCAACACCCTTTGTTGCCAATTCATCAATTACTGTTTGAACATCTTTAGTTTGTTTAGTCATATGAAACTCCTTTGGATACTTGTTAAAAACTTCACAAGCTTTAACACATGTATATTATAGCGTTTTCTAGTCGTTGTGTAAACCCTTACAACGACAAAAATAAAGAAATCCATCCATTTTTGGACAGATTTCATCATTATTACCAAATAATCACACGATCTTCTGGGGCACGCCACATGCCGTCGCCTTCTTTGACGTCAAATTCCTTGTGGAATTCGTCGAAGTTGCTCACGATAACATTGGTGCGCCATTTAGCTGGAGCATGCACATCCACGCTAGCTAACATTTGCATGTATTCTTCACGTGCTTTCATACGCCAGATTGTCGCAAAATTAACAAAGAACTCACGAACTGAAAAATCTTTATCTCGTTTAGCGGCCTCTAAGGCACAGGCTACACCACCGAGGTCAGCAACATTCTCAGAAACAGTCAATTTACCATTGACCTTGGCACCATAAGAATCCAAGCCCTCAAACTGATCAACAATCTTGTCAGTACGTTCCTTAAAGGCTGCATAGTCCTCTTCAGTCCACCAATTCTTAAGACTACCGTTCTCATCAAAGGAAGCACCGTTTGTGTCAAAGGCATGGGAAATCTCATGAGCAATGACAGCGCCAATACCACCGTAGTTGGCTGATGACGATTGGTGAAGGTCATAGAAAGGTGCTTGAAGGATAGCTGCTGGAAAAACAATTTGGTTCTGCTGTGGATCATAGTAAGCATTAACCATGTGGGCAGGCATATGCCACTCACTACGATCAACAGGTTGATTCCACTTGCTCCAACTATGTGCAACTGAAATTTCGACTAACTTCTGTGCATTCTCAACAAGTGACAAGTTCTCATCAATAATCTTCTTATCATATGTCTCAGGTAGTTTTTCTGGATAACCGATATGAGGTGTGATGACATTGAGTTTCGTAATAGCCTTTTCACGTGTCTCAGGAGCCAACCAATCTGCTGTTTGAAGGCGTGATTTATAAACATCAATCATGGTTGCCACTTTGGCTTCAACGTCTGCTTTTGCTTCTGGTGAGAATTTTTCACCTGCATACCATAGTCCTAGAGCTTGATTGTAAGGGCCTTGTGCCAAATAGAAGGCAGCCTTTTTCTTTTCCATGGCTTGTGGTGTTCCTGAAAGCGCACGACCATATTTTCCAGCCAAGACACGAAGCTCGTCTGTCAAATAGGCATTCCAGGATGTAGCAGCATCAATAAGTAGAACTGCCTTTAATAATTCCCAGTTGGCTTCTGAATAGTATTCCGCCGCAAATTCTGTCCAGAAGCGCTCTTGAGGAACTATAACCTTATCAGGTACTTGACCCAAGATTTCTGTGAAGATGTTATCAAGTGGGAGTTCTGGTGCTAGCTTGGTAAAATCTGCCCAATCATATGGGTGGTAGAGCTCTACATACTCTGAAGATTCTTCGCGCGAAAGGACATACTTGGCCAACTTAGCATCAAGGGCGATAACCTTATCCAAGATATCTTTGATTTCCTCAGCTGTAAAGCCATATTTTTCCAAGAGTTCTTCTTGCGTCTCACGCCAAATTTCTAAAAGCTCCTTACCCTTCTCATTATCCTCCGTATAATAGGTCGTATCAGGCAAAATAATACCTGGTGCGTCAGCCCAGAGAACATTTAATTGAGCATTCATAAAATCCGGAGACACACCGAAAGGAAACTCATTAGGTTTACCGGCCATCTCGTAGTCAGCAATTTTCGAAGCAAATTCTGAAAATGACGAGAGTTGCTTGTATTCTTCAATCAAAGGCTTAACAGGCTCGATACCCACTGCCTCACATTTGTCAAAGTCCGCAGCCATACGGTGAAACTTAATAAAATTTTGTAGAATGGCATTGTCAGGAACATTCTCTCCTGCCAACCATTGATCAGTTGTTTCAAGCATGAGGTCTTCAATTTCATCTGCTAAATCTGAGAAACCACCTGTACATGGTTTGTCATCTGGAATCACTGCTGTCTTTTCCCACTCACCATTAATCGCATGGTAAAAATCATCTTGTAAGCGTGTCATTACACTTCCTCCATCAACATTAAAAGTGCTTTCATTATAACAAAATTCCCCAGCAAAAGCATTTACTGAGGAAAGTTTGGCTTATTTAACTAAGATTGCTAGGGTTTGATAAGGCTTAAGAATTACCTTTTCAGCAAGCTCTGCATCGGCATAGTTGGACAAGAGCACGCGCCCTGTTTGGTAGTCTTCTGGAATCGCTACTTCGACTTCACTTCCATAGAAATGATTGAGTACCAAAAGTTTTTGACCGTCTAAATGACGTTCAAAAGCGTAGATTTGTTGACTATCTTCCAGTGCTGGCAAGTAGCTACCTTCTGAAATAATCGGCATTTCTTTGCGCAAGCGAATCAATTCTTTATAGAAGGTAAAGATTGGTCCGTCGATTTCATTTTCAACGTTAATGTCTTTGTAAGATTTACCAGCTTTCAACCATGGAGTGCCTGTTGAAAAACCTGCATTTTCAGAAGCATCCCATTGCATAGGCGTACGTGAATTATCACGGGATTTGGCTTGAATGATTTGGAAGGCCTGCTCAGGTGACTTACCTTGATCCAAAAGCATCTGGTAAGCATTGATGGACTCGACATCCACATAATCTGCCATCGAATCATAGTCTGGATCAATCATGCCGATTTCTTCGCCCATATAGATATAAGGGGTCCCACGTGACAAGTTAATGCTAGCTGCGAGCATGGTCGCTCCTTCATTGCGGAAGTTCTTGATATCTACAAAGCGATTCAAGGCACGAGGTTGGTCATGGTTATTCCAGAAAAGGGCACTCCAACCACCACGTTCACTCATTTCCTTGCCCCAGGTATGATAGAGACGTTTAAGTTCTTCAAAATCAAATGAAGTAATGGTCCATTTTTGACCATCTTCATAGTCGACTTTCAGATGATGGAAGTTAAAGGCCATAGACAACTCGTGGCGCTCCGGTGCTGAATACAAAACACAGTTGTCAATGGTTGTCGATGACATCTCTCCAACTGTCATAAAGCTATCATCAGAACCAAATGTCGCTTCATTCATCATACGAAGATAGTCATGGACAATTGGTTTATCCGTATAAGCTGGTTTCCCTTCATTTTCAGGGCAATCCACCAAGACCTCATCTTTCCCAATCAAATTGATTACATCGAAACGGAATCCTTTGACGCCCTTGTCACGCCAGAAGTTGACCACTTTGAACAACTCCTTGCGGACATTGGGATTTCGCCAATTGAGGTCTGCCTGTGTTTCATCAAAGAGGTGAAGATAGTATTTCCCTGTATCTCCAAAAGGAGCCCAGGCAGAACCACCAAATTTAGATAACCAATCGGTTGGTTGGTCCTGAATGAAGAAGAAATCTTGGTAATACTTGTCACCAGCCAATGCTTTTTGGAACCACTCATGCTCCGTTGAGCAATGGTTAAGCACCATGTCTAGCATGAAGTCAATCTTGTGCTCTTTAGCGACACGGACCATTTCTTCAAAATCAGCCATATCCCCAAAGACAGGGTTGACGGCTGTGTAGTCTGAAATATCGTAACCATTGTCACGTTGTGGGCTTGGATAGAAAGGATTGAGCCAAACCATATCCACGCCCAACTCTGCTAGATAAGGAATCTTTTCAATGATTCCTCTGAAATCACCGATTCCATTTCCTGTCGTGTCCTTATATGATTTTGGATAAATTTGGTATACGACCTTTGTTTTATCTAATGCCATTTATTTAACCTCTTTTTTATCAAAGGGTGGACCGTAACGTTTCCACCCCTTAGCTTATTTTGTTCGATGAGCGATCATGAGAACTTCACCACGTTTGATATCACGTGGAAGATCCCCTTCTACGTCTGCTTGGAAATCATCTTGATTTGTAATGATTACTGGAGTCTCAGTGACCAAACCAGCTTCTTTGATAACATCCATATCAAAGCTAATCAATTGTTGACCAACAACAACTTTATCACCTTGTTCAACATGAGCCTTAAAACCTTTTCCGTCAAGACTAACCGTATCCATACCAATGTGCATTAGCATTTCAACACCTTCTTCAGAAACAATGCCGACTGCGTGCTTAGTTGGGAAGAGTACTGTCACTGTACCATTTACTGGTGAAACCAATTCGCCTTGGCTTGGTTCAATCACGACACCTTGACCCATTACACCTGATGAGAAGACTGGGTCTGTGGCTTGACTAAGTGGTTTAACTTGGCCAGCAAGTGGGCTAACAACCTCTGCTGACTCAGCAAGAACCGTTGGTCGTACCAAACCTTCTGAAGCTTCTTTAAGCGCTTCTTGTGCATGCCCATCTTCCTCTGTTTTCGTTAAAAATCCAGTTTTGTGGAAGAGGAATGTCAATACCATAGCAACTACAATATCAACAATCATAATAATCGCAAAGATTGCCCAATATTGAGGTTTAATTGAGAGGATTGCTGGAAGACCACCGATACCAATAGAGTTTGCTTGAACTCCAAAAACCGCTGAAAGCAAGCCTGACAAGGCAGACGCAGACATACCTGCTACTAATGGATAGACATACTTAACGTTAACACCAAAAAGTGCTGGTTCAGTAACACCAAGATAAGCTGAAATAGTTGCCGGAAGTGAAATTTGTGCTTCACGTTCATCGTGACGTTTAATAAAGTAGTAAGCAAATACTGCTGAACCCTGTGCAATGTTAGAGAGAGCAATCATTGGCCATAAACCAGTACCACCAGCAGTACGCACCAACTCAAGGTCAATCGCATTAGTCATATGGTGAAGACCAGTGATAACAAATGGTGCATAGATGGCACCAAAGATTGCACCGAAGAGCCATTTAACAGGACCAGTCAAACCGGCCAATACCACACCTGAGATAAGGCCTCCAAGCCACCAACCAATTGGACCAAGAACAGCGTAAGAAAGGATAACTGCTGGAACCAATGACAAGAGTGGTACAAAAATCATTGAGATAACTTCTGGAATGTATTTACGCCAGAAAATTTCAAGGTAAGAAAGTGTTAAACCAGCCAAGAGGGCAGGAATAACTTGTCCTTGGTAACCAACTTTTTCAAAACCAAGGATAAAGTGTGGAATATCTCCTGCAGCCTTGTGAGCCGCATATTCATAGGCACTAAGCAAGCTAGGATGAACCAAGCAAATCCCAAGTACAATACCAAGAATTTGACTTGTCCCCATCTTACGAGAGACAGACCATGTGATACCTACTGGCAAGAAACCAAAGATAGCACCACTGATAACTGAAACAATTTCATTAACACCTTCCCAGAATTTCGAGACCTCAACAATTGTTTTACCACCTAGATTACTGAATTGGATACTACCCAAGACATTTTGCAGACCAAGAAGAAGCCCCCCAACAATCAAAGCTGGAATCAAAGGCGTAAAGATCTCCGCCAAGGTTGTCATAACACGCTGAACTGGGTTTTGGTTTCTCTTGGCAGCTGATTTAGCAGCTTCTTTAGAAACACCTTCAATCCCTGATACAGCAGTGAAATCGTTATAAAAGATTGGTACATCATTACCAATGATAACTTGGAATTGACCTGCATTGGTGAAAGTCCCCTTAACAGCAGGAATGGCTTCGATTGTTTTCACATCTGCCTTCTTGTCATCACCAAGAACGAAACGCATGCGCGTCGCACAGTGAGTAACAGCAGTCACATTTTCTTTACCACCGATTGCAGTAAGCAGATCTTTTGCTTCTTGTTCAAATTTAGCCATTTGAATCTCCTTTTCTTTTTTGACAATATCTATTTGACTTGATAAACTGATTGTAAACGATTACAAATTTGTCTGCAAGTGTTCCGGGATTTTTTTAACATATTTTTGTAAAAAAACATCGGTTGTATGTTTTTTTACCTACAAATGAGGAGAAAGATGAAAAAATATCAGATTATTTATAAGGATTTAGAAAAAGCTATCCATGAGCAAAAGTATCAAGTGGGAGACTTCCTCCCCACTGAGCAAGAACTGGTTCAATCTTACCAGGTTAGTCGAGACACTATACGAAAGGCGTTAACCTTACTCGTTGAAGAAGGCTTGGTCAAAAAAATTCATGGCTCTGGTTCTCAGGTTATTAACCAGGAACAAATCAACTTTCCTGTATCTGACCTTACTAGTTACCAAGAACTAATAGAACAACAAGGCCTTAATTCGCAAACCAACGTTATTTCTCTGGATAAAATCATCGTTGATTCCAAACTCTCAGAAAGAACTGGTTTTTCTAATAGCCGACAGATCTGGCGTGTTGTTCGTCAAAGAGTCGTTGGTAGCTGTGCCTCTGTTATAGATATTGATTACCTAGACGCCAGCCTTGTTCCGCAACTAAACCGTAGCATTGCTGAATACTCTATTTACGACTACATTGAGAATCAACTCAACCTTAGCATTTCCCACGCCTTTAAAGAAATCACTATCGATAACGCTACCGATCAAGATAAGATTCTTATCGACCTAGGTAAGGACCAGCACGTCGTCTGTGTCCGTTCAAAAGTTTATTTAAACAATGGAAAACAGTTCCAATTTACGGAAAGTCGCCACAAACTTGAAAAATTCAAATTTGTTGATTATGCCAAGCGCCATCATTAAAACGAAAAGCTCAGCTAACAGAAAAAGTATCGGACAAGAATGTCCGATACTTTTTAGTTTTTACGAATAGGATCTGCTAGATACTCCGCACGAGCGCCACCAATTAACTTAGGACGACTCGCCAAAGCAGTCACATGGGCACCGCCTAATTCTGGAATAATCGGACGAAGAGGAACTTGGATCCTCTTCACATGCATACCAATAGAGGTATCCCCAATATCAATACCAGCCTGAGCGACAATTTCCTCCACCTCAACAGGATCCTTCATATAGTCGAAAGCAGCCAGCTGACCACTTCCCCCAGCGTGCAAGGTAGGAAGAACATTAACAATTTCCAAATCTTTAGCCATGGCAAGCTCACGCTCGACAACCAAAGCACGATTCAAATGTTCACAGCCCTGAACAGCCAAATAAATCCCTTTAGGTTCCAAAACCTCAAGAATAGTTTTCACAATTCGTTGACCAATTTCGCGGCTAGAGGCTTTGCCGATAGTCCCACCAGCAACCTCACTGGAAGACAGGCCCAAGACAAAGATAGCTCCTCTCCCAATAGCTGAACGTTCAACAATATCTTCTACAAGCACACGTGTCTTCTCTTCTAAATCTAGCAACATCACAACAGCCCTCCTTTAGACAACAGCTGTATTCAGGATTCGCACAATAAGATAGTACAGAATCACAAAAAAGACAAGGAAAAATGCCCCTAATAATAATAACTGCCTACGACGTTTCTTACTTAGGTCCCAGGAGAAACCAAATCCCATCAAAAAAGGACCAACACTATAACTTAGCATAAACCATAAATCTACACGTGTTATATGCCAAAAAGAAGAAATAAAGGCCGCCAAACCTATTAAGGATAAGATCCAAGAATAGTCCCAACGATCTGGTTTAGCAAAAGCCAAGCCTATTAAGAAGCAGCCCAAGGCAGGCATGATAATAAATGATAGGGTCATAAAATAAAACAT
>UMKB01040795.1_pt1 | contig 13840 bp, 8 predicted proteins | sample 1966171 | NCBI WGS metagenome assembly UMKB01 (sample SAMEA4836164, study PRJEB28245) | human gut metagenome | biome: gut microbiome; material: fecal sample | place: Denmark | collected 2008 | reverse complement strand
ATATCCGCACTGGCGTGACCGGTAGTCCCCTGCACCGCCTTCACATCGCCGCCAGAGATCATCAGCTGATAGGTGGCACTGGAGTGCCGCAGACCCTTGGGCAGATGGAAAAGCATTCCGCTGTCATGGTAACGTGCAGGGTCTTTCATCTCGTCTGCCGCCAACTGATTCAGCCACTTCTTCAATTCCTCTTTCAGTGCGGAGGTCATGAAAATGGTGCGGCAGGAGGATGCGGTTTTGGTGCTTTTCAGGATGAGGGAAGTGGTGCTGTGCTCCAGCTTGTCCGGGAATAGTCAGCGTTTCGGGCATGGAAGGAGCTACGCCGGAAGCACTGGAACAGCTGCGGAACGGTCTGCTGGGAATCTTGCGGTCTGCCACAGAGCAGGAAAACGCCCATGAAGCAGATGAATGAACAGCTTTGTGTGCTGGCGCAGAAAGGCGATGCAACCGCGTTGGACAGCCTGATCGACAACAACAAGTCCTTTATTAGCAAGGTGGCAAATGACCTTTTCTGCAGCATGAATTTGGCACAGTCTGGCCTGAACCTTGACACGGACGATTTGAAACAAGCGGGCAATCTGGGCTTATGGAAAGCTGTGCCGAAGTTCGATGCGGCGCGCGACATGAAGTTCCTGATCTACGCGGCTCCGGCCATCCGCAACGCCATGATGGATATGGTTCGGGAAGCCTTTACCGCTTTTGAACAGTGGATGGTAACGGAGGACAACGGAGGACAAGGATGGTATCTGTTACCAGCGTGTTTCGCTGGACGATGTTCTGCCGGGAGAAGAGCAGCTGCGGCGCATCGAAGCCACAGCCGACCCCTACGCCATGCAGCCGCAGACCATTATGGAAGAACAGGAATCGCGCCGGGAACTGTACGATGGCCTGAAACGGCTGACCCAGCGGGAGCAGACTTATCTGCTGTACCACTAAAATGGCTCTTTGTAACGGCATCAAAACAAGATCCAAACCTTTTTTCGGTAGGAGAAGGGGTCGGATTTTTCGCTTTGCCGTTCAAGAGCTAGGGTGCATATCAGAAATCTCGTGCTTTCTAATGGGCCATAAAGGATTCGCCCCTGCCGGAGCGGTTATAGGTTGCCAGCAATTTCAAAAGTCCGTTTTTCGCTAATCTACCTGCAGATTGCGTTAGCGGGAAAGAGCAAAGAAGGGGTATACTAGTGTCAGGAAACGCAGAAGCGAGCGTCGATGAGGAAATGGGCCGCTCCTGCAAAATGTCTTATTTTCCACGCTCGGAAGGGGGTGGGAAGATACATGAGAAGGAGAACAATCATGAAGAAATGGATCTCTCGCCGGAATTTTCTGAAGGCAACGGGTATCTCTGCTGTGGCAGCGGGTCTGACTGCCTGCGGTGGTTCGTCCAGCTCCACCAGCAGTTCGACGGCATCCGGTTCGGCAGCTGCCAGCGGCGAAATGCCCAAGGTTGTTATGTACTACCCTCTGTCCTCAGTCCAACCTGATCAGGAAAAGGTAGCTAAGGCCATTCACGATTACGTGGCCGATAAAAAGGGTATCGACTTACAGTTGGAAGTGGTTCCCAGCAGTTCTTATAACAACCAGCTCAATCTAGTGATGGCAGGTAGTGAGCAGGTGGACATTGCTCTGGTTTGGGGCACCATGGTATCCAGTTGTGTGGCAAAGGGAGCACTCCTTCCGTTGGATGACCTGCTGGATGAATACGGTACGGATATTCAGGAATGTCTGGGAGACTATCTGCAGGCTGGCAAGGTGTCCGGTGTAGCCTATCAGGTGCCGGTCAACCGCTCGCTGTTCTATCAGGGCGGTATTGTGGTGCGCACTGATATTCTGGAAAAGTACGGGATCGATCCTGCTACGATCAAAACTACCGATGATTTGGATGGGATGTTCGAGACCATTCATGCGGGCGAGCCGGATATGGCCATGATGCGCCTAGAGGGTAGTGGCACGTTTGTCTACGCAGACTATGATCCGCTGGGCGATACCTTTGGTGTTCTGCTGAACTATGGTCAGGACGATGAGATCTCTGACTTGTTCTCCAGCGATAAATTCCGTGCTGAGTGCGAAAAGCACCGGGAGTGGTTCAAGAAGGGCTGGATTGCATCGGATATTCTTACCACCACCGACGGTGCAGCGGAACAGATCAAGGCCGGAAAGCTTCTTGGCTTCTATGGTACTGTTGGCCCTGGCACTGCACAGGATAAAACTAATCAGTGCGGACGGGATATGACGGTGATTCCGCTGAACACTGTATTCTCGTACACTACAAAGGTGAATTCTTTTGGCTGGTCGCTTCTGAATAATAGCAAAAATCCCGAAGCTGCTATGCAGGTTCTGGATATGATGTACTCGGATCCCACCTTCCTGAATATGCTGGACTGGGGTCTGGAAGGTGTCCACTATAAGCTGAAGGAGGGCTCTGACCGTATCATCACCTTTGCTGATGGAGTGGACGCTTCTACCAGTGGTTATTTCCACAACTGGAGCTTTGCATTTGGTGACCAGCTGATCGCTTATTTCTGGGACGGCACGGAAGAGGACTTCCCGGAGCAGGTGCGCGCCATGAATGAGAGCGCCATGCTGAGTAAGGCCATGGGCTTCGCTTACGACGTGACACCGGTAAAGACCGAGTACACGGCAGTAACGAATGTCTGTGATCAGTATCTTAGCGCACTGGCTTATGGCTGCATCGACATCGACGACAATCTGCCCAAGTTCCTCAAGGAACTGGAGAGCGCCGGGCTGCAGAAGATCATCGATGAAAAGGCTGCCCAGTTCGCTGACTGGAAAAAAGAGAATGGCGTTTCCTAACCGTAAAATACAGGGAACCAGCACATGAAACATGATCCCCTGCCCTGATCCGGCAGGGGATTTTTGAGAACAGGTGGTATTTATGGAAAAGACCGTTACCGTCCCGAAGAAAAAGGGAAAGATCAGGCAGTTTATCCCTCTGTATCTGATGGCACTGCCCGGATTGCTTTATCTGCTCATCAACAATTATCTGCCCATGGCAGGTTTGACCATCGCGTTCCGCAATGTCAACTACGCCAAGGGCATCTGGAAGAGCGATTGGTGTGGCCTGGCAAATTTCAAGTATCTGTTTGCCACCAAGGATGCCTGGGTCATCACCCGCAATACCATCGGCTATAATCTACTCTTTATCGTACTGCAAACCGTGATGGCCATTGCCATTGCACTGTTCCTGAATGAGGTGAAGTCCAAGTTCTGGAACCGTTTTTTTCAGACCTCCGTGTTGCTGCCTTACCTGTTCTCCTACGTCATCGCTAGCTACCTTGTATATGCATTCCTGAGCCCCACTACGGGTATGTTCAATCATATTCTCACAGTAATGGGAGAAGACCCGGTTTCCTGGTACATGGAAAGCAAATTCTGGCCCTTTATCCTGACCTTTGTGGAATTATGGAAGCGTTCGGGCTACACTGCCATTGTCTACTATGCCACTATGGTGGGTATCGATTCCTCCCTCTATGAAGCGGCCGAGCTGGACGGTGCCGGAAAGCTAAAGCAAATATTCTCAATCACCATCCCTCTGATCTCTCCTACCATCGTTATGATGTCGCTGCTGAGCGTAGGACGTATCTTCCATTCGGACTTTGGTCTGTTCTATCAGATTCCGATGCAGTCTGGTATCATCAGCAGCGTGACTTCTACCATTGATACCTACGTTTACAACGGCCTGATGAAATTGGGTGACGTGGGCATGTCTTCGGCTGCAAGCTTCTATCAGTCTATTGTTGGTTTTATTTTGGTGATGTTCTCCAACTGGCTGGTGAAAAAGAGAAATATGGAAGGGAGCCTGTTCTGAGTATGGATACCACAACAAAAAAGAAAAAACATGTCTCCGGTGTGACGGTCGTCTCCTACATTGTGCTGGCGCTGCTGTCGCTTTCGGCCATTCTGCCCTTTGTGCTGATGTTCACCTCGTCCATTTCCAGCGAGGAATCTATTACCCGGAACGGATATTCTTTCATTCCTTCGGAGTTCAGTCTGGCTGCTTATGAATATCTGTGGGGCAACCGTGCAATCATCGGACGGGCCTATCTGACGACCATTGTCATCGCAGTAATGGGAACAGCCATCAGTCTGGCGATCACCCTGATGCTGGCCTATACCCTCTCTCGTGAGAATCTGCCGGGCCGGAAGATTCTGAACTTCCTGGTGTTGTTCACCATGCTGTTCAACGGCGGCCTAGTGGCTACCTATCTGGTCTACACCGAGGTGTTCCATATCAAGAATACCTATTGGGCCCTTCTGATTCCCGGCCTGCTGATGAATGCCTTTAATGTCATGCTGGCGCGAAACTTCTTCAGCAACAGCATTCCTAAACCACTGATCGAGGCGGCACTCATTGATGGTGCTACGGAGTTTCAGGTTTTTCGGCGGATCGTAATTCCAATCTCACTGCCCATCATCGCAACGCTGGGCATGTTCATCTTCATGGCATACTGGAACGACTGGAACAACGGTCTGTACTATCTGACTGATACGCGGTATTATAATATCCAGAATGTTCTGAATGATATGTTGGCAAATATTCAATTCCTGAAGAACAACAGTGAGATCTCTGGCGAGATGATGGCTGCGGTCAGCAATCTGCCCACATCGGGTGTCCGTATGGCCATTGCATCGGCAGTTGCCATCCCGGTTTTGGCGGTGTTCCCCTGCTTTGAACGCTATTTTGTCAAAGGAATTGTGATCGGCGGCGTGAAAGAATAATCAATGTGGTACTGCGAAGGTCTGGCAAACAAGATTGCCGGGCCTTTGTGGTGCTTCCGGAGGAAGTTGTGCCTATGAAACGACCATCCGTCCATCAAAAGCTTTTCTGGTTCTACAGTATCCCGGTTCTGGTTCTGATGTTCCTGATGCTCATCTGCTGCGGGCTGAGTATATACAATCTGAACCGCCAGGTGACCCAACTGGATCAGGCGGCGTTGCAGAACTATGCGGATCAGTTGGAAACAAATCTGAACGCCATCGAAATGAATGTGCAGACCTTTACGACAGTGGATAACGATACCATTTATATGCAGTATCTGACATCCGAGGCAGAGCGTGTGTTTGCCACAACAAGGGTCTTTCGGCGGATGGCAGTGGACGTGATCGAGTATCCTAGCATGAGCGCAGAATTTCTGTGTCCTCTTGCACATGGGGCGGTCCTAATGGTTCGCGGAGAGGGCCAAAGTCTTATGGAACGTCAACAGGTGAATCATGCTATTGAGACGATCTGCCAAGATCTGGACGACTACCCCACCGGCACATGGCAGTATTACACAGATGAGGCCGCTCAGTATCTTCTGTACAGCTATCAGATGAACGATGCCTACTTCGGCTTTTTGCTGGATCCAGTGAAACTGATGACGGTTCCTTTTGCAGAGGATAGCAGCCAGTATGCGGAGACCAGCCTCTACCTGAACAACAAACGGATTGCAGGAGTGGAGGCCGGCCCGGAAAACTGCTTTTCGGCTAAAATCGGGCGCACCGGTTTTGAACTCCGGGTCAGGCTGGTGCGCACCGGTCTGACAAATGGCATCGTCTGGCTCAGCTTGTTGATGATGGTGATTCCGCTCTTGCTGCTGGCTGCACTCTTTCTGCTGTACCGTTTTGCCCGATTGCAAATTGTGGAACCCATTGATCGGATTTCACAGATCATGCACCAAGCCGGACAGGGAGATTTGAGCGTCCGGGTGGATACAAGCGGAATGCTGCAAGAGTTTTCCACCATTGGTACGACCTTCAACCTCACGCTGGAGGAGATCTCTGAGCTGCAGGAGCGTCAGACACAGATCTTACGGGAAAAGCAGATGAGCCAGCTGCGAAATCTACAGATGCAGATCAACCCGCATTTTCTGGGCAACTGCTTTAATGCGGTTTACAATGCGTCCCTTACCGGCGATTTTGAGCAGGTGTTGGCTCTGACCACTTACCTGAACCGATATTTCCGGTTTATGGCACAGGTAGAAAATGATTTTGTTCTGCTGGAAGAGGAGCTTCGCTTCACAGATGACTTTCTCTCCATCCAGAAACTCCGATTCGGCGATGCCTTTTCCTACACTATCTCCGTCCCGGCCTTTCTGCGGCAGGCACGCATCCCTCCTTCGGTCATCAAGTCTTTTGCAGAGAATGCGGTGAAATATGCGCGCAATATGAGCAGGGAAGCCAAAATCGACATCCGCGCCTCGATGCAGAACCGGGAGGGGGAAACCTACTTATGGCTGGAAGTGCTGGACAATGGCCCTGGCTTTTCGGATGAGGTGCTGCAGGCTCTGCAGCAAAAGGCGCAACCGTTTTTTGATGGGCGGGTCCACATCGGAATCGCTAATGTCCGACAGCGGCTGGAACTGCTATATGCAGGCAAAGCGGAAGTTCACTTGGAAAATCGGCCTGACGGCGGCACACATGTGAGCGTGATTCTGCCGCTGAACTACGGCACAGAACAGCCGGAAAAGGAGGAAACACTGTGACGACCGTTCTGATTGTAGATGATGAGGCGCTTGCAATCCAAGCCATCCGACGCTCGATCAACTGGAAAAATCTTGATGTGGACCGGGTGCTGGATGCCGCAAACGGCGTGGAAGCGCAGAAGATCCTTCGCCAGGAACCGGTACAGGTTCTGGTCTGTGATCTGGAAATGCCTCGGATGTCCGGCATTGAGCTGCTGGAATGGATGAAGACCTCCTGTCCCGATACCGAGGCTGTGATCCTGACCTGCCACGAATCCTTTCCCATGGCGCAGAAAGCGATGGAGCTGGGGTGTGTGGAGTATGTGCTCAAGCCAATTGCACCGGCAGAGCTTACAGCATCCATCCGACATGCGCTCAACCTTTGGAAGACGCAGGAAAGTATGCGCGGGACCCGCCGCGCCTATGAAAACGGGCGCAGTCTGCGCCGAGACCAGTATTTGCAGGATGTTTTAGAAAAAAACATCCTATCCACGGCGGAATCTCTTTTCAACTGTGCACAGAAGTATGATCTGGAGCTGGATGTCAGTGCGCCGCTGCAGGTGGTACGGGTATTGGTGCAGATGCCTGCTGCATTGCCGCAGAGCGAGCAGGAGCTGCTCGGATACGGCGTGTGCAATATTGCCAAGGAGCTTTGGGATAAAACCGGTACCGGCTGGACCTCTTTGCAGCGCCGAAGTGGACAGAGTTTTCTGCTCATCAGCGCTGGAATGGAACCTGCTGCGGCTGCGCATTTCGGGGAAGAATTGGGTCTGGCCTGCAAGACGATGCTGAAGCAGTCAGTAAAGGTCTCGCCTGCCGTGTCCAGCAGCATTCTGGGACTTTGTTCCACTGCGGATGCGCTGGAACAGTGGGAAACGAGCCTTCACAAGGAGTCGCAGAGCCCGGAGGAGGCCCGGATCCGACATTGGAAGACCCTGCTTTTGCAGGAAGATGCTCAGACTGTGCAGGCAGAGATTACCACCGAACTCAACCAGCTGTCCCTCAAGGCAGCACAGGAACGGATGCAGTGGATTGCACAGACCTTGATACAGGCGCTCCACTGCACGCTACAAGAGCGAGGCTGCCCGGAGGCAACAGAACTTGTGGAAGCGAAACCGGTGTTTGAATCGCTGCCGCAGTTTCTTTCGTGGGTGCAGGGCAACCTTGCTCGGACTGAAAGACTGCTGCGGCACTCGCCCGGCGAGGAACAAGTAATCCGCCGAATCAAGGAATACATCGAACTGAATATTCATCAAGAATTGACGCGAGAAAATATTGCAGCGGCCGTCTACCTGAATCCGGACTACACAGCCCGGCTATTCAAGCGCAAGACCGGCCAGAGTTTGAACGACTATATCCAGAATAAACGCATCAATCTAGCAAGACAGTTGTTGGCGGGCACCGATATGCCCGTGGGCGATCTGGCTGTCGCACTGGGATATTCCAGCTTTTCGCATTTCACCAAATTGTTCAAATCCATTGAAGGAGTCACACCCAGCGATTACCGTAAGCAACATGCCCGAATGCCGGGATGAAATGGCCCCGGAAGGCCCTACAGGAAGGAGAACTACTATGGATGTCTGGACGCACGCAGTCGGAAGAATGCCCTATCGGTTTGACCGATTCCCCCGAACGAAAGAACACTGTCTGAATGGAGTCTGGGATTTTGCGCTGATTCCCCGTGCTGATGCCGATACACAGACCCCGGAACAGCTTGGGGCGTTGCCAAAGCCCAAAGCAATCTCTGTGCCCGGATGCTGGCAGCTGCAGGGTTTCGATAAGCCCAAATACATCAACACACGCTATGCCTTCGGGGCAGATGCGAACAAGCTGGAGCCGCCTTTTATTCCGGAAGGACAGGGGATGGTTGGCATCTACCGGAAAGATTTGACTCTGGAAGTTCCTACCGTGCACCACCGGATGATCCTATCCATCGGCGGTTTTTCCTCTGCTGTAACTGTTTTTTTGAATGGGCAGGTTCTTTGCTATGCGGAAAACGGGCGCACTGCATGTGAGGTAGACCTGACCGATGCTGTACGGCCTGGGCAGAACCTACTGTTGCTTCGGGTGGATGAGTTCAGCCCAGGTTCCTATCTCGAATGTCAGGATATGTGGAGGCTGTCTGGAATCTTTCGCAGCGTTAAATTGTATGAAATCCACGAGCTGCACCTTCTGGACAGCTATCTCTGGGCAGAGGTAACGCCGGAAAAGGCAGTTCTGCATACCGAAAGCAAAATTTTGAATTTGAGCCATCGCTGTGCTCCACGCATCCGGGTAGAGGTGGAGTTGCTGGATGCCGAGGCGTGTCCAGTGGGCAGTTGCAATGGGAAGACTGGCAACGACAGTGATCGTTTTGAGGAGGTCAGCCTGGAAGCGGTATTTAAAGAGCGTGGTTTTGATCCGGCCTGGTTGGATGGTGCATTGCAGATTCCGGCGGGCATCACCGCAACAGCGTATGGGCATTTGGAGCTGGAAACGCCGCACCTCTGGTCGGCGGAGACACCCTATTTGTATCAGGTGCGGCTGTCTACTTTTCTGGGAGAAGAAAAGCTGGAGGAAACCACCGTGCCCTTCGGCTTCCGCCATTATGAGATCGATGGAGAAGGCGTATTCCGAGTCAACGGTGCACCCGTCAAGCTGCGAGGCGTGAACCGACACGAGTTCGACCCTGTCACCGGCTATGCCATCACCGAAGAGAGCATGCGCCAAGATATTGAGTTGATGAAGCGATGCAATATCAATGCGGTTCGCTGTGCGCATTATCCCGATACTCCACGCTGGTATGAGCTCTGTGATGAATACGGCCTTTATATAATGGATGAGGCAAATCTGGAAAGTCATGGCATTTCTTACCGCAAGAATCTTTTGCCCGGCAACGATATGCGGTGGCTCCCCCGTGTGCTGGACCGACAGGCTGCCATGGTTCAAACCAATAAAAACCATGCATCGATCTTCTGCTGGTCCCTCGGCAATGAGATTGGTTATGGAGAGACTGTGGCACTGGCGGCATCCTACTGCCGCACTGCGGACCCCACCCGTCTGATCCACAAGCGCCAGATGAACAAGATTGCAGATATGGACAGCGAGACCTATCCTTCTCCTCAGAACATGAGGGAACGGGCAGAAGCAAATCCCAATCGGGCCTTTCTGACCAATGAGTACCTTCACGCTATGGGAAACGCATGCGGAAGCATGGGGGATTACTGGAAAGAAATCTATGAACACCAGAATCTGATGGGCGGCTTTATCTGGGAGTGGTGCGACCACGGTCTGCGCCAGACGAACCCGGATGGAACGACCTGGTATGCCTATGGCGGCGATTTTGGCGAGGAATTCCATGACAGCAATTTCTGCATCGATGGACTGACAACACCCGATCGTCGATTTACGCCTAAGCTACAGGAAGTTCAGACGGTGTACCAGCCCATCGACCTTCGGGTGAAGGACCTCCGGAATGGAATCTTTGTTCTGGAAAACCGTTGTGAGCAGCTGAACCTGAGAGATTTTGCAGCTCAACTGCGCCTGCTGGAAAATGGTGTCTGTCGGGAAATCAGAGAGCTCTCTCTGCCGGATTGCCCTGCAGGACAGTCGGTGGTATGGAAGGCCGACCTGCAGGATATTTCTCCGGCTTCGGGAGAACAGCTTCTGGAGTTCTTATTCATGGAGAAATCTCCGGCCCATGCGGGATGCGGCCTCAGCGGATGGAAGCAGTTCCTTTGGAAAAAGGGATGTCACCCGGCTCTTGTGACAGAAAAGGTCACAGCTCATTTCTCAAAACAGGGAACTCTTCTGGTGGGTGAGATGGGTGACTTGATTCTTCGGCTGGATACAGAAACCGGAGCACTTCAGGTCGACAACGTATCCGGTGTGCTACTGCACGATCTGTTCTTCACCCCTTTTCGTGCCCCCACAGACAACGATGCTCACAGCCCACTGGTACTGGGTAAACAGAACTGGTTTACAAAGCAGTATGATCATCCAAAACGTACTTGTTTGGAAGTCCGGCAGGGGAACGGGGTGGAAGAGCCGTCTTTGACCTACACCACCGCATACCAGACGGAGAAGGACAGTTTCTATGTTACCGTTGGTTTATGGCAGGCAGGACAAAATCGTATATTTATTGACTGCAACGTGCAATCTCCGGCAGATATGCTGTCTCCGGGGCGAATCGGGATGACGGCAATTCTTCCCGTGCGGTTTACGGCTATGAAATGGTATGGGAAGGGACCGTTAGAAACCTATCCTGATCGCCAGTGCGGCGGGCGCATGGGAGTTTACAGCGAAGATGTGAGAAATCAGCCGTTTTATCTACGGCCTCAGGAATACGGACTTCATACGGAATCTCGTAGTATGCGATTAACAGATCCGGACCGTGCGGATTTTGTACGGTTTGAGGCCGCCTGCCCCATGGCCATGAGCGCAGTGCCCTACAGTGATCTGCAGCTGTGGAATGCCCGGCATCCCCTTGAGCTTCCTGCACCGGAGGCCCTGTATGTGCATCTGGACTACGCCCACCGGGGTCTGGGTAACAGCAGCTGCGGCCCAGATGTTCTGCCGACATATCGCATCGACGATCGGCCTTGTCGCTTCGGCTTTGCCCTGGAGGCTGGATTGGGAGAACGGGAAGATAACCCCTTTGGCCCCATTCCGGAGGAGATCCCAGCTTACCACCCATGGAAAGCAGTAGGAGAGCAGGACAGGACACCAAGCTACCGAGACCCCTCGGACCCTGATCAGCGCAGCAACGCCGGTATGGTGTGACACTTAAAAAAACATAAGTAAATAAAAAGAAGGGGCTGCTGCACAAGTTCCAACAAAAAGACCAGAGTTGTCTAGCCGAAAGGCTTTACAACTCTGGTCTTTTGCTTTGGGTAGCTTGAGCGAGCGACAACCACCAGCTCTGCTGGTGGAATAAAAACGGCTTTAGCCCTAGACAAAGAGAAACCTCCTGAGTTTTTCTTGGAATCTTTATGACCATTATACGACTTTACCCATCGATTGACCAATTCAGGACTGCGAAGATGGTATTTTTCGCAGAGCGTTGGGAAGCTGCCTTTCCCATTCAGATAATCCTTTACGACTTTTTTCTTGATCTCCTCGCTATAAGTTCTCTTGGCATTTGAAGACGCAAATGCTGCAGGCCCATCCATTTTGTACAAGCTGATCCACTTTTGCATTGCAGTGGAAGAAACACCTGCTCGTCTGGCAGCCTCTTGTCCTCGCATTCGCCCTGCAAGGCATTCTTCAATGAGCCAGATTCTAAACTCTGGATCGATCTCTTTTCGTTTGCTCATTTTAACCCTTTCCCTATTTCAGTGTCTCTCTTATAGGGAGCATATCATTTTGAACACATGAGGTTGGGTGTGCTGTTCTCCCTGCATGGCTTTCCTGCCCCCTTCCGGCGGCGTTTTCCGGCTCTCCCACTGGGGGGTCATCGCCGTATATCCCATGCAGACGGTTATGCGGTTGTCAAGGTGCGGTGCGGGATTTGACAATAAAAAATCGCCGCACAACAACCTGAACCTGACCATCCTTTCCGGGATGGCCTTGGTTCGGGTTCGTTATGTGGCGATAGAAAGTTAAAAACTTGCTCCGGCTCCTTCGGGAGCCGAGCTGGAACTCTAAGTAAATATGTAATATTAAATTGTTGGGACAGATTACCACAAAAACCGAGTCGTGTCAACGTGAACTTGTCGGGGGCGAGGCCCCTCCATCTTGCTGCGCAAGACCGTTCTGTCGCTTAAAAGCTTCACTGGGGCTTTCATTGCTCCGCTGCGCTGTGCAAACGCGCACTTTTGAAAACACGACACTTTCAGCAGCATGCAAGAAAAAACAATGAAAACTTTGGCGAAAAGAGAGAGCCAGATGACTCGTTTTACTTATTTGTTTTTTACCAACAGTGCCTGGTACGGCTCCAGCTCCACATCCGCCAGCCAGACGGAAATGCCCTCCGGGGTGTGATACTCGCCACCCAGAGCGTCCAGACTTGCCCCTGCCGGGTACTCGGTAAAGTTGAACAGTCCCACCAGCGTTTCCTCGCCGCGCTTGCGTACCAGCGCCAGCACGCCGGGGTTGTGGCTGTCCCAAGTTGTTACCCATGCATCCGGGGCAAAGCAGGGGTCTGCACGCATTTGGCGCAGCTGCTCCATGCCCTGCCACAGCTGGTTTTGCAGCGTACCCTTCCGGGTGCGCTGCTTGGCATCTTCCCAGTTGAATTTGCTGCGGTGCAGGTTGCGGCTGTCCTCCACACGGTCGGGGTCGTTTTTGTAGTCCCAGCCATTGAGCTGTGCAATTTCATCGCCGCAGTTCAGCATGGGGAAGCCCTGCAAGAATGCCATGGCAGTGTGCAACAGCAGGTCACGCTTCACGGCGTAGTCCAGTGCGGTTTTATCGCCTTTTTCCAGTGCCTGCTCCACGCCGCACAGGCTGGCAGTGGTGCCGCAGCTCCGGGCATCGCCAGTAGCGGGGTCGTAGTTGTACAGCTCACCCTTTGCCCAGCTTCCGGGGAAATTGCCCTCATAGAAGTGGTAAAGATACTCCTTGTGCTTCTGGGGGTCAATGCCAAGCCGGTTTTCCACCGCCTCGTCCAGACCCCAGCCGATGTCATCGTGGCAGCGCAGATAGTTCACGAACCAGCAATTCTTCGGCAGGGCGTGCAGGGCATCCAGCTGCGCCTTCAGCAGCCGGGTGTCCCGGCTGGCAAGGGCACCCCACAGGTTGACCATGGTGGATACGTTGTAGAGCATATGGCATTCCGGCTTTTCCGGGGTGCCGAAATAAGCCGCCAGCTCCTTGGGAGCCATGACCACCTCGCCCTTGAGGATGACCGCCGGGCAGACACATTCCAGCACCATGCGGAGCATCCGCACGATGGTGTGCACCTGCGGCAGATTGCGGCAGGTGGTGCCCAGCTGCTTCCAGATATAGGGTACCGCATCAATGCGGAACACTTCCACACCGAGATTTGCAAGGTGCAGGATGCTCTTGGTCATGTCTACGAACACCGCCGGGTTTGCGTAGTTCAGGTCCCACTGATAGTCGTGGAAGGTGGTCAGCACCCACTTGTGCATCTCCTCGCACCAGGTAAAGTTGCCGGGTGCGGTGTTGGGGAACACCTGCGGCACGGTCTGCTCGTACTGGTCGGGGATGGTGCGGTCGTCATAGAGATGGTAATAGGCCTGAAACCACGGGTCGCCCGCCTTTGCCGCCATGGCCCAGCGGTGGGTGCTGGCGGTGTGGTTCATGACAAAATCCAGACACAGGCTGATGCCTGCTTTCCGCAGCTCACGGGTCAGGTTTTCCAGATCTTTGTTGGTGCCAAGGGCCGGGTCTACGGTATCGAAATCCTCCACCGCATAGCCGCCATCGTTGTGGGGGTG
>UMKB01025675.1_pt1 | contig 13899 bp, 16 predicted proteins | sample 1966171 | NCBI WGS metagenome assembly UMKB01 (sample SAMEA4836164, study PRJEB28245) | human gut metagenome | biome: gut microbiome; material: fecal sample | place: Denmark | collected 2008 | reverse complement strand
TTTCTGCATCATCTGCTGTTTCTGCATCATCTGCTGTTTCTTCTGTTGCTGTCTCAGCAGTGTCATCAGAAGCGTAGATGCTTGCAGATCCCATCATTGTGACTGTTGCTACAGTCATTGCAATTGCCAGTGCTTTTACAGTTTTGTTTTTCATGTTTTTTTCCTCCTGTACCTGTTTTCTCATGAAAATTAAAATGAATAACAAAGTACGGCAGCAAGCCTGGTCAAAAAATATTTTTCGGAGAAATACTATATTTCCCAATAAAAAAACTCCTACACCGGGCTAGAGTTTCTGGATTATGGTACAACCAATTACTCGTGATCCGGAATTTAAAATCCCCGTACCAATAGCAGGAAGGTTTCCTGACTTACAGATCAATACACCCGAATCGTCTTCTCAGTTTCCCAGTGACTGTGCATACACACATGATTCTGCATTCCCTGTATACAGTGACGAGATCGTACAGGACTTACACCTGTTTCCCTTTTAACTGAAGGCTATTTGATTATCTAACATCAGCACCTGTTATTTTTATTATTCAATTTCTTACAGAATACCACTATTTTAGTCAATTTACAATAGGGCAGTTATTTTTTTAACACTAAATCGCACAACGGAAGCAGATACAAAAACACTGCAAATAAGACGCTGTATCCCGGTGCACCTGCTGCTGTAAGCGGAACAGCACACGCGATCGACCATGGAAATGGAATTGTAAAATATCAAAAAGACCTGGAAGCATTTGCCTCCAGGTCTTCTTGATATTTCTTTGTTGCTATGAATTTTTACAAGCTGCCTCACATGGACAGTCAAAGCTTGGATTGAATGCATAGAAGTTTTTCGCATCCAGCTGTTCCTGTACGGAACGAAGTGCTTCCCCGAAACGCTGGAAGTGTACGACTTCTCTCGCACGTAGAAAACGAATCGGATCTGCCATTTCAGGAATGGCACGGACAACTCGAAGAATATTATCGTACGTTGCCCGGGCTTTCTGTTCCGCAGCAAGGTCTTCAAATAAATCTGTGATCGGATCACCTTTACTCTGGAATTCACATGCATTGAAAGGAACTCCACCGGCTGCCTGTGGCCATACACCTACTGTGTGATCAATATAATATGGCCCAAAACCACTTTTTTCAATTTCTTCCATAGAAAGATCTTTTGTCAGCTGATGAACGATCGTGGAAACCATTTCCAGGTGTGCCAGTTCCTCAGTGCCAATATCATTCAGCACTGCCATGGCCATGCGATTTGGCATAGTAAAACGCTGAGAAAGATAACGCATAGATGCTCCGATCTCGCCATCCGGGCCACCATACTGACTCATGATGAACTGGGCGATCTTTGCATTTGGAGTCTTAATATTTACCGGATACTGCAGTCTTTTTTCATAATTCCACATAAACTATCTGCACCCTCCTTCCGTTTCCCATGGGAATGGCTGCTGCACCCATTTCCATGTATCCCCACCAGATTCCAGTGCAGCATCTACTGTCAGTGGGCCATAACACTGCGCATATTCTTTCAGCAGTTTCTGGCGTTCCTGTTCACACTCCTGATAAAAGGAGATTGCCTCTTCACAGCATGGATGTGTATCCAGATAAAGCAGAACATCATTTACTGCAAAACTGACTTCGTTGATACGGTTCATTAATTTTTCTTTTGCAGTACACTGATTGCGATACATCATCTCTGCCCACCTCTCTTTCCACAAAATGGTTTACAGAGCTGCGGAAAAACAGTTCCGACCTTCAACGCATATCCAAGATCATATGTCGTAGTAAATTTCTGGCAGGGAACATACGCCATGGCTGCTTCCATCTGATCGATGTGTGTATACATTTCCGCATCTCTGGTTTTGGCATCCGGAAGGTGACACGGACATGGCGAAGGGCGGGATGGCTGATTTCTGGAATTATTCCGGCAGGAACACTGCTGCCCGGACATCATCTCTTTTGCCATTCCACAAGTTGCATTATATGGGCGGCCACATGGACGGTTCATCTGATAATTTTCCATGAGCAAATCCTTTCTGTCACAAATAATATGTCTCTATATTTTATGACATAAATATGGAATGGTGCGCATATCTGCCCATAAAAACAGCTCCCTTCACCGGGGAGCTGCACATTTCTTATCGCATTACTCAATCACATATGCATCTACGATTTCTCCGTAATATGCAATGTGTGTATCTCTGTTTGCACCTGAAAATGAACTTTCTACATTCTGTGGGTAAAACTTCTCTCTGTTTTCCTCTGTCATGGCCTCTGTATCCTGTGTCTGTTTATAGACTACTTTGCATTCCAGTGTCAGTGGAAGTTCTTTTACTCCCGGGACAGAAATTGTTTCCGGTTCTTCGTAAGTCAGACCAATTTCTTTCGCTTTATCTACATCTCTTCCTGATTTTGCCCCACAGTATCCAAGAATTTTTTTTGCACTGTCATCCAGTGGAATATTAACCGTAAATTCGCCATTCTTCTCAAGAAGACTTCTTGTAAAACGACTTTCTCTGACAAATGTAATAAAAACTGGTTTTCCCCATTCTACGCCAACCATTCCCCAGGAAATTGTCATAGAGTTCACTCTGCCATCTGCTTTTCCGGTAATCAGCACTCCATTTTTTACTCCGTTCAAAATTTCTCCCATATGTTCAAAAACATCTATTTTTTTCTTCATGATCTTATTTTCCTCCTGTTAGTTTACATACATTTCTTTTGTCCTTTATCTTAAGATAAAAAACAGGAATCTGCAAGTATTTTGTACTTTATCATTCACGTTTTTAAATGTATAATAGAAGTACTTTAACAAAGGAGTTCAGAATCATGTCACCATCAAAATCCAAAAATCTTACCCCTTCCTATGCAGTCATCCAGGGACTGTACTGGATGTATTTTGCAGCAATCATGAGTTTTTCCGGTTTTTTTCTTCTTTCCGGTGGATTTACCAATACTCAGATTGGAATCCTTGCAGCTATAGCAGGACTTCTGTCTGCAGTACTGCAGCCTGTCCTTGCAGGTTACGCTGACCAGCCACAAAGCCCCTCCCTGAAAAAACTGATCCAGATGCTGTATCTTCTTCAGCTGATCCTTGTGATCGGATTATTTTTATCCCATTCTCTCATACTTACCGGACTTCTTTATGGTTCCAGTATTGCCCTGCTACAACTGATGACTCCTTTTATTAATTCCCTTGGAATGGAAAGCATCAATCAGGGACATTCTCTCAATTTTGGTCTTGCACGTGGAATGGGATCTGTCGCTTATGCCTGTATCTGTTACATTCTGGGGATCATTACGGTAAAAGCCGGACCTGTTTCCATCCCGATCACTGTAATTGTCCTTACCCTGCTGTCTCTTGGTATCCTTATTCTTTTTCCATTTTCCAAAGCAAAATCAGACAGCACTGCCACGAATGCTCCCAAAAGCAGCTCCGACAGTAATCCAATACTTTTTTTCAGGAAATACAAACGTTTTTCCCTGGTACTGCTCGGATGTATCTTTATCTATCTCAGCCATGTTCTGCTGAATAACTTTAATTTTCAGATTGCCCTGGCAAAAGGGGGCGGAAGTGCAGAAATGGGAACAGCCTCAGCAATCGCCGCCATATGTGAATTGCCAACGCTTTTCCTTTTTGGCTATATCATCCGCAAATTTCGCTGTGACCTTCTGCTAAAAACTGCCGGTATCTTTTTCACGATAAAAGCACTTGGCACGCTGCTTGCTCCGGGTATTCCGGTATTTTACGGCGTACAGATTTTTCAGATGCTCGGATGGGGACTTATGACTGCAGCTTCTGTTTATTATGTAAATGCCCTAATGGAACCGGAAGACGCAATCAAGGGGCAGGCCTATTTCACAATGGCATATACCCTTGGAAGCGTACTTGGTTCTTTTCTTGGCGGAACACTCATCGACCTTGCCGGAGTACACGCAATGCTGCTCTTCTCAACAGTCTCTGCATTCATTGGTGCACTGATCGTACTAATCTTTGCTGAACGTACTTCAAAATAATATTCCAAAAAACACCGCAAACAGATACTACTTCCATCTGTCTGCGGTGTTTTTCATTTGTTATTTTTCATTTATTATTTTTCATTTGTTTCGTTTCCATCTGCTCTGTTTATTCGCACAAATCTCATTCCACTGACAATTCCCACAGATTTCCACCCGTTTTCCTGACTCGATCACATTTTTCTGCACATTTTCCACAAATTCCTGAAATCTCATCTGTGCTTTTTCACTGAGTCCGCATGCTTCAAGCACTTTACGGTCATAGGCTTCCACCAGACCGGCACTCACGCAACTTCCCTCTTTCAGATTCGGACACTCTTTACAGATTTCATCTCCGGATACGGTAAGCTCAATATCTGCGCCTTTTTCAAAAAACTCCAGCATCTTCTGCATATTTACTGTGAATCCGTCACTGTAGCCTTTTCCTTCAAAATACGCAAGACACATTCCATGATGCGGTCTTAAACAGATCATGCTACAAATTTGCGGAGCTTTCTGGAAAGACCATAAGCCAGAACAATTTTAATAATATCCGGAATAATAAATGGAATGACACACCATCCCAGAACAGTTGCAAGACCAACGGCACCATTCGCTCTGCTGTAAACGATCATAAACCATGCAGTACCAAAAGCATAGCATACGATCAGTCCTACGATCATGGACACAATCTGCATTACGGATTTCTTACCCGGAAGTTTTTCCATTGCCCACATAACAAGGGCAGAAAACAGAAAACCAATAATATATCCGCCAGTTGTTCCAGCAAGAACACCAATACCTCCAGAAAATCCTGCAAATACCGGTACTCCAATTGCTCCAAGCAGAATAAATACCAATATGGAAAGTGTTCCTCTTTTTCCACCAAGGACACCTACCGCTACAAAAACGCCAAACGTCTGCAGTGTAAACGGAACAGCTGTCGGAATGGATATCCAGGAACAGATTGCCATAATAACTGCAAATACGGCAATGTACACAATATCATAAGTTTTACTTCTGGTTGCTGCTATTGTACTCATTTTTTTCTCCTCCTCGTGATGACAGTTCTATCTGTTATCTATTTAACAATTTAACACAGGCCTTTTCAATTGTCAACTTAATATAAAAAAGAGGTTTACATTTTAAAAATTATATTCTTAAATGTAAACCTCTTTTTATAATATTATTTATCGTCAACTATTTTTGTTGATGTACATAAACCTCCATCTGGTTATATGGAATCACAATTCCGTTAGCATCAAATTCTTCTTTTATCTTCTGATTCAGGCGCCATTTCGTTGGCCAGTAACGTTCTGTCGACACCCAGACACGCAAGCCCATGATCACTGCACTGTCTGCAAGCTCGTCCACAAACACAACCATTTCTTTTGTGTCGCTTTTGGTATCTGCATCTTCTCTGAGAATTTTCTCAATGATTCTCTTTGCCTTCTGAATATCTGCCTCATAGGAAATTCCAACTTTGATCTCAAGTTTACGATTCTCCTTGGCCGTTACATTTATGATCGTACTGTTTGACAGTGTTCCATTTGGTACCACAATTTTTTTATTGTCAATGCTCAGAAGTGTTGTATAGCAGATCTCAATCTTGGCGACCGTACCCTCACACCCGTTTGACTGATCCTGAATGATATAATCTCCAACTACAAAAGGTTTAAAAAGCAACAAAAGAACTCCTCCTGCCAGATTTGCAAGACCTCCCTGTAGTGCCAGACCAACCGTCACACCTGCCGTACCAAGCAATGCCGCTACAGAAGATTCCTTTACACCAAGGCTTACTGCAATATTGATGATCAGAAGGACATACAAAACCGCTTTCCCGGCAGAAGAAGCAAACTGTATCACACCAGCATCCACATTGGCTCTCTCCAGAGATCGTCTCATAACATTCAATATCCACTGAATGATTTTTCGTCCCACGAAGAACACAATTACTGAAAGAACAACTTTAATACAAAAGCCCATAACTGCCGGAACCTGGTTTTCCATATACTGTTTAAAATTCAACAGATCTTTCAGACTATCCTTCACACCGTCAATTCCCATTTCCTGCAGACCTTCATCTACTTTACTGACAGTTTCACTGACTGTATCCATAAAAAATCCCTTTCTTTTTTCAATCTGTAATTGTATCTATCATACATCTCTGATATTTTCTTTTGTATTTATTAATATACCATGATTTTTCTGCAAAAACTATTTTAAATATTTAAAAATCCCATATACAGTGATATAATGAAAACGCTTATAATAATTATATTCTTTTTACGGAGGAAAGCATGCATATTATAATTGTCGGATGCGGCAAAGTTGGAAGCACCCTTGCAGAGCAATTACAGGAAGAAGATACTGATCTTACTCTGATCGATACAGATGCAGACGTTATCAATAATCTCACCGAAGATATTGATGCCATGGGGATTGTTGGAAATGGAGCCAGCATCAATACACTTATGGAAGCCGGCGTCAAAACTGCTGATATCATGATTGCAGTCACCGCTTCTGATGAATTAAACCTGCTCTGCTGTCTGATTGCACAGAAAACCGGACATTGTCAGACCATTGCCCGTGTACGCAATCCAATTTACAGTAAAGAGATTGGTTTTATCCAGGAACGCCTTGGTCTTTCCATGATCATCAATCCGGAACTGGCCACTGCCAGAGAAATCTCAAGACTTCTGCGTTTTCCGGCAGCCATCAAAATCGATCCATTTTCAAAAGGACGTGTAGAACTTCTCAAGTTTAAAGTTCTCCCGGAATTTGAACTGGATGGAATGTCAGTTTCCCAGATCACAGACAAATATCGCTGTGATGTTCTGTTTTGTGCCATTGAAAGTAAAACGACCTTAAGCATCCCGGGCGGTGATCATCTGGTTCACAATGGCGATTTTATCTCTATTATCGCAACACCCAAAAATACAGCTCTTTTCTTTAAAAAGATTGGGCTGAAGACACATCAAGTCAAAAATACTCTGATCATTGGCGGCGGCACAATTTCCTATTATCTTGCCAAAGCCCTTTCTGATCTGAAGATCAGTGTTAAGATCATTGACAAGAACAAAGAGCGCTGTGAAGAACTCAGCGAGATGCTTCCAAATGCCACAATTATCTGCGGTGATGGTACAGACCGCGCACTTCTCATGGAAGAAGGTCTTTCCACAGTAGAATCCTTTGTCACACTCACAAACATGGACGAGGAAAACATTTTCCTGTCACTGTCTGCAAAAAATATGACACAGGCCAAACTGATTGCCAAAGTAAACCGTCTTCCTTACAAAGACGTTATCGATGAGTTGGATATTGGAAGTGTGATCTACCCGAAATATATTACCTCTGATTCTATTCTCCGGTATGTACGTGCCATGCAGAATACTATCGGAAGTAACGTAGAAACCCTTTATCATGTGCTTGACAATCAGGCGGAAGCGCTTGAATTTATCATTCGTGATAATTCTCCTGTTGTGGGAATTCCACTTTCCAAACTGAATCTGAAAAACAATCTTCTTGTTTGCTGCCTTACACGTGAGGGGACTGTCAGAATTCCAAGAGGACAGGATTCCATTCAGATTGGCGACAACGTGATCATTGTCACAACCCATAAGGGACTTCGCGATATCCGCGATATTCTGGCATAAGAAGGGATGTATACAGATGAATTTTCGAATTATTGCTTATATCGTTGGATGGGTGTGTAATTTTCAGGCAATGTTCATGGTTCTTCCATGTATCACGGCTCTCATTTATCAAGAACATGAATTTTTCGCTTTTCTGATTTCCATGATTGTCTGCCTGATCGTAGGTCTTCCACTGACTATCCGAAAACCTAAGAACAAAGTTTTTTATACCAAAGACGGATGTGTTGCAGTAGCTTTGAGCTGGTTTGCACTTTGTATTTCCGGTGCAGTACCTTTTGTCCTCAGCGGTGCTATCCCACATCCAATCGATGCTTTTTTTGAGACAGTATCTGGGTTCACAACAACCGGATCCAGTATCCTGACAGATGTGGAAGTTCTCCCTCATTGTATTCTGCTATGGAGAAGTTTCACACACTGGATCGGTGGCATGGGGGTTCTTGTATTCTTGCTCTCACTGCTGCCACTTGCCGGCGGGTATCATATGAATCTGATGAAAGCCGAAAGCCCTGGTCCTTCCGTCAGCAAACTGGTTCCAAAAGTTCAGCAGACCGCCAAAATTCTTTACACGATTTATATTGGAATGACACTGTTCCAGATTATTCTTCTTCTGATCGGCAGAATTCCTCTGTTCGATACCCTGTGTATTTCTTTTGGTACCGCCGGTACTGGTGGATTTGGTATCGTCAATGACAGTATGGGAAGCTACAGCACCTACTGTCAGGTTGTCACAACGATTTTTATGATTCTTTTTGGAGTCAACTTTTCTGCATATTATCTTCTTCTTACGAAAAAGTTTGTGCAGGCATTTAAATTTGAAGAAGTACGTTATTATTTTGGAATCATTCTCGCTGCAATCCTTGTGATCGGATTAAATACAGCTCATCTGTTCCGCAATCTGGGTGAAGCATTTCAACAGGCAGCCTTTCAGGTTGGTTCTATCATTACAACAACCGGTTTTTCCAGCACAGATTTCAGCCAGTGGCCCTCTTTGTCCAAAACGATTCTCGTACTTCTGATGTTTGTCGGTGCATGCGCCGGAAGTACCGGTGGCGGAATCAAAGTTTCCCGAATTTTGATTCTATGTAAAGCAGCCAAAAAAGAATTCCAGTTATATCTGCACCCGAATGCAGTCAAAAAAATCAAAATGGATGAAAAAACGATTGGACATGATATCATCAGATCTACAAACATTTATCTGAGTGTATATCTCCTGATCTTAGCAGCTTCTGTCCTTATTATCTCTCTGGATAATTTTGATCTTATTACAAACTTTACAGCAGTCACCGCAACATTGAATAATATCGGTCCTGGTCTGGAAATTGTAGGCCCGATGGGGAACTTCAGTTCCTTTTCCTATCTTTCCAAATGTGTGTTAATTTTTGACATGCTTGCCGGACGATTGGAAATTTTTCCTCTGATGCTTCTTTTCTTTAAAGGAACCTGGAAGAAATTCTAGTTCACAATTTTTTCAAATTTATACCATATTTTTTTCACATTTATTAGGTATATTAATATGCATAGAAGGTGCATGCCTTCTATAAAATATTTTTCTTTTTCATACGCGCCGGTACGAAAGTACCGGCCTCCTTCCATTTATGGAACTTTTTTTATTTACGCAACGTCAAAAGCTCTGTCGTATCAATTACTGATACAACAGAGCTTTTTATTACTGTAAATTATCGCTGATCGTCTGCCAGATACTGCTGTTTTCAAATCCCAGCTTCCACTGTGCAACACCCGCAAGATTATATTTCGGAATCAGTTTCACTTTCTCCGCGATCGATTGTGCATCTTCCAGCCAAATCTGATACGTTGAATTATCTTTTTCAAATGTTGCATAATTCTGACTGACACTTCCGTCCCATACAGCTTCAACGCCATTTTCAGTAAGGTCATTCTGTGCTTCATCCATTCCAATCGCCTCACTGGTCAGAGCCCCACCAGTTGTTTTCCAAAGTCTTGTATAAAACGGAATTGCAAGAACTGTTCTTTCTGCCGGTGCTTCTGCAATCGTATCCTGCACGCCCTGCTCCACCCATGGAAGAGAGGCCACAGATCCGGCATCTGACCCTACATAATGTTCATCATACCCCATAATAACAATATAATCTACCACCAGTCCTTGTTCTCTGCGGTCATAATGGCTGGTAAAATCTTCCGGAACCGGATTATCTACTGAAAGAACAAGATTATTCTTATGACATTCAATAGAAAGTTCTCTTAAAAATTCCAGAAAATGAGGTCCTGCATCTTCACTGAGTGTCTCGAAATCCACATTTATACCATCTAGCCCAACGGTAGTTGCTGACTGAATCAGCTGCTGAATCATATTTTGTCTGGATGACAACTGTGAAAGTGTATCCGTTGTACTCACTTCTGCCGTAAAATTATCAATCAGTCCCCAAACCTTTAATCCGCGTTCATGTGCAAGTGCCACATAGTCCGCTGACGCAATATTTCCTATATTTCCTGCTGTGTCCTGAATATAATACCATGTAGGAGAAATTACATTTACACCGCTGACATTTGCGATCGTGTCCGCCAGATATGCATTTGCATCCTGACTTGTCACCTGATGCCAGCTCATATTTACTTTTCCATCCATAGTAAGATAGGTATATTCCTCTTTCTCAAATGATCTCTCAAAATCTTTTGTCTCAGCAGATGCTATCGTATCCTTCTGAACATATCCTATATAGCCATCCATTGTAGCAACCTGGGCCCAGTCTTCCAGTTCTTCCAGAAAGATCAATGTATCCCCCGTCTTCACATCTGTCAAGATCGGAGACTTGATTCCACCCTGATAGCGGATACTTGTATCTTTTTTAACTGTCGTTGTCTGCACTCCGGTAAATCTGTACTGGATTACAACTCTGTTCGGATTTTCATATACATAAGCATCCAGGTCTGTAAATTTCTGCACGAAACCAAGACGCAGATAAACTGTTCCATCCTTCAGCCATACATCGCCTTCTCCGCTCTCTGCTGCCGGATAATACTGCAATTCAGAAGGTGTCGCATAAAGTACTTGCTGGTCAGCACTATCCCAGTAATATCTCTGATTCAGATATGTATTTACCATATCAAATGGAAGATATATCTGATCTCCTGACATCAATGCGCGTTCTTCCATGATTTCAGTTCCCAGAACAACTGCCATTTCCCCATCTCCGGGCTGTCCATAATATTCTGTAAGATTCATTCTTTCTTTTGTAGGAATATATTTCTTAATAAAATGCATTCCCAGCCCCATAACTGCCAGCACTAAAATCAATATGCAGACAATTACGACAGGCATGTGTTGATTTCTCGTTTGTTTTTTTGCCTGATGCTTCATCTGTTTCTCCCTTTAATTTCAGATAAGATCTGTAACCATTCTGTGTTGCGCTTCTTTTTTTCTTACGTATCGTAACACTTTTTATTCTATTCTCAGTAACCTGATTATTACATATACTTTTTTATTATAACATGCTTTACTATATAATGTCTTAACTAATTATAAATTTTCAAATATTTCCTGTACAGAATCATTACCTCAGACTTTTTAATTTTGTGCAGGATTTTCCGGTCTGGTTAAGTACGAGAGGGGAAACTGCACTTGTACCGGAAAATCGCTGCAATCATCTTATGTATATAAAAGCAGGTATTTATCATCTTCTGTTTTTGGGAAGTTCCCTGATATGTTCAAAGTTCACTTTTGCAATCCTGCCTTCTTCATCTGCAGTATAATCCCTCATGTAACCACCGTCTTCTGCGATCATACAGGCTTTCGCAATACATTTCGGTGTACTGGGATTTCCATTCAGAAAAAGCCTGACACCTTGTTTCCGATAATCTTTTAATTCATCCTTCAAAGGTTTCAATGACTTTTTACTGCATTTACTGTGTGACATATTTTATTTTTTTCGGCCCTCCTTTCCTGAAATTGATTTTAGAAAACACCTGATAGGTTCAAGAAAAAATAATCCTCCGTATAATTGAATTTAATCTTATGGTGGGATTTCCACACTGCCCCAGCAAGAACGCTGTATGATATGTTGTATTACCGGCAATGATATGGAAGGAAAATGTATTGTGTAAGTTTTGCTTCTAATCTGTTCTTCAGCTATATGACGAATATTTTTTCTTATTCCTCATTATACAGAGTTCCTTTGTTTATGCAAGCCTTTTTAGCACTTTATCTAAAAATTCCCAATTAATTTCTAAATATTTTATAAATAGACAGGTTCTATTTCTTTACATTTTCTATGATTGTGGTATATAATATGTCATATTAATAAGTCATGGACTATATAGCCTGTCGTTCTGATATTTTCATATAATATAACAGAGACAGGTGCATAAGAATAGGATGTGATCATAATGAAAATAGAAAAAATCAATGAAAATCAAATCCGCTGTACATTAACCCGAGAAGATCTCGAAAGCCATCAGGTTAATCTCAAAGAGCTGGCTTATGGTTCCGAAAAGGCAAAAAAACTTTTCCGCGATATGATGCAGCAGGCACAGATACAGTTCGGTTTTGAGGCTGATAATATTCCTCTCATGATCGAAGCAATCCCGGTCAATTTGGACAGTGTCATCCTCATCGTTACTAAAGTAGAAGATCCGGAAGAACTGGATACTCGTTTTTCCAAATTTTCACCATATAAGGATAATGCTCAGGCAGAACCACTTCAACTTGACGGAGCAGACAACATTATTGATATCTTCCAGAAAATATGTGAGGCCAAAATGAAAGGTACTACTCGCAAGCAGGCCAATCAGAAAGAAACTTCTGAGAAATCTGTTGCCTCTTCTGAAACACCGACAGTTGATCTGATCCGGTTGTTCAGCTTCTATCATTTGGATGATGTCATCGCTGCTGCACACGGTCTGAATGGATTTTTCACAGGCAAAAATACTCTTTATAAAGATTCTTCAGACGGTCGTTACCAGCTTGTCCTTCATCAGTCTGAATACTCACCAGAAGAATTCAACAAAGTTTGCAATATTCTTTCTGAATATGGATCTGGCAGAGCATTTTCCGCAGCCGGTGAAGCTCATCTGAAGGAACATGGAGAACTGATTTCTTCCAGTGCCCTTCAGCAACTTACACAGCTTTGATAAACACCATGACTTATAAAATGCAAAAAAGACTGGCCCGAAAGCCAGTCTTTTTTATGCGGTAAATCCGTGCTTATTCACCAAGGAAATCATTGATCTGCTGAACCAGAACATCTACGTCCATTCCATGAACCATAGCTGCTTCTTCCAGAGATTCCATCTGTGAAGACGGGCATCCAAGGCAGTGCATACCAGCTCTCATGAGAATTGGTGCAATATTAGGATCTAAAGTAATTAACTGGCCAATCAGCATGTCTTTTGTAACTTTTGCCATTGTAAATTGCCTCCTTTAATATGGAATTCTTAAAATTCCCGACTATGATTTATTATAATATAAAAGTTAGAAGCGGTCAACCAAAAATATCGATTTTTTTGCTTGTTCACAATTTTATACTTGTAATCCATAAAGATATATATTAGAATAACGATATAGAACCTGTAAGGGTACTAACGAGAATAAAGGAGGATACTATAATGGCATATGTAATTTCTGACGAATGTGTAAGCTGTGGAACATGCGCAGCTGAATGTCCAGCTGAAGCAATTTCTGAAGGTGCAGAGCATTTCGAAATCGATGCTGATGCTTGCCTTGACTGTGGAACATGCGCTGATGCCTGTCCTACAGAAGCTATTCACCCAGCTGAATAATTTCATTCATATCAACCAAAAAGCTGCAGCGTCTGCTGCAGCTTTTTTATATTCCGTTACTTATCCCGGTGCCTTCGTCCAGATTTTTTCTCAGCAGCAGCTGCTGCCTCTTTTCGTGCAAGCTGCTGTCTGCGTATCGCATAATCAAGCGATCTGCATCTTTCTTCATCTTCATTCTGTGCCTTCAGTTCCTGCGTGATCAGTCTTTCAAGAATCGCCTGAAATTCTAAGATCTTATCATTTTTCCCCTCGTCTTTTTTGGATATTTTTTCTTTTAAATCCCTGTCTGTTTTTACTTCAGCATGATCTATAACTTCTCCTTCCAGAAGTGTTGATGCACTTTCTCCAAATCCGGTCATAGATGCTGTTATCTGAGGGATCAGGTTCTTGATTGCCCGAAGCTGCAATCCTCTTTTCTTCAGTTCTTTAATATTCAAAAAAAGTTGAATATCATATCCGGTGTAATAACGGTGTCCCAATTCGTTTCTGTGAATCT
>UMKB01041555.1_pt1 | contig 14167 bp, 9 predicted proteins | sample 1966171 | NCBI WGS metagenome assembly UMKB01 (sample SAMEA4836164, study PRJEB28245) | human gut metagenome | biome: gut microbiome; material: fecal sample | place: Denmark | collected 2008 | reverse complement strand
GGAAGCCAATATCATCGTTCGTTACTTTAACAAACCGAGAATTGCCAATTATCTGCGTATTACCATTGGAACGCAGGAGGATATGGAAAAATTGATTGAATTCTTAAAAAAATATAAAAAATAGGAGAAATATATGGAATCACTTGTTACATGGTTTGCCACAACTTTAGGACCTTATATATCGGAGAAAGCAGTCGTTTTTCTGATTTCGATGATGCCGCTTCTGGAACTGCGAGGAGGGCTGCTTGCCAGTTCACTTCTGAAAGTATCCGCTGTGCAGGCGATCCCGATCTGTATTATCGGAAATATTTTACCCATTCCGTTTATCCTGCTGTTTATCAAGAAGATCTTCCAGTGGATGAAAAAAATAAAATGCTTCCGGGGACTGATCGAAAAACTGGAAAACCGGGCGATGGGAAGAAGTGAAAAGATCCAGCAATATGAATTCTGGGGGCTGGTGTTATTTGTGGGAATCCCCCTTCCGGGAACCGGCGCATGGACGGGTGCTCTGATTGCGTCCCTGCTTGGCATCGATATTAAAAAATCCTCACTGGCTATTCTTTGCGGAATTGCCATGGCAACGGTGATCATGTACGTTGTATCCTATGTACTGGTAGGAAATATTGTGAGTTAAATAAAAAAATGGATAACAGGCTGTCACGGATGAATGTCCGGAGACAGCTTTTTCAATTTCTGTGGACAACGAATGATATGCTGTGCTTATATGAACTCCTGATGACTGCTGGAATCATCAAGATAACTTCACCGGATCAATGAATGGTTTACGAGAATAACAGAGTCATACAACGCCTCCTGTGTCCATATAGTAAAGAGAGAATGCCGGGGAATGGACGAAAAACATGAAAAAGGGAATGTGGGGTGTGGGAGCCCTGGCACTTGTGCTGATCACCGGGCTGTCTGTTTTTTACTGGGCACAAGTGGGGAAAAAGGTTGTCACGGCAAGTACCAGTGTGAACGGACAGGAGCTGCCGATCTGTTCTGTGCAAACCGGGAAAAAGCAGATAGCTTATACCTTTGAACTGAGTGGAACGCAAATCGGGAAGGGGCAGGTAGAACAGATGTTACAGATTCTGCAGCAGCAGGAAATTCCGGCCACATTTTTTGCCACTCCGTCCTGGATCGAGAACCACAGGGGTCTGGCAATACAGATCTGTCAGCAGGGACATGAGATACAGGGATTGGGTGAACAGGCGGTATGCGTGGAACAGATGACGGCGAAAGCGTGCAGGAAGGAACTTCGGAAGATCAGGGAGACGATTGGAACAGTTACAGAGGAGCCATGTGTATTTTTCCGTATTCCCGGCGGGGAATATAATAATGAAGTACTCCGGACGATATATGCCTGCGGAAGCTATCCGGTGGCATGGAGTGTCGACAGCATGGACTGGAAGGAGTATGAAGCCGGTGAGCTTGTCAGGCAGCTGCTGCAGTCATGTACGATCCGGGATGGTGAGATTCTCCGCTTCCATGGGGAAGGAGAAAATACCGGAGAAATGGTGAAATTGCTGCATCCCCGGCTGAAAGAGGAGGGATATGAGGCGGTAACGGTGTCACAGATGGTTTACAAAGATCGCTATCGGATGACAACGGATGGTAGACAGATTCCGGAAAAGTCAAAATAAAGTAACTTTCAGTTAAAATAAGGCATTTTTTTTCATGGAATATCCTGTATACTAAAGAAAAAGAGAGGTAACGAAACAGCAGCAAAGATGCGGGAACGTTATCGGGATAGCACTAGAGCGTGTCTGAAAAATCATTTCCGCAATCTGCAAGCCCCACTTTGCGGTATATTTTACCCTCATTCGGTTGCCGTAGCCCGCTACGCCGCTCTTATTCGGATAAAATCTCCCACAAACTGGGACTCGCAGCTCACGAAAAGCCTTTTTCAGACACGCTCTAAAGATTTATGGAGGTAAAAAAACTATGATTCGCAGATACGTGTATGGAAACGTGATTGAAACAGAAGCCGTGTTAAACAAACCGGAACAGGAAAACGGTGCACTGCCTTATTTTACTGTGGATGAGCAGGCGATGACTCTGTCTTATACCATGGAAGACAAAGATCAGATTTATGGACTGGGAGAAAATGTTCGTGGAATCAACAAAAGGGGCTGGTACTATGAGAGCAAATGCAGTGATGAACCGGATCACAAAGAAGACCGTCATTCCCTGTATGGTGCACATAACTTCCTGGTAGCAGACGGCAAAGAAACCTTTGGTATTTTTGTGGATTATCCTGGAATTATCCGTTTCGATGTGGGATATACCCGTTCAGAAGAGCTGGTGATCACAGCATCTGACTGGAATCTGGATGTGTATATTATTACCGGTGAGGATATCAAAGATATCGTAAGACAGTTCCGTCATCTGGTTGGCCGCAGCTACATTGCTCCAAAATGGGCATTTGGTTATGGACAGAGTCGCTGGAGTTACATGAGTGCAGACGAAGTTCGTGAGGTCGTGAAAAAACACAGAGAACTGAACATTCCGCTGGACAGTGTGTATCTGGATATCGACTATATGGAAAGATACAAAGACTTTACCCTGAATAATGAGGCCTTCCCGGATTTTGCGGCATTTAACGAAGAAATGAAAAAAGAACATATCCATCTTGTTCCGATCATCGATGCCGGTGTAAAACAGGAAGAAGGATATGATGTGTATGAAGAAGGTCTGGAAAAAGGATACTTCTGTAAGAAAGAAGACGGTTCTCCGTTTGTTGCAGCTGTATGGCCGGGAAAAGCACTGTTCCCGGATATGCTGAATAAAGAAGCGAGAGAATGGTTTGGAAATAAATATCAGTTTCTGTTGGATCAGGGCGTGGAGGGATTCTGGAATGATATGAATGAGCCGGCAATCTTCTATACCGAAGACCGTCTGAAAGACGTTCTGGAAGAACTGGATCGATTCAAAGGGCAGAATCTGGATATGGACAAATACTACGAGTTCAACGGCCTGGTACACAGCCTGTCTAATAATACCGAAGATTACAAAGTATTTTATCACAATATGAACGGGGAAAAGATTCGTCACGACAGAGTACATAACCTGTTTGGATATAATATGACCCGTGCGGCAGGAGAAGCCTTTGAGCGTCTGGAGCCAGACAAACGTATCCTGATATTCTCCCGTTCTTCCTATGTTGGAATGCACCGTTACGGAGGAATCTGGCAGGGAGATAACAAGTCCTGGTGGTCACACATTCTGCTGAATCTGAAGATGATGCCATCTCTGAATATGTGTGGTTTCCTGTATACAGGAGCTGACCTTGGTGGATTCGGTGCAGATACTACAGAAGATCTGGTACTGAGATGGTTGGAACTGGGAATCTTCACTCCACTGATGAGAAACCATTCCGCTATGGGAACCCGTGTACAGGAAGCATATCGTTTTGAAAAAATCGATGGATTCCGTCATATCATCGGCATGCGTTATAAATTACTGCCATATCTGTACAGCGAATACATGAAAGCCGTTTTGAGAGACGGTATGATGTTCCGTCCGCTAGCTTTCGATTATCCGGAAGACAGACGTGCGGTCAAAGTAGAAGATCAGCTTTTACTGGGTGACGGTATGATGATCGCACCGGTATATGAGCAGAACGCCGAAGGTCGTTACGTCTATCTGCCGGAGCGTATGAAACTGGTTCGATTTAAAGAAGATGGAACAAAAGAAGAAGAGATCCTGGAGAAGGGGGATCATTATGTGGAAGTAGCCCTGACTGATGTGATCTTCTTCATCCGTCCGGATCACCTGATTCCGATGGCAACAGGTGGACAGTGTGTGGACGAAGTAGACTTTGATCATCCGGAGTGCATCGGTTTTGTAGAAAATGTTGCTGAGTACGAGTACTACAACGATAACGGATATGAGAAAGATTACGAGAATCCGGCGCACATCACTGTTCTTCGTATGGAAGCAGAAAAATAAAACAGACATTACTGTGAAAGAAAAATATGCCCCGGAGGATTCTGATATGGTCCTCCGGGGCACATTTTTTATGTTGTTTATAACATTTCCGAATTAAATAATAATTGTAATTACACGGATAATAAACAGTGCACATACGATATACATAACCGGATGAATCTTTTTCAGCTGACCGGTGCATACTTTAATGATGAACCATGCCAGAACACCGAACATGATACCGTTTGCGATAGAATACGTAAGAGGCATCATCAGGAATGCCAGATATCCGCCGACAGCATCTGCCAGATCACCGTCGAATTCCATTTTCTTGATGGAAGAAGCCATAAAGAAACCAACGATTACCAGAGCCGGAGCTGTGGCAAAGCTTGGAATAGCCAGGAAGATTGGTGACAGGAACAGTGCAACCAAAAACAGGATACCGGTTGTCATAGCAGTAAGACCGGTTTTTCCGCCTTCCGCAACACCGGAACTGGACTCTACGAAACTGGTAACGGTGGAAGTACCAAGCATAGAACCTGCTACCGTACCGATAGCATCCGCCATCAGGACACGGCCTACGCGAGGAAGATTACCGTCCTCATCCAGCAGATCTGCTTTTTCGGCAACACCGATAACAGTACCGATGGTATCGAACATATCTACAAACAGGAATGAGAATACGATAACAACGAACTCAGATACATGAGAACCGATCCATGCAAAATCAAATTTGCAGAAAGTTGATGAGATGGACGGCGGGATGAAGGAAGAAGCACTCAGAGACGGAATCAGAGAGGCAGCCCCAGCATCCGGATCTACTACATACCAGCCTGTCAGCTGAGCAATGATTCCCAGAACCCAGGTGATCAGGATACCCCAGAGAATAGATCCTTTTACATTATAGTGATTCATCACAGCAATCACCAGGATACCGATCAGGCACAGAGCAACTTCCGGTCTTCCGAAGTTACCGAGTGCAACCAGTGTGGAGTCATCAGATACGACAACACCGGCACCCTTAAGACCAACAAATGCGATAAACAGACCGATACCGGATGTAATACCGTATTTCAGGTTCTCAGGGATTGCGTTGACGATCGTTTCACGCAATTTGAAAAATGAAAGAATAATGAAAATGATACCCTCTACCAGTACAGCAGCCAGTGCGATCTTCCAGGGATCATCGATTCCCTGCAGCTGTCCAAGACATACTGTATAAGCAAAGTAAGCATTCAGCCCCATACCTGCAGACAGTGCGATCGGATAATTTGCCCAGAACGCCATAATAAAGGTTGCCAGTGCAGAGGCCAGTGCGGTAGCTGTGAAGACGGCTCCGTTGTCCATTCCTGAAGCACTTAACATGTTAGGGTTAACTGCGAGTATATACGCCATGGTAAGAAATGTGGTAATACCGGCCATCACTTCTGTTTTTACCGTGGTGTTATGCTCTTTCAGTTTAAAGAGTTTTTCCATGGTTTATTTCCCTCCTCTGATTAAATGGTAAAATTATAAAAACTCTATTAAGATTGTAATGGATTGTCTCCCGGTTTGTCAACGCGGACTTCCCAAAAAGGTGGGAATACGCTATAATGAGCATAATTCTAATATGAATGAGGCAACTGTAAATAAAACAGATATAACGGTTCGCTATCTTCGCAGTTACGAACCAATAGCTACGGAACCGTTGCAAACAGACAATCTAAGTGGAAGCAGAAAGTGAGGAAATTCTATGAAATTTACGAAAATGCAGGGTATCGGAAATGATTATGTATATGTAAACTGTTTTAAAGAAAAGGTTGAAGATCCCGGGGAAGCAGCGATCAAAGTCAGTGACCGTCATTTCGGAATCGGTTCTGACGGACTGATTCTGATAAAACCATCCGAGGTGGCAGATTTCCAGATGGATATGTACAACGCAGACGGTTCCCGTGGAGCGATGTGTGGAAACGGAATTCGCTGTGTGGCGAAATACGTATACGATTACGGTCTGACAGACAAAACATCTGTCTCTGTGGAGACGGCAAGCGGCATCAAGTATCTGGATCTGACCGTGGAAAACGGGAAAGTGGTGCTGGTAAAAGTTAATATGGGCGCACCGATCCTCGAAGCCGCACAAATCCCGGTAGTTTCCGAAAAAGAGCAGGTGATCAATGAACCCCTTCTGGTAGACGGAAAAGAATATCGCATCACCGGCGTATCAATGGGTAACCCACATGCGATCACATACATTGACGATGTAAAAGGATTAGACATCGAAAAGATCGGTCCGAAGTTTGAGTTCCATCCGGCTTTTCCTGACAGGGTAAATACAGAATTTGCGAAGGTGCTGGATGATCATACCGTAGAAATGCGGGTGTGGGAACGTGGTTCCGGAGAGACACTGGCATGTGGAACAGGTGCCTGTGCGGTAGCTGTGGCTTCGATTCTGAACGGATATGTGAAAGAAGAGGAAGTGACAGTAAAACTGCTCGGCGGGGATCTGAAGATTTACTGGGATCGGGAAGAAAACCTGGTATACATGACTGGACCGGCAGCGGTTGTGTTTGACGGGGAGATCGAACTGTAAAAAGAGAATAAAGGTTGCTAAAGCGGACGGGAGCGGCTGGAGTTTCTTGTCCGGGCAACGTGGGCAGGGGAACTTTGAACTAATCCCTAACTGCGACTAAGACTCTCGCGAGAGCGCTCGAGCCTAAGTCTCCGTAAGGGCTGGATTTCAAAGCTTCTCCTAACCGCCCACAAAGTGTTGCCCGGACAAGAAACTCCAGCCGCTCCCTGAGCGTTAGCAAAGGGGAAAGTGGGATGTGTGGGAAAAGGTATTGGCTGACAATGAATGGAATATAAAATTGAAAGTTGTGTAAGAAAAAAATATTAAACGAGAAGTTCAAAAAGAATAGTCAATTTTGGAAAAATATTTAACTAGAGAAAATTTAGCTGCAGCCAACACACAGCGAGAGGGATCGGGGGTCCCGGGGGCAACAACACTTTTTGGGCGTTTAGGGCAAGCTTTGAAATCCGACACTTACGGAGACTTTCACTTGGGTCAGCTGACCCAAGCGAATATAGTCGCAGTTAGTGGCTAGTTCAAAGTTGCCCTGTCCAAGTTGTTGCCCCCGGGACCCCCGATCCCTCTCGCGTCCCTATAGGAAAACTAATTTTCAAGATTTACAGTAACGGAATATTATGCTCTTCCGCCAGTTTCACCGTCTCCTCCGGCCATAACGAACAGTGAACCTCTCCGATATGAGCCTTCCGCAGATAAAACATACAGATACGGGACTGTCCGATACCGCCACCGATCGTAAATGGCAGTTCATCATTCAAAATAGCTCTCTGGAAATCCATTTCCGCACGTTCCTCACAGCCACAAACCTCCAGCTGATGCTTCAGAGCAGCTGCATCCACACGGATACCCATGGAAGAAAGCTCCAGAGCGATATCCAGAACCGGATAATAAACGATGATATCACCGTTCAGCTCCCAGTCATCATAGTCCGGTGCACGACCGTCGTGTGGTTCGCCGGATGCCAGCATCTTACCGATCTGCATGATGAACACGGCACCCTTCTCCTTCACAATCTTATATTCACGATCCTTGGGAGAAAGACCAGGATACATATCTTCAAGTTCTTGGGAAGTGATAAAGAAAATATCCTTCGGAAGAATCTCTTCGATATAATCATACTGAATTGCCATGTATTTTTCAGTCTTCTTCAGTGCAGAATAAACGGTGCGGACAACATCTTTTAAGGTGTCCACATTACCCTCTTCCCGTGTAATGATCTTTTCCCAGTCCCACTGATCCACATAGATAGAATGGATATTGTCGGTATCTTCATCACGACGGATGGCAACCATATCGGTATACAGTCCTTCTCCATGTGCAAAACCATACTTTTTCAGTGCATAACGTTTCCATTTTGCAAGAGAATGTACGATCTCAGCTTTCTGATCTGGTGATTCCTTGATATCGAAGGTAACCGGGCGTTCTACGCCGTTCAGATTATCGTTCAGACCGGATGAAGGATCTACAAAAAGCGGTGCGGACACACGCAGCAGATTCAGGCGGTCAGAAAGGGTTTTCTGAAAAAAGTCTTTTACGGTCTTAATACCAACCTGTGTATCGTGAAGCGACAATGCAGGCTGATAATTTTCCGGAATAATAAAATGTTCCATAACAATCCTCCTCAAATTTGAAAGGCATCCAGCTAAGAATCACGGCAGACACCAACAACTCTTTACCTGTCTACCCCGGTATTATGGTAATATTATAGCAGAAAACCCCCCGAATACAACAATTGATTTTGCTATACCCATGCCAAAACATTCCGCGGGATATTACCAGTGAACAGTAACCGGAATATCGCATATGCACAGTAAGGATCAATTCTGCCTTGTAACTTAACATCAATTGTGCTACTGTAGTAAGCAGAGTACGTTTGGGAAGGTCGGGAAACGGGATGGAACAGGAAAAAATACTTGTGGTTCTTCCTGTAAAAGAAGAACATAAAGAACGAATCAGAAATGCAGCACCGGACGCAAAGACAACTTACTGCCTGGAAGCAGAGGTGACAAAAGAACAGGTGCAGGATGCAAATATTATTATCGGAAATGTGAAACCGGAATTCTTAAAAGATTCTCGGAATCTGCGCTGGATACAGTTAAATAACGCCGGAACAGAAGGATTTTGTGTACCGGGTATTCTGCCAAAACAGGCACAGCTGACCAATGCAACCGGAGCGTATGGAATGGCGATCTCCGAGCATCTGATCGCGATGCTGTTTGCGCTTCAGAAACGCCTGGACATTTACCAGAACCAGCAAAAAGACCACCACTGGGAGAAACAGACTCATATGATGGTTACAGAGGGAAGCCATGTCCTGGTGATCGGTCTTGGAGATATCGGAACGACATTTGCAAGAAAAATGAAAGCACTGGGCGCGCATGTGACAGGTATCAGAAAGAGCCGGAAACCGAAGCCTGAATATGTGGATGCACAATACACGATGGAAGCACTGCCGGAACTTCTGCCACAGGCAGATATTGTGGCACTGAGCCTTCCGGGATACAGTGACACCAAAGGCGTCATCGGTGAGAAAGAATTACACCTGATGAAAGAGAATACTATTCTGTTAAATGTAGGCCGCGGAACTGCGATTGACAGTCTGGCTCTTGCGAAAGCCCTGCAAGAGGGAGCGATTTATGGGGCAGGTCTTGATGTCACAGATCCGGAACCACTGCCGGAAGATCATCCGCTGTGGGATGCGCCGCATTGTATCATTACGCCACATGTGTCCGGCGGATATGCACTGCCGGAGACACTGGAAAAGATTCTGGAACTTTCCATCGAAAATCTGGAACGTTATGAGAAAGGAGAAACCCTCCACAATATCATCGACTTTTCTACCGGATATGTGAAAAGATAAAAAAAGGCATTGGAAAAGTTGCATAAAAAATAAAATAAAAAAAGAGAAGAATTTTCAGGGTTCTTCTCTTTCCTTTTGTAGTTAACCGTGTTATACTGTTGTCTACAATATGTTGATTAAAATAAAAGAAAAATACTATATATAGTAGTGAGGAGCGGGAACAATGGTATATATTATCAAGAAAGACGGCACCAAAGAAGAGTTTGATGCCAGTAAGATCAAGCGTGCGGTCAATAAGTCAGCCGGCCGTGTAATGTATCGGTTTACCGATGATGAGATTAATTTTATCTGCAAATATGCAACTGACCGGGCGGAAGCGATGTCAAAAGAGCGAAAAGGCGGAATCCTGATCCAGGATATGCACAACATTGTGGAAGGTGCCCTGGAACAGGTGAATCCTGCAGTAGCAAAAAGTTACCGCGATTACCGGAATTATAAAGTGGACTTTATCCACATGATGGATGAGGTATATACAAAGAGCCAGTCCATTCGTTACATCGGTGACAAAAGCAACGCGAACACTGACAGCGCGCTGGTGGCAACCAAGCGGAGCCTGATCTTTAATGAACTGAACAAAGAATTATACAGAAAATTCTTTATGAACCGGAACGAACTGCAGGCATGTAAAGATGGCTATATCTATATTCATGATCAGTCTGCCCGTCTGGACACGATGAACTGCTGTCTGTTCGATGTGGGATCCGTTCTGCGTGGCGGATTTGAGATGGGAAATGTCTGGTACAATGAGCCGAAGACACTGGATACCGCATTTGACGTTATGGGGGATATTATCCTCAGCACCGCAGCTCAGCAGTACGGCGGATTTACTGTGCCGGAAGTAGATAAGATCCTGTCTCCGTATGCACAGAAAAGCTATAACAAATATTACGAAGAATTCCTGAAATATTCCGATCCGTCCTGGGAAGGAAGAGAAGAAAAGGGTCGTGTATATGCCTGGGAAAAAGTCTGCCGTGACTGTGATCAGGGATGGCAGGGAATTGAATATAAATTAAATACTGTTGGTTCCTCCCGTGGCGACTATCCGTTTGTTACTGTGACACTGGGACTGGGAACGGGAAGATTTGAAAAAATGATCTCAAAATCTCTGCTGAAAATCCATATGGGCGGACAGGGAAAAGCCGGCCATAAAAAACCGGTACTGTTCCCGAAGATTGTGTTCCTGTATGATGAAGAGATCCATGGAGATGGAAAAGAATGTGAAGATGTCTTTGAGACAGGTGTTGCCTGCTCTGCAAAAACCATGTATCCGGACTGGCTGTCCATGAGTGGCCAGGGATATATTTCCAGCATGTACAAAAAATACAAAAAAGTAATCAGCCCGATGGGGTGTCGTGCCTTCTTAAGTCCGTGGTATGAGCGTGGCGGTATGGAACCGGCAGATGAAAACGATGTGCCTGTCTTTGTCGGTCGTTTCAACATCGGTGCGGTCAGCCTGCATCTTCCGATGATCCTGGCAAAAGCCCGTGCAGAGAACACAGATTTTTATGAAGTTCTTGATTTCTATCTGGAGATGATCCGCGGACTGCATAAGAGAACATACGATTACCTTGGTGAGATGCGTGCTTCCACGAACCCGCTGGCATACTGTGAGGGCGGTTTCTATGGAGGCCATCTGAAACCATCCGATAAGATCCGTCCGCTTCTTCGACCGATGACAGCCTCCTTCGGTATCACCGCTCTGAACGAGCTGCAGGAACTTTACAATGGTAAATCCATTGCCGAAGACGGAGAATTTGCACTGGAAGTGCTTCGTTATATCAATGATAAGATTAATGTATACAAAAAAGAGGATCAGATCCTGTATGCAATTTACGGAACACCGGCTGAGAGCCTTTGCGGTCTGCAGGTAGAGCAGTTCCGCAAGATGTACGGTATCGTGCGCGGGGTATCCGACCGTCCGTATGTGAGCAACAGTTTCCACTGCCACGTAACTGAGGATATTACTCCTATCCAAAAACAGGATCTGGAAGGAAGATTCTGGGAACTGTGCAACGGTGGTAAGATCCAATATGTCAGATATCCGATTTCCTACAATGTACATGCTATAAAAGCACTGATCCGTCGGGCGATGAATCTGGGTTATTATGAGGGTGTGAATCTGTCGCTGGCCTACTGCGACGATTGCGGACATCAGGAGCTCGAGATGGATGTCTGCCCGGTCTGCGGTTCCAGAAACCTGACCAAGATCGACCGTATGAACGGATACCTGTCCTACAGCCGTGTTCACGGAGATACCCGTCTGAACGATGCCAAGATGGCGGAGATCGCGGACAGAAAGTCAATGTAAAAACATCAGAAATAATAATATAGAAATAATATGATAAGAAGAAATCCGTAAAATTCTGATCAGAAATCAGTTGTTTTACGGATTTTTTCTTTGTATTTTCAACCTGGTGCCTGACAGTATCCAAAGGAGGGCAGGGAGGAATAAATTCTGCGTATCACGAAGTGTGTTACAGGGAACGGAGTGAACAATCATAAATATACAGAAAATAAAAGGTGCATCTGTGAATTATATAGACAAAATTCCCCGGATTATTTATACTTGATATAGATGTGCAAACAGGAGGGTATCAGTATGGGGGAAAAGACAGTTGACATGACGAAAGGGAGCATCCTGCCGAAGATGATTCGGTTTGCGCTGCCGGTACTTCTGGGGATGCTGTTTCAGAGAATCTATAATTTTGTAGATGTTTATATAGTGGGAAGATATCTGGGAGATGAGGCACTTGCCGCGGTCAGTATCGCAGGTGGAGCCATGTATCTGCTGTTTTCGATTATGATGGGCCTGACGACAGGAGTAAGCGTGGTGGTTTCGCAGTATTATGGTGGCGGGGATGAGAAAAAAGTGACAGAAACCTTTGTTTCTTCTATCTATGTGGCGGTTGTATCTACGCTGATCATTACAATTGCGGGACTGATCGGGGCACGACCGCTTCTGAGGGCCTTGCAGACCTCGAATGATCTGCTTGACCAGGCAACGGTATATCTGATGGTTGTATTTGCCGGAGCAGTGGGAACGATGCTGTATAACTGGATCTCGGCGGTGCTGCGTTCTTTGGGGAATTCGGTGGTGCCGCTGGTATTCCTGATTATTTCGAGTGTGCTGAATGTGATTCTGGATATCGCCTTTGTGGTCTGGATTCCGATGGGAGTAGCAGGGGCGGCATTTGCAACGGTTCTGGCACAGTTGTTGTCCGGGATCGGATGTCTGGTTTATGCATGGAAGATCCTTCCGATTCTTCGGTTTACGAAAGAGGAACTGCGCTGCGACAGGGAGCTGGTAAAACAGATGTTGATTTACGGTGTACCGACCGGTCTGCAAATGAGTATTATCTCAGTGTCCGATATGACTTTACAGGCAATGGTCAATACCTACGGAACTGCTCTGATCGTGGCCTATGGTGTCTGCATCAAAGTGGAAGGTGTGGGATGGCAGATGGCGGAAGCCATCGGAACTTCACTGGGAACCTTTACCGGACAAAATGTAGGAGCAAACCACCTGGATCGTGTAAAACAGGGAGTCAGATGTGCCTATCTGATGAATGCAGTCTGTTATGGAATATTCTGTCCGGTAATCTGGTTCTTTGCCCGTCCGATCATGGAAGCATTTACCGGCAATCCGGAATCGATCCGTTACGGTGTGGAATATATGAAGATCTTCAGCTGCTTCTTTTTTGTGGGCGGTATCCTGGTGGTTTATCATAATATCCTGCGGTCGGCAGGAGATGTAACCATCACCGTACTGATGGGAGTCAGTGAAATCATCACCCGAATCGGCTGCACCTTCCTTTTTACTGCTGTTTTTGGATACTATGGGCTGTGGTGGGTATCTCCGCTGACCTGGTGTTGCGCGATGCTGGTTGGTTGTGTCCGGTATTATTCAGGAAAATGGAAAAAGAAGGTACAGCTTCAGAGAGGAGACAGTATACATGGGTAGAAAAAGAAAACCAAAGATGGAATACCGTTATTATGAAATTCCGGCAGGAAGTCCGGTGCTTGCTTTACTGGGGGATAAATGGGTGCAGAATTACGGAAGGGAGATTGATTATCTGCATTTTCATAATCATCTGGAAGTTGGGTTTTGCTATTATGGGGAAGGCACAGTTACTTTTAAAGAAGAAGACCTACCCTTTGACGGAAATATGTTTACGGTGGTACCGAAGAACTTTCCGCATACTACAACCTCTACGGGAGACAGTATCAGTTACTGGGAGTGGCTGTTTATTGATACTGACAAATTCCTGAGGGAAGTTTATAAAGATAACCCCAGGATGGCACAGAAAGTGATCGATCGCGTGAATAAGAGAGCCCATTTTGTGAGGGTTCAGGATAAACCGCAGATTGGGGCACTGGTGCAGCAGATTATTGAATGTATGCGGGAAAGAAAGGAATTCTATCTGGAAGAAGTGAAAGGACTGATCCTGGCTTTTCTTTTACAGGTGGCAAGGTGGAATCGGGAAGAAGCGGAAAAGGCAGAATTCGAGGCGGGAAATACAGAATTCGAGGCGGGAAATACCAGTCTGATCACACCGGCAATTGACTATATCAGCGAATACTGTGACCGTCCGATCAAGGTGGAGGAACTGGCTGCGATGTGCCATATCAGTGAAACGCATCTGAGAAGGGTATTTCGTGACTGTATACAGATGTCGCCTGTTGAATATATCAATTGGGTTCGAATTCGCACAGCATGTGGGGAACTGAAGCGTACAAACGATACGGTGGGAGATATTGCCGTACGATGTGGTTTCTCCACATTATCCACGTTCAACAGGAATTTTCACAGG
>UMKB01038416.1_pt1 | contig 14352 bp, 9 predicted proteins | sample 1966171 | NCBI WGS metagenome assembly UMKB01 (sample SAMEA4836164, study PRJEB28245) | human gut metagenome | biome: gut microbiome; material: fecal sample | place: Denmark | collected 2008 | reverse complement strand
CACTTCTCTTACGAGAGTAAAGAGTGATCCAACGAAGAGCTAATGCCTGACGTCTGTCTGGTCTTACGTCGATAGGTACCTGATAAGTAGCACCACCGATACGTCTAGCCTTAACTTCCAGAGCTGGCATAATGTTGTTCATAGCCTCTGTAAATACTTCTAAGGCATCTTTTCCTGTTTCTTCCGCAATGCGGTCGAAAGCACCGTAAACGATTTTCTGTGCAACACCTTTCTTACCGTCTAACATGATGTTATTGATAAGCTTTGTTACCACTTTGTTATTGTAAATAGGATCTGGTAATACATCCCTTTTTGCGATATGTCCTTTACGTGGCACGGTTCTTCCCTCCTTAATTAAATGTGATTTTCATTTCTTCATTTCCATGAGGAAATGAAATATTAAATCATCGGTACTCATGGAAACTTCTGTTTCCGTTGTTCATGCTCGGACAAGTCAATATATTGCCTGCAACCAACAGAGAAAATATTGCTATTCCGGCATTCTCACTGATATTTATTTCTTAGGTTTCTTAGCACCGTATTTGGAACGAGCCTGGCGTCTGTTTGCTACGCCTGCTGTATCAAGAGTACCACGTACGATATGATATCTTGTACCTGGTAAATCCTTTACTCTTCCTCCACGGATAAGAACAACACTATGTTCCTGAAGGTTATGTCCTTCACCTGGGATATAGCTTGTTACTTCGATACCGTTGGAAAGACGTACTCTGGCAATCTTACGAAGCGCTGAGTTAGGCTTCTTAGGAGTTGCTGTCTTAACGGCTGTACATACTCCACGTTTCTGTGGTGAGCTGGCATCTGTTGGTCTTTTCTTTAAGGAGTTAAATCCTTTCTGAAGAGCAGGTGCCGTGGATTTCTTTGCTACAGACTGTCTTCCTTTTCTAACTAACTGGTTAAAAGTAGGCATTCTGAAATTCACCTCCATGCATATTTTCTAATGTGGTTGCTAATAGTTTCTTCTTTAGGTTAAACCAATATGACAAATCATCTTGATTATACCCATATGTGGACATAGTTATACATCGCACACAATTAAAGATTATATATTTAAAAAATCTTTTTGTCAAGGGGAAAATTGAATTTCATTTTTCTCGAAGTGCCAGAAACAGACGAACCCAGAAGGAACCAACTCCAGCCACAATCAGGCCCCTGAGAATAAAATAATCCCTATCTGTGACTTTCGTCGCTGCGGTTTGAATGTTCGCTTAGACGCGCGAACGTTCAAACCTTGCTACCAGGTCACAGATAGGGATTATTTTATTCTCAGGGGTCGTCTGTTCTGTATCTTAATTAAAGATTTTCAGAATCCATCATCATTGCTGCATCCTCTGACTTCTGATCACGCATTTCTTCTTCCATAGAAGCTGCATCATAGTCAAATTCGTCTGCTTCTTCGATCTTGTTGACAACTTTTCCTGTATCAAGATGAAGGTTACGATACTTCTTTAATCCTGTTCCGGCTGGAATCAATTTTCCTAAAAGTACGTTTTCCTTAAGACCAATTAATGGATCAATCTTTCCTTTGATTGCTGCATCTGTAAGAACCTTTGTTGTTTCCTGGAAGGAAGCAGCAGATAAGAAAGAACTTGTTGCAAGAGAAGCCTTTGTGATACCGAGAAGTGTCTGCTCTGCTGTTGCAGGCTCTTTTCCTTCTGCAAGAAGTCTTTCATTCTCATCCTCTAATTCAAGGATATCAATGAGTGCTCCTGGTAAGTACCGGCTATCTCCAGCTTCTTCAATACGAACTTTCTTAAGCATCTGGCGAACGATAATCTCGATATGTTTATCGTTGATATCTACACCCTGCAGACGGTATACACGCTGTACTTCACGCATCATGTAATCCTGAACTGCTCCTGCACCTTTGATTCTTAAGATGTCATGAGGATTTACAGAACCTTCTGTCAGTTCATCACCGGCCTCTAAGTAAGTACCGTCAAGAACTTTGATACGGGAACCGTAAGGAATTACATAATTTCTTGTTTCTCCGCTATCCTCATTTACTACAGTGATTTCACGTTTTTCTTTTGTTTCTTTTACATCCGCACGACCAGCAATTTCAGTGATGATGGCAAGGCCCTTAGGTTTACGTGCCTCGAAAAGCTCCTCGACACGAGGAAGACCCTGTGTGATATCATCACCGGCTACACCACCGGCATGGAATGTACGCATAGTAAGCTGTGTACCAGGCTCACCAATGGACTGAGCAGCAATAATTCCGACTGCCTCACCAACCTGTACTGCCTGACCAGTTGCAAGGTTGGCACCGTAACATTTAGAACATGCACCGTTATGGGACTTACATGTTAACATTGTTCTGATCTTAACCTGCTGATATCCTGCGTTTACAATTGCTTTCGCACGCTTTGGAGTAATCATGCAGTTTGCTTCAACAATGAGATTACCTTCTTTATCTTTGTAATCTTCTGCTGCATAACGTCCGCTGATACGATCCTCTAATGATTCGATTGTTTCTTTTCCATCCATGATAGCTTCTACATACATGCTTGGAATCTTGTTTGTTCCTTCGCAGCAATCCTGTTCACGAATAATCAGTTCCTGAGATACATCTACAAGACGTCTTGTCAGGTAACCGGAATCGGCTGTACGAAGGGCTGTATCGGAAAGTCCCTTTCTGGCACCATGTGCAGAAATGAAGTACTCCAGTACGTCAAGACCTTCACGGAAGTTGGACTTGATAGGAAGTTCGATAGTACGTCCGGATGTATCGGCCATCAGTCCACGCATACCGGCAAGCTGTTTAATCTGCTGGTTAGAACCACGGGCACCGGAGTCAGCCATCATGAAGATGTTGTTGTACTTATCAAGACCACTGATCAGTTTATCTGTAAGTTCGTTATCGGCAGCGAACCATGTCTGTACTACTGCTTTATAACGTTCTTCTTCTGTCATGAAACCACGGCGGTACTGTTTTGTAATGTACTCAACCTGTTTCTGAGCTGCTGCAAGGATTTCTGTTTTTTCTTTTGGTACGGTCATATCGGAAATAGATACACTTAACGCACCAATTGTAGAATACTTATATCCAAGAGCTTTGATATTATCAAGAACCTCGGCAGTCTTAGTTGTACCATGTACGCTGATACAACGGTCAAGGATCTGTTTTAACTGTTTCTTACCACACTGAAAATCAACTTCTAACTTTAAGAAGTTATCTGGATCAGAACGGTCAACAAAACCTAAATCCTGAAGGATGATTTCGTTGAAAAGAAGACGTCCCATTGTACAATCTATAATACGGCTTCCCATTGTTCCGTCTGGTCTCATACCTCTTCTCTTTACTTTGATTCTGGAATGAAGTGTGATTACCTTGTTCTCGTAAGCAAGATATGCTTCATTTTCAGACTTAAAACATTTACCTTCACCCTTAGCTCCTTCTTTTTCCATAGTCAGGTAGTAAATACCAAGGACCATATCCTGAGAAGGAACGGCTACTGGAGCACCATCAGATGGTTTCAGTAAGTTGTTTGGAGAAAGTAAGAGGAAACGGCACTCAGCCTGTGCTTCCTGGGAAAGTGGCAGATGGACAGCCATCTGGTCACCATCAAAGTCGGCATTAAACGCTGTACATACTAATGGATGTAACTTAATCGCTTTACCTTCTACTAATGTTGGCTCGAATGCCTGAATACCAAGACGATGCAAGGTAGGAGCACGGTTTAACATAACCGGATGTTCTTTGATAACATCTTCGAGTACATCCCAAACTTCTGGCTGTAACTTTTCTACCATCTTCTTGGCAGACTTAATATTATGAGCAAGACCGTTTGCTACAAGTTCTTTCATAACAAATGGTTTGAAAAGCTCGATAGCCATCTCTTTTGGAAGACCACACTGATAAATCTTTAATTCTGGTCCTACTACGATTACGGAACGTCCTGAGTAGTCAACACGCTTACCAAGAAGGTTCTGACGGAAACGTCCCTGTTTACCCTTTAACATATCGGAAAGGGATTTTAATGCTCTGTTTCCAGGACCAGTTACTGGACGTCCACGACGGCCATTATCGATTAACGCATCAACAGCTTCCTGAAGCATACGCTTTTCGTTACGGATAATAATGTCTGGCGCACCAAGCTCTAACAGTCTCTTAAGACGGTTATTACGGTTGATGATTCTTCTATATAAATCATTTAAATCGGAGGTTGCAAAACGTCCACCATCTAACTGAACCATTGGACGGATATCCGGAGGGATAACCGGAACAGCGTCAAGAACCATCCATTCTGGACGGTTTCCTGACAGACGGAAAGCTTCTACAACTTCTAATCGTTTAATATTTCTTGCTTTCTTCTGACCGCTGGCATTCTTAAGACTCTTCTTAAGTTCTTCTGCTTCAGCCTCTAAGTCGATCTCTGCAAGAAGTTCTTTGATTGCCTCAGCACCCATTCCTACACGGAAGTTTCCAAGACCTTCATCAGAATTCCTATATTCTTCTGTTACACGACGGTACTCAGCATCAGAGATAACGTCCTTCTTGCTTAAGTTTGTTGTTCCTGGGTCAAGAACTACAAAGGAAGCAAAGTATAATACTTTTTCCAGTGCTTTTGGAGACATATCAAGGATTAATCCCATACGGCTAGGGATTCCCTTGAAGTACCAGATATGGGATACTGGAGCTGCGAGTTCGATGTGTCCCATTCTTTCTCTTCTTACACTTGCCTTTGTAACTTCAACACCACATTTATCACAGACAACGCCTTTATAGCGAATCTTTTTATATTTACCACAGTGACATTCCCAGTCCTTGCTTGGTCCGAAAATTCTTTCACAGAACAGACCATCTTTTTCCGGCTTTAAAGTACGGTAGTTAATGGTTTCCGGCTTTTTTACCTCACCATGAGACCACTGACGAATCAGTTCCGGAGACGCAAGTCCGATTTTAATGGCGTCAAAATTAACCGGCTGTTCAACTGTTTGGTTATTCATATCAGACATAGGTTACTCCTTCCAAACTATCTTACAAATCAGAATCGCCAAAAGGCATTTCTGTAAACTCTGGCTGTGCATCAGCCTGTCCAGCTTCTTCTTCCAGAGTACTTTCTTTGTAGCCATACTCTCCAAGATTGCTCTCGTCCTTATAATTGTTATCATCCGGACTGCTCTCAATCACTGAAGTAAGGGATTCATTAATTGTTTCGCTGCCTTCCTGAAGCTCAATTTCTGTCATATCTTCTTTTAAGACACGAACATCAAGAGCGAGGGACTGGAATTCCTTAAGAAGTACCTTGAAGGATTCCGGAATACCTGGTTCAGGAATATTCTCTCCTTTGATGATTGCTTCGTATGTCTTCACACGACCAACTACATCATCAGACTTCACAGTTAAGATTTCCTGAAGAGTATAGGAAGCACCATAAGCCTCAAGAGCCCAAACCTCCATCTCTCCGAAACGCTGTCCACCGAACTGAGCTTTACCACCCAGAGGCTGCTGTGTTACTAATGAGTAAGGACCTGTAGAACGTGCATGAATCTTATCATCTACTAAGTGATGCAGCTTCAGATAATGCATGAATCCGATGGAAACTGGTGAATCGAATTCCTGTCCTGTACGTCCATCACGAAGCTGAACCTTACCTGTACGGTCGATTGGAACACCCTTCCATTCTTCTCTGTGGTCACGGTTATCCCAAAGATACTTCATAATATCATCGTTAACCTTGTCACCCCAGCGTTCTTCGAATTCTTCCCATGTCTTGTTCGCATAGTCATTCGCCATCTCAAGAGTATCCATGATATCGTTCTCATCTGCACCGTTAAATACTGGTGTTGCTACATTAAATCCAAGCACCTTAGATGCGAGACTTAAATGAAGCTCTAAGACCTGTCCGATATTCATTCGGGAAGGTACACCTAATGGGTTCAGTACGATATCGAGTGGACGGCCATTAGGAAGGAATGGCATATCCTCTACTGGAAGTACACGGGAAACTACACCCTTGTTACCATGACGGCCAGCCATCTTATCACCAACAGAAATCTTACGTTTCTGTGCAATGTAAACACGAACAGACTTGTTAACTGTTGGAGGCAGCTCGTCACCATTCTCCCTTGTAAATACCTTTGTATCCATAACAACACCGTAAGCGCCGTGTGGAACACGAAGGGAAGTATCACGAACTTCTCTTGCCTTTTCACCGAAAATAGCACGAAGAAGTCTTTCTTCAGCAGTAAGTTCTGTCTCTCCCTTAGGAGTCACCTTACCTACCAGAATATCTCCGGCATGAACTTCTGCACCGATACGGATGATACCATTCTCATCCAGATCTTTTAATACATCTTCACTAAGACCAGCAAGATCTCTTGTAATCTCTTCCTGTCCAAGCTTTGTATCTCTTGCCTCTGCTTCATATTCTTCAATATGAACAGATGTATATACGTCATTCTGTACAAGACGCTCACTTAAAAGTACGGCATCCTCGTAGTTATAACCTTCCCAGGTCATAAATCCGATTAATGGATTCTTACCAAGAGCCATCTCGCCGCCGCATGTGGAAGCACCATCTGCAAGAATATCTCCTGCTTCAACATGGTCACCCTTATTTACGATAGGTCTCTGGTTCATACAGTTACCCTGGTTGCTTCGGGAGAACTTAATTACGTGGTAAGTATCACGGATTCCGTCTTCTCGTTTTACGATAATCTCTTTACTTGTTGAGTACTCAACTGTACCTGCATGATGTGCAATAATACATACACCTGAGTCGCGGGCAGCCTTAGCTTCCATACCAGTACCAACAACTGGAACTTCTGTCTTTAACAGTGGTACAGCCTGACGCTGCATGTTGGATCCCATCAGAGCACGGTTCGCATCATCGTTCTCAAGGAAAGGAATCATGGATGTAGCTACGGAGAATACCATCTTAGGAGATACGTCCATTAAGTCAATTCTTGACTTTCTAAATTCGGATGTTTCCTCTCTGTAACGACCGGAAACATTAGTGTGAATGAAGTGACCTTCTTCATCTAATGGTTCGTTCGCCTGCGCTACTGTGTAGTTATCTTCTTCATCAGCAGTAAGGTATACAACATCATCTGTTACAACTGGGTTCTGGGGGTCACTCTTATCTACCTTACGGTATGGAGCCTCAACAAAACCATATTCATTAATTCTTGCGTAAGTTGCAAGAGAGTTAATCAGACCGATGTTAGGACCCTCGGGAGTCTCTACAGGACACATTCTTCCGTAGTGGGAATAGTGTACATCTCGAACCTCGAATCCGGCACGATCTCTGGAAAGACCTCCAGGACCTAATGCGGAAAGACGTCTCTTATGAGTAAGCTCAGATAACGGATTATGCTGATCCATGAACTGAGATAACTGAGAACTTCCAAAGAATTCCTTAACAGCAGCAGTAACTGGTTTAATGTTAATTAATGTCTGTGGAGAAATGGACTCAATGTCCTGTGTTGTCATACGTTCTCTGACAACTCTCTCCAGACGGGATAAACCAATTCTGTACTGGTTCTGTAATAACTCACCAACGGCACGGATACGACGATTACCTAAGTGGTCGATATCATCATCGTTACCAACACCATACTCAAGATGGATATTGTAGTTAATAGAAGCTAAAATATCTTCTCTTGTAATGTGCTTTGGAATCAGCTCAGTGATATTCTTGCGAATCTGTGCTTTAATTTCATCTATATCATCATATTCTTCTAAGATTTTTTCAAGGGCTGGATAGTATACTAATTCAGTAACGCCAACTTCCTCTGGGTCAACATCAACAAAGCTTGTGATATCTACCATCATACTGGAAAGGACTTTTACTTCTTTCTCTTCTGTCTCAACGTAAACATAAGGAACTGCTGCGTTCTGAATAGCGTCAGCCTGTTCTTTTGTAAGTCTTACACCTGCTTCAAAAAGGATTTCTCCTGTGGAAGGATCAAGTACATCCTGTGCCAGTCTGTGTCCTGCAATACGATTGCGGAACATTAACTTCTTATTAAATTTATAACGTCCTACTTTTGCAAGGTCATAACGTCTTGCATCGAAGAACATACTGTTAATCAGGCTCTCTGCACTGTCAACTGATAAAGGTTCACCTGGGCGGATCTTCTCGTATAACTTCTTAAGACCTTCCTGGTAGTTTGTTGCTGTATCCTTTTCGAGAGTTTTTAAAATCTTAGGCTCTTCTCCGAATAATTCCTTAATTTCAGCATTGGTTCCAATGCCAAGAGCTCTGATAAGTACAGTAACAGGAACCTTTCTTGTACGGTCAACACGAACATAGAATACATCGTTGGAGTCTGTCTCGTATTCCAGCCATGCACCACGGTTAGGAATTACTGTACAAGAATATAACTTCTTACCAATCTTGTCGTGGCTGATCGCATAGTAAATACCTGGAGAACGAACTAACTGACTGACGATAACACGTTCCGCACCATTAATTACGAAAGTACCTGTTTCCGTCATCAATGGCAGGTCGCCCATAAAAATGTCGTGTTGTTTAAAATCATCTGTTTCCTTATTATGGAGACGAACTTTCACTTTTAAAGGAGCTGCATATGTTGCATCACGTTCTTTACACTCCTCGATTGAATACTTTCTATCCTCTCTGCAAAGCTGAAAGTCCACAAACTCCAGGCTGAGCTGTCCACTGTAATCCGTGATAGGCGAAATGTCCTCAAAAACCTCTTTTAATCCATCTGTAAGGAACCATTTGTAGGAATCTTTCTGGACTTCTATAAGATTCGGCATATCGAGAACATCTTTTTGTCTGGCATAGCTCATTCTGATGTTTTTGCTTCCCGGAATTCGCGTTGGACGCAGTCTATTCTTTTCCATCGATGTTTTCACCCCTTGAATAATCATAATGTTAAATCTTCTGGTTACTTTCCAATAGGCATACAGACCCATTGTGAATCAGTTTATTATCATAGCACATCTGTCAAGCCATGTCAACTAATTTTTTTCTCTTATTCTTGATTTTTTCCAGTTTTTTCACTTGTTAAACATGGGAGTAAAATTTCTTCCATATAATATGTATAAAATAGCGGCGAAAAAAGGGAGAAATTCGGCAACTTTTTTGATTTGACAAAATGGATAAGTGATTACTATTTGATTCATTAGGGGGAAACAAACGAAAATAAAAAGAATAGACCATCGCAACTGTAATGTGAGAGCAAGTAAAAATGCCGAACAGGCATTTTCTACGCAGTGATATCTTTACAGTTGCGATGGTCTATTCTTTTTATTTTCGTCTGTTTCCTCTCAAAGAATCAAATAGTTATTTAACAAATTCCTTTACAGAAGCATATACGCCCTTGCCATCTAAGCCATATTTCTCAATAAGCTTAACTGCTGGGCCAGATTCTCCGTAAACATCGTTCACACCAATTCTCTTAACTGGTACTGGATATTTCTCGGAAAGTACTTCACATACTGCTCCGCCAAGTCCACCAATTACGGAATGTTCTTCTACTGTAACAACCTTACCTGTCTCTTTCGCTGCTTCTACAAGAAGATCTGAATCGATAGGTTTGATTGTGTGGATATTGATTACTTTAGCTTCGATTCCATCTTCAGCGAGCATATCTGCTGCTTCTAATGCGGAGCTTACGCAAAGACCAGTTGCTACGATTGTAACATCTTTTCCTTCTCTTAATACAACACCTTTGCCGATTTCAAATTTATAATCATCATTATCGTTAATTACAGGTACTGCAAGACGTCCAAATCTTAAGTATACAGGTCCGTCTAATTCATAAGCAGCACGTACTGCTGCTTTTGCTTCTACATCATCAGAAGGGTTGATGATTGTCATACCTGGGATAGTACGCATTAATGCGATATCTTCGTTACACTGATGTGTTGCTCCGTCTTCACCAACGGAAATACCTGCATGAGTAGCACCGATTTTTACATTAAGATGTGGATATCCAACAGAGTTACGAATCTGCTCAAATGCACGTCCTGCTGCGAACATTGCAAATGTACTTGCGAAAGGAACCATTCCTGTTGTTGCGATTCCGGCTGCGATTCCAATCATATCGCATTCAGCGATACCACAGTCGATGTGACGTTCTGGGAAAACTTTTTTAAACATTCCAGTCTTAGTAGCTGCTGCAAGGTCAGCATCTAAAACTACAAGATTCTCATGTTCTTTTCCTAATTCAATTAACGCATTTCCATAGCTTTCTCTGGTAGCGATTTTCTTTACTTCTGACATAATGCTTCCTCCACTTTCTTTAAGTCTTCCATAGCTACAGCATACTGTTCATCATTAGGTGCAGTACCATGCCAGGATGCCTGATTCTCCATGAAGGAAACACCTTTACCTTTTACAGTCTTCATAACGATTGCTACTGGCATTCCTTTTACTTCTCTTGCTTCTTTAAATGCTGCATCTAACTGGTCGAAATCGTTACCATCTGCTACATTAATTACATGGAAGTTAAATGCTTCAAACTTCTTGTCGATTGGGTATGGAGAACATACATCTTCAATCTTACCATCAATCTGTAATCCGTTGTTATCTACGATTACTACTAAGTTGTCAAGCTTTCTTGCTCCTGCGAACATTGCAGCTTCCCAAACCTGTCCTTCCTGAATCTCACCATCTCCAAGAAGTGTGTAAACACGATAGGATTTATTTCTTAACTTAGCAGAAAGAGCCATACCTACTGCAGCGGAGATTCCCTGTCCAAGAGAACCTGATGACATATCAAGTCCTGGAGTGTGCTGCATACATGGATGTCCCTGAAGGTGGGAACCGATATGTCTTAATGTAACTAAGTCTTCTACTGGGAAATATCCCTTGTGAGCTAATGTTGCATATAATCCAGGTGCTGTGTGACCTTTGGATAATACGAAACGGTCTCTGTCCGGATCCTGAGGATTCTTAGGATCTACATTCATTTCCTCAAAATATAAATATGTAAAAAGATCTGCTGCGGATAAAGAACCGCCTGGATGTCCAGCTTTTGCTGCATGAACGCCTGTGACAATTCCTTTTCTCACTTCATTTGCCATCTTCTGAAGTTCTAATTTGTTCATGGTTTCCTCCTTATTGCCCAATATAATCCCAGAATCTGCTGTACTTCACTTTGCAATGAAGATTCTGAAATCACATCTATATCCTATTCACCAAATACTGCGATATAATCTTTTTTAAACTTCTCAATTCCAGCATCAGTTAAAGGATGTTTGGTCATCTGTTCAATTACTTTATATGGAACTGTTGCAATATCAGCTCCTGCTAAAGCACAGTCTGTTACATGAATTGGATTACGGACACTCGCTGCGATAATCTCTGTATCCAGACCTGCGACAGCAAAAATCTCTGCGATATCACGAATAAGATCAACACCTCTTACACTGATATCATCTAGTCTGCCTAAGAAAGGAGATACATATGTTGCTCCTGCTCTTGCGGCAAGTAATGCCTGATTTGCAGTAAAGATTAATGTAAGATTGGTCTTAATTCCTTCCTGGGAAAGAACTTTACAAGCCTTTAATCCTTCTACGGTCATAGGAATCTTTACAACCATGTTTGGATGGATTGCTGCGATTTCACGGCCTTCCTTAATCATTCCTTCTGCGTCTGTTGTTGTCGCTTTTACTTCACCACTGATCGGGCCATCTACGATAGAAGCGATTTCTTTGATGACTTCATTAAAATCTCTTCCCTCCTTGGCAATCAGAGATGGATTTGTTGTAACCCCGCAAATAACCCCCATGTCATTCGCTTTCTTGATATCCTCTACATTCGCAGTATCAATAAAAAACTTCATTATCTTCTCCTCCGTTTTTCACTCTAAGAATAAAGTAGGTTAACACACTGCTATTATACAAAGACTTCTGCAATCTGTCAATTGGTTTTGTGGGAGAATTCCCTTGCTTGTGGGATTTATTTCGTTTTTGGTTGGAGGAGACAAAAACCAGGAGCTGGATAGTTCAAATATATGACTTTAGTCGCGGCGCTTTGAATGCTCGCTCCCAAATCTCCCTCCTTGATTTGGTTTTCCAGTAATTTTAACTGCTTCTTACAAAAGTAGGTTAGGAACGTACTTATCGGAACCATCCACAGTCAGAAAATAAAAAAGACTTATCATCATATTTGTGGCCTCGGAGCAAGGTTTGGATACGAGCGCATAAGCAAGCATTCAAACCGCCGCGACTAAAGTCACAAATACGATGATAAGCCTTTTTCATTTTCGTCTGTTAATTATCTAATAAGCCGCCTATCAACTGTCTGTCAAATGGTTCATCAACCACCAAATCAACTATTCCCCACATGTTGGGCAATCGTCTGGTGCAAATTTTTCTTTATCGTACTCGATTCCGTTCTTATCGTAGTAATCTTTTACAGCAGCCTTTACAGCTTCTTCTGCTAATACGGAACAGTGAATCTTGTGTGTTGGCAGTCCGTCAAGGGCCTCAACTACAGCTTTATTAGATAATTCTAAGGCATCATCAATAGATTTACCTTTAATCATCTCTGTTGCCATAGAGCTGCTGGCGATTGCGGAACCGCATCCAAATGTATTAAACTTTACATCTTCAATGATGCCGTCTTTTACTTTGATGTACATCTTCATGATGTCACCACATTTTGCATTACCTACTTCTCCGATACCGTCTGCATCGTCCATTTTTCCTAAGTTTCTTGGGTTACGGAAATGATCCATTACTTTTTCACTATATAACATGTTTCTTTTCTCCCTTCTCAAGTTCTTCCCAAACTGGTGAAATGTTTCTTAAATAAGAAACGATTTCCGGAACTTCTTTAATGATATATTCAATCTGTTCTGGTGTATTCTCTTCACATAATGTAAGACGGAGTGATCCGTGTGCAACTTCGTGAGGAAGTCCGATTGCTAATAATACATGGCTAGGGTCAAGAGAACCTGATGTGCAGGCACTTCCTGAAGAAGCCTCGATTCCCTTTTCATCAAGTAAAAGTAAAAGGGATTCTCCCTCGATTCCTTCGAAACAGAAGTTTACGTTACCTGGAAGTCTCTTCTTAGCATCACCGTTCAGACGGGAATGTTCAACCTGTGAAAGGCCTTCAATTAAGCGGTCTCTCATAGCAGAAATCTTTGCCATGTTCTCATCTAAGTTTGCTACAGCTTCTTTTAATGCTGCTGCCATACCAACAATGGCAGGAATATTCTCTGTACCAGCTCTTCTTCCCCTTTCCTGTGCGCCACCTTCAATCAAGTTAAACAGTGGAACACCTTTTCTAACGTAAAGGACACCGATTCCCTTTGGTCCGTGGAACTTATGTCCGGATAAAGATAACATATCAATGTTCTGTGCGTGTACGTTCACTGGAACATGTCCAACTGCCTGTACTGCATCTGTGTGGAATGTTACTTTCTTTTCTTTACAAATCTTTGCGATCTCATCAATTGGCTGTAATGTACCAATCTCATTGTTCGCATACATAATAGTAACTAATGCTGTATCTTCACGAATTGCCTTCTCTACGTCAGCAGGATCAACAATTCCGTCTGCTCCAACATCAAGTAATGTTACTTCAAAGCCTTCTCGCTCTAACTTCTTAAGAGTATGGAGAACGGCATGATGTTCAATCTTTGTGGAAATGAGGTGTTTCTTACCCTTCTTTGCTCCAAAAAGAGCAGCAGAACGAATAGCCTGGTTGTCTGCTTCGCTTCCGCCGGAAGTAAAGTAAATCTCATTAAAATCTGCACCTAATGCTTCTGCAACATCTTCTCTTGCTTTCTGAAGCACTTCTGCAGCACGCTGTCCGGTAGAATGCAGGCTGGATGGGTTTCCAAATACCTCATTCATGCACTTTGTCATCGCATCTATCGCAACAGGACTCATCTTTGTAGTTCCCGCATTATCTGCATAAATATACATAAATTCACCCTCTTCTTTCTAAATCCTATCTAGTGTATAGGAATTATATCTTGAAAATCCTATCTTGTCAATAGGATTTTATTAAAAAGATACCGCTATTCTTGTTTTTTATCATGTACATAATTTCCGAAAAAATACTTCTTAAAATATTTTCTGTCTCTCTTATATTACTTTTATATCCATACGCCATCATAATTTTTACATAAAAAATAACCCCATAAAAATACTGGAGAACCAGGTTAAACCCGACCCTCCAGCAAATCCTCAAGCGTCACTGTCTCTAAATAATCATCAATAATCCCATCCAGTTTCTGCCACATCGGAAGAGTAATACAATATCCTGCCTTTTCGCAGGTTACTTTCCCACCCTCTAAGCAATTGACAGGAGCCAATGTTTTTTCTGTCAGCTTTAAAATAGAACCGATCGTGTACTCAGACGGCTTTCGCGCCAGACGATATCCTCCTTTTTT
>UMKB01054197.1_pt1 | contig 14501 bp, 10 predicted proteins | sample 1966171 | NCBI WGS metagenome assembly UMKB01 (sample SAMEA4836164, study PRJEB28245) | human gut metagenome | biome: gut microbiome; material: fecal sample | place: Denmark | collected 2008 | reverse complement strand
GGGGAGCCGTTCACGGCAACCGGTGACGTGCTGGTAGATCCGGGTTTTCGTGAGGCGTATCCGTATGGCCTCAAGCGTGATGAGCAACTTCCGGCGCTGGCGCAAGGCGACGTTATCGATGTACACGACATCAAGCTTGAGGCGAAGCAGACCGAGCCGCCCGCGCGCTATAGCCAAGGCAAACTCGTACAAGAGATGGAAAAGCGCGGCCTGGGCACCAAGTCTACGCGCGCGAGCATCATCGAGCGTCTCTATACCGTTCGCTATCTTAAAAACGACCCCATCGAGCCAAGCCAGCTGGGCATGGCTATCATCGACGCCCTGCACGAGTTTGCTCCGCGTATTACCACGCCCGAGATGACTGCCGAGCTGGATGCGGATATGACGCGCGTGGCAGAGGGCAAGGACACGCAGGAGCACGTGGTTGACCATTCGCGCGCTCTGCTCGCAGGCATGCTTGATGCGTTGATTGAGCATAAAGATGACCTGGGGGAGGCTATCTCCGACGCTGTGACCGCCGACGCAAAGGTGGGCGAATGCCCCAAGTGCGGCAAGGACCTGGTCATGAAGACGAGCGCCAAGACGCGTGGCAGCTTTATTGGCTGCATGGGCTGGCCGGATTGCGATGTGACTTATCCTGTCCCTTCGGGTGTCAAGGTGAGCCCGCTGGAGGGCGAGGCCGGCGTGTGCCCCGAGTGCGGGGCACCGCGCATCAAGTGTCAGCCGTTCCGCAGCAAGGCATATGAGCAGTGCGTGAACCCCAAATGCCCCACCAATTTTGAGCCCGACCTCAAGGTGGGCGAGTGCAAGGTGTGTGCCGAGGCGGGACGCCATGGCGATTTAATCGCCCATAAGTCCGAGAAAAGCGGCAAGCGCTTTATTCGCTGCACGAATTACGAAGAATGCCAGGTGAGCTATCCGTTGCCGGCGCGCGGTAAACTGCAGGCAACGGGTGAGACCTGCCCGGAGTGTGGCGCCCCCATTGTGGTGGTCGAGACAGCGCGTGGTCCATGGCGCATCTGCGTGAACATGGAATGCCCCAGCAAGGAAAAGAAAACAACGTCTCGCGGACGCGGCGCCGCCGGGTCGAAGACTTCTGCAGCCAAGAAGACGACGGCTAAGAAAACGACTGCAAAGAAGTCGACGACAAAGAAGTCGGCTGCAAAGAAGTCGGCCGAGTAATACCCCAACATGCCGACGACGCCATTTGCGGGTTGCTCGGCATGGACACTTCCAAACGTGCAGGGCTGCGTTCCAAGCGCGGCCCTTTCTCTTTTTGAGTCAGTTTAATAGCCCCCACGCTGTGTTATCACGTACCAATTCGTTCTCTTGGAACAGGCTGTTTGCGTCGAATATGGGGCATTCGTTTCACAACTCCTTCACTAATCGCAAGCAGTATTGACGATCTCGAACACCCTATCAAAATGCGGTAAATAGTGAAAAATTAATGCCTTGAGCTTGGATTCATTTCAAGATAAAGCATCATATAACTCTTTAATGAACCCAACGCATACGTTGCTGTTTATTCCATTTTTGACCGTTTGCAAACTTGTCTAGTTTTTAAGATACAAATAATTTTGATAGAGAGGTGTAGTAATTTGCAAGATACGCACGTCATGCGGTTATTTCGGCCTTTTGGTGAGGCTATCCTTTGACGGAATCGAAATATTAAGGGGTGGGGGATGGATATCTCTCGAAAGACCGACTACGCTCTTCGCATGCTCGCGATGCTTGCGGATGGCGAAAATAATCTCTTGTCGGTTAGGGCTGCTGCAGAGCAGGTAGACGTGCCCTATTCGTTTGCTCGATCCATCCAGCATGGCCTGGTGCAGGCGGGCATCGTGGAAAGTCTGCGTGGCGTGCATGGCGGCATGCGTCTCAAGGCGGACCCCAATGATGTCACAATCAGGCAGATCGTCGAGGCCGTTCAGGGTCCCATGGTTATGAATGATTGCACTGCCAACGGTGCCGAATGCCCGCGCATGAATTCTTGCTGCTATCATTCCATTTGGATGGGCGCACAGGCTCTTATGGTTGATTACCTTGACTCTGTGACGCTTGCCGACGTGGTTCAAGGCACGCTTGCTCCGGCAGTGGATGCCAAGTTTGCCAACCGTGAATCGTTTGCCGAGTACGTTTCGTGCGCCGAAAAGTGCCGTCGCCTCGCATAGGCGATGCTTGCTTCTTTTCCGCGCGGATTAGGAGCAGATACAGATGAATGCAGACCCCTTTCGTAAGCTTGTGCAATCGGAAGGGGTCCGTTTGTATCGCGACCTCCCGTGGCGCCGCACGCGCGATCCATATGGCATCTGGCTTTCTGAGGTGATGCTGCAGCAAACGCAGGTGGTGCGCGTTTGCGATCGATGGCCTGCGTGGCTCGAGCGCTTTCCCACTGTTGGGGCCTTGGCTCAAGCGCCCGTTGCTGATGTTTTGGCTGCTTGGCAGGGTATGGGATACAACCGTCGTGCACTTGCGCTGCATAGGGCGGCGATGTATATCATGGAGCGATTCGATGGCGAGTTTCCACGTGACGCCTCTGCTTTGTGTGAACTTCCGGGGGTGGGCCCGGCGACGGCGCAAGGTATCCGCTCCTTTGCGTTTGATTTGCCCGGTGTGTATCTCGAGACCAATGTGCGCACAGTGATCCTGCATCACTTTTTTCCCGATGTTCCGGCGGTGCCCGACAAGGAGCTGGTGGGTATTGTAGAGGCTACGTGTCCTGGCCCACAGGTGCCCGAGGGGCGCTTTGCCCTGCCCGAAGACGAGCGAGATACGCCGCGCACCTGGTACTATGCGATGCTCGATTACGGCGCATATCTTAAAAAGACGATTCCCAACCCTTCGCGTCGTTCTGCTTCGTATTCAAGGCAGTCTGCTTTTGAGGGTTCGCGCCGCCAGAAGCGCGCGGCTCTTGTCCGCTGTTTGCTCGAGGCGGGCGAGGGTGGTTTGAATGCGGGCGAGGCGCGAGCCGCTCTGGACAAGATGGAAGCCTGCGCGGGACGCCCTGCGGTTGCGCCTGATGTAGCCCGGTCGATTTTGGAAGACCTTGCGCGCGAGGGCTTTTGCCAGAAGCGCTCGGATGTTGACCGATATTTTGTAGCGCACTAGATGTGCTCGGCGGATTTGCCAGGCGATACTTGCTAAGCGTGCCGCCCGCCTAAATACTGCTTGACCGCGCATGACATCGCTCGCATGATGGTGCTGACAATCCTTCGTACATGCCCTTCCGTAAGGGAGGCCAATATGAGCTTGTTTATCGAGACTCCTCAGCAGGAACAGCTTCGGTTGCTGCGCGAACAGCGAGAACAGCTGAAGCACCTGCGCAGCATGTCGGAGGGCGCGGGCGTTGTCGGTAGCGCCGAGGACACGTCGCAGATGGATCGATCGCTACTTGACCAAAGATTATTCGCATCCGCTCCGGCACCGAACTCGGCGAAGCCGGCAGGTTCCCCTTCGGCAAAAGGGTCACTGAGGGATTCAATTCGAGGGCTTGGACGCAAACGGTGCGAGGGTGTATCCGAGGAGCCGTATTCGATCGCTCAAGAATCGTATGCCGAGCAGCTGGAGTTTGATCGTCGGCGCACGCGACGTCGTCGAGGGGCTGCGGTGGCGCGTTCTCTCCTTGTTGTGGTCCTGGTGCCCATTTTGCTTTTTGCTGCTTTTGTGGGGTCGTATGCATTGACGTGCATTCTCAATGGTGCGTCTCCCCAGGAGCTCACTTTGCTTATGGGCGAGCTTTTTGCCAAGATGCAAGCGTACGGCGGTTTGATCATCGCGATGTTTTCCAGTTGATGCCTGGCGATACCCTATAATGAACCCGGTAAAAAATCGCAGGTAAGGCGGTTGGATTGAACATCTTATTGGTTTGCTGCACGGTTGCGGCGTGCGTTGCGGCTGTCGCCTCTGTGCTGACGGCGGTAGCTATGAGGCGCAATAGCCGCGATGCTGGTCTTGCGGAGCATGTGGACGAGGAACTCGATATCTTGGTGCGCCTCGAGGATGCCCTGCGCGACGCTCGTCTCGAGTTGCGTACGCAGACCCAGACACAGGCGGCATTCTCGGCTGCAGAGCAGCAGCGCTTCGAATCGCTTGTGCGCGCATTCCAGCAGGCTTCGACACAGACGGACGCCTTGCGTCGCGAAGTGTCACAGCAGATGGGCCAGACGCGTGAGGCAACCGAAGTGCGTCTCGAGGCGGTGCGGGCATCGGTCGAGCAACAGCTGGCAGCCATTCGCCAGGATAACGAGCGGCAGCTGGAGCAGATGCGTCAGACGGTGGACGAAAAGCTCTCGCGCACACTCAACGACCGCCTTGCGGCTTCGTTTAAGCAGGTAAGCGAGCAGCTCGAGGCCGTCCATAAAGGTCTGGGCGATATGCAGAGCATCGCTGCGGGCGTGGGCGATCTTAAGCGCGTACTCGGCAATGTCAAGACGCGCGGAATTTTGGGTGAGGTTCAGCTGGGGGCGATTCTCTCCCAGATTTTGGCACCCGAGCAGTACGTTGAGAACGTTGCCACCAAGCCCGGTTCAACCGAGCGTGTCGAGTTTGCCGTCAAGTTGCCCGTGGAGGCGGGTGACCCCATCTTGCTGCCTATCGATTCGAAGTTTCCAGGCGATGCTTACGAGCATCTGCGCGAGGCCATGGATGCAAGCGACGCCGATGCCGTGGCGGCGGCGCGTCGCATCTTGGATGCTCGCATTAAATCGGAGGCCAAAGACATCTGCGAAAAATACCTTTCGGTGCCCGAGACCACGAATTTTGGCATCATGTTCTTGCCGTTTGAGGGCCTCTATGCCGAGGTCGTCAACAGACCGGGTCTTATCGAGTTGCTCTCGCGCGACTACCATGTGAACGTAGCCGGGCCCAGCACCATGGCTGCGCTGCTCAACAGCTTGCAGATGAGCTACCAGACTTTTCGTCTGCAAAAGCAGACCGACGATGTGCTGAAGGTTCTTTCTGCGGTCAAGGCGGAGTTGCCGCGCTACCAGGATGCGCTGCGCTTGGCGCGTCGCCAGATAGATACAGCGGGTCGCACGGTCGATTCGATCATCACCACGCGCACCAATGTGATTGAGCGCAAGCTCGGCTCCATCGGCACGATGGAAGATGCGGAGGAGGCTGAGCGCCTGTTGGGGGTGACCTCGGCACTGCCTGAAGTGCCGGGGGACGATTCGGTCGAGGGCGCGGCGGTTGGTGCTGCTGCTACCGCGCATCTCGATGCCGTCTCTTCTGGTTCCGATGTGCGAGGAGGTGTTGACTGATGCCGCGCGAAACCAATGCTTCGCGTCGCGAACGCGCCATCGAGGTGTGTGAGCGCCTGAACCGAAGGTACGGTCCGGTTGAGTGCTTCTTGGATCATCAAAATCCGTTTCGTCTGGTTATCTCGGTGCTGCTTTCTGCGCAGACAACAGATGCCCAGGTGAACAAGGTAACTCCAGAGCTTTTTCGTCGCTGGCCCACACCCTATGAGATGGCGGGTGCCAGCGTTGCCGACGTGATGGATGTAATCAAGTCGCTGGGCTTTTACAAGACCAAGGCCAAGCACTGCGTGGAGGCCGCAAGGATGATTGTGGCCGATTATGGCGGTGAGGTGCCGTCGACCATGCGCGAGTTGCAAAAGCTGCCCGGTGTGGGGCGCAAGACGGCAAATATCGTCCTCAATGTGGGCTTTGGCATTGTGGAAGGCATTGCGGTGGATACGCACGTGAATCGCATCGCGCATCGGCTGGCGCTTTCGCCCAAGACACACGAGAAGGAGCCTCTCAAAACAGAGCAAGATTTGCTCAAGATTTTGCCGCATGAGTATTGGGAATCGGTCAATCACCAATGGATATCGTTTGGCCGCGAGATTTGCTCTGCCCGTTCCCCCAAATGTGCGGAGTGCCCGCTGGCAGATCTTTGCCCCTCCTGTAACTGATTTGTGCGGGTAGGCTAATTTGTGACGTCTTGTGCGCAATGGCCAGATCCGTTGTTTTGTTTTGAACGTAAGGAATGATCGATGCTCATTCATCGCATAGCTGCACAACTCCATACTGCCGAAGGCTTGCAGGTCATTGAGCAGGCGTTGACGGACGGTCAGGATGCGACGCTTGCCGTGTCGCTCTCGGCGCGCACTCTTGTGCTTGCCGCGCAGTTCGCTCGCCATCCTCGTCCCTGTGTGTATGTGGTGTCTGGCGAGGAAGCGGCCGATCGCGCGGCGCGAGCACTCATGGCCTATCTGGGCCGCGAGCACGTGGCTCGCTTCCCCGAGCGCACGGATTACCCCTGGAAAGACCAAAAGCCAGACGACGTTGTGGTGGCCACGCGTTGTGCTGCGCTTGGGCGTATCGCTCGTGGCGAGGCATGCGTGCTTGTGACTTCGGCTCGTGCCCTGCTGCGCTGCGTACCCCCGCGCGAGAGCGGCTATTGGGAGTCCGCGACCTTTGCCGTGGGCGACGAGATTCCTTTTGAGGAAGTGCCCGCGCGTCTTGTGTCCATGGGCTACACGTCTGCCGATGCGGCGCCCGAACCTGGCTATTTTCACGTGCACGGCGATACCGTGGATGTCTATCCTGCGCAGGCCTCGTCGCCCGTGCGCATGGAGTTCTTTGGCGACGAGCTCGACCGTATTCGCCATATGGTTGCGTCGACTGGTCAGACGATCGGCGATGCCGATGCGGTCGAGATTTATCCCTGCCGCGAGCTTGCGCTTACCGATGATGCCGTTCATCGCATCACCTCGGCGCTGTACGCGCCAGCGAAAAGCGACACCGAGCTCGCCGCCCTCCTGGAGATGGTTCAGGCGCGTATCGTCACGCCCGAGCTCGAGCGCTTCTTGCCCTTGCTCTACGAGTCGACGGTGAGCCCGCTTGCCCATGTGAGCGACGACACCCTGGTGGTTCTTTCCGAGCCCCGCTCGCTTTTTGATGATTGCATCCGAGCCTATGAGGACTTGGAGCGTCGTGCGGGAGAGGCAGGTGTATCAAAGCTCGACGGGCTCTACGTGCGCGCCCAGCAGCTCGACTTTGGTCATCAGCAGCGTTTGAACTACGTTTCGCTTATCCGCGCAGGCGGTGCCGTGACGGCCGAGCTCAAGATCGAGCAGCCCGCTATCGCTGGTTCGGATGCGCGTTTCCTGTCGCGTGTCCAGGAAGTGGTAAACAATCGCTGCGCGGTCGTCTTTGCCATTCCCGATCGCGGCGCGCGTGAATCCATGGAGCTCAGCTTTACCGACGAATCTATTCCGTTTGAGGAGTCGCTTACGGCTGCTCCCGAAAACGCTGGCGTTGTGGCAGGAAAGGCGAGCGTGCATGTGCTTGCAGCCGATTCGTCCGAGCGCATTGCCACAGGCGAGCGCCGGGGCGCGGGCGTGCACGAGCCTGCCGTCTCTCGCCGCACTGCCGACTCACTGAACGCCCGCGGTCTTGAAGAAGGCGCCTCCTACACGGTTCCCACGCTCACGCGCGGTCGCGTGACCTTTGTGGATGCGCCCATTCAGCAGGGATGCGTGATTCCCGACGCCCATCTGGCCGTTTTCTCCATCGCCGATCTGAATGCTCGCATGGACGCCAAGCGCGGCCACACACGTCGTCGCGTGGATATCACCGAGGTCACGTTCCCCTTTAAGCCGGGCGACTACGTGGTCCATGCCACGCACGGCATCGCGCTGTTCGCACAGATCGTTCGCCAGGAGGTGGGAGGCCGCGAGCGCGATTATTTCCTGCTTGAATACGCTGATGGCGACAAACTCTACGTGCCGCTTGAGCAAGTGGACCGCATCACGCGCTATGTTGGTCCCGACGGCGACAAGCCGCGCTTGACGCGCTTGAACACTGCCGATTGGAGCCGTGCTACGGGCAAGGCACGTAAAAGCGCCAAGAAGCTTGCATTCGATCTGGTGGACCTTTATACGCGCCGCTCCTCCATCGCCGGTGTTGCGTGCCCGCCCGATACGCCCGAGCAGATCGAGATGGAGGAGAGCTTTCCGTACGAGGAGACGCATGATCAGCTCGACGCCATCGCCGATATCAAGGCGGACATGGAGGCGGCAAAGCCCATGGACCGCCTGCTCTGTGGCGACGTGGGTTTTGGCAAGACCGAAGTTGCCCTGCGTGCTGCCTTCAAGTGCGTGGATTCTGGGCGCCAGGTGATGGTGCTGTGTCCCACGACCATTTTGGCGCAGCAGCATTTCCAGACGTTCTTTGAGCGCTTTGCCCCCTTTGGCGTGGAAGTGGATGTGCTTTCGCGCTTTAGGACGCCGGGGCAGCAAAAGCGCGCGCTTGCGGCTTTTGCCGAAGGAAAGGTCGACGTGCTCATCGGAACGCATCGCCTGCTTTCCGCCGATGTGAACCCCCACAATTTGGGACTGGTGATCATCGACGAGGAGCAGCGTTTTGGCGTGCAGCATAAGGAGCAGCTCAAGAACCTGCGCGAGCAGATCGATGTCCTCACGCTTTCTGCAACACCTATTCCGCGTACCATGCAGATGGCTATCTCGGGCGTGCGCGACATGAGCCTTATCACCACGCCGCCTACGGGACGACGCTCGGTGATCGTGCATGTGGGCGAGTACGACCCCGACGTAGTGAGTGCCGCCATTCGCCTGGAGGTGGGCCGCGGAGGCCAGGTGTACTACGTGTCCAACCGCGTGAAGACTATCGACGATGCGGTCGAGCGCGTGCATGAGGCTGCGCCCGAGGCACGCGTGGGCGTGGCGCACGGCAAGATGAGTCCGCGCGAGGTAGAAGACGTGATGGTTGAGTTTGCCGAGAAAAGAATCGACGTGCTCATCGCCACGACCATCGTGGAGTCGGGTATCGACAACGCTCATGCCAACACGTTGATTATCGAGGATTCGCAGCGCCTGGGTTTGGCTCAGCTTTATCAGCTCAAGGGCCGCGTGGGCCGCTCTGCCACGCAGGCGTACGCGTACTTTATGTTCCCGGGTGAGACGCCGCTTACCGAGGAGGCGACGGCGCGGCTGACAGCGCTTTCGGAGTTCCAGGATCTGGGCAGCGGCATGCGCATTGCCATGCGCGACCTGGAGATCCGCGGCGCTGGTTCACTTGTGGGTGCCGAGCAGCACGGCAACTTGTCGAGCGTGGGCTTTGACCTGTTCACGCAGATGCTGGGCCAGGCTGTTGCCGAGGCACGCGGGGACGATTCCGAGACCGTTGAGGCGGCGGGCGTTGCCATCAACATCCCGGCGGACTTCTTCTTGGACGAAGAGTACCTGCCGCGTGTGGATGAGCGGGTGCTCGCATATCGTAAGCTTGCCGCGGCGGATGATCTGGAGAGCGTGGACCGGCTGCAGGAGGAGACCGAGGCTGCTCACGGCGAGCTGCCGCAGGCGGGCCTCAACCTGTTTGACCGTGCTCGCATCCGCATTCGCGCAGAGCGCTTGGGGCTGGAAAGCGTGACGCTCAGCGGTGGACGCTTGACGTTTTTGGGCGTGGACGTACCCAAGAAGGTGGCGTTCGATCTCAAAGATCGCCTGGGGGCGGTGGTGTTCCCCCGTTCCCGCAAGCTGTCGATTCCCTATCGCACGGGAGCCGGTGCCGGTTCGGGCGTGGGGCGCGGTCTCAACGCCGATGACGAGCGGGGGCCCGTTGCCGCAGCGCTTGCCGTTTTGTGCCAGTTGGGAGCGAGCGGCGACGACGATTAGCGTGAGCTATGGTGCCGGGATAGGGCGATGCATCGAGTTGTTTGCCATGCCCCGGTGTTCGTTTATGTTTGAATAACCGCTGCGGTAATGCGTCTGACGATCTGCCGCAGATCGAGGAGAAGGAGCATCTTTTGGTTACGTTTGAGAATGATTATTCCTTTGGCGCTTGCCCGGAGGTTTTGACAGCTTTGGTCGATACCAACATGGAGGCGATGACCGGTTACGGTGAAGACCCCCATTGCGCTCGCGCCAAGGAGCTGATTCGTCAGGCTTGCGAGGCGCCGGATGCCGACGTGTTTCTCCTTGCAGGCGGCACGCAGACCAACCAAGTTGTGCTCGACATGCTGCTTGCTCCTTATGAGGGCGTGGCCGCCGCGGCCACGGGGCACGTTGCCTGCCATGAGGCGGGGGCTATTGAATTTGGCGGTCATAAGGTGCTGACGGTTCCTGGGCATGAGGGCAAGATGCACGCCGATGAGCTGGAACAGCTGATCGATCTGTTCTATGCAGATGACAATCATGAGCACATGGTCTTCCCGGGAGCGGCATATATTTCCTTCCCGACGGAGCTTGGCACACTCTATTCCCGTGATGAGTTGGCGGCAATCTACGAGGTCTGCCAAAAGCACGAGATTCCGCTTTTTGTGGATGGTGCGCGTTTGGGCTATGCCCTGGCATCCCCCGAATGCGATATCACCCTGCCGCAGCTCGCCCAGCTGTGCGATGTCTTTTATATCGGCGGAACCAAGGTGGGGGCATTATGCGGCGAGGCGGTAGTGTTTCCCTCGGGCAATGCTCCCGCGCACCCGATTCCGCGCATCAAGCAGCATGGTGCACTTTTGGCTAAGGGCCGCCTTCTGGGCGTGCAGTTCGAGGCGCTGTTTACGGATGGTACCTATGTGCGCATTGCGCGCAATGCTATCGATATGGCGGGACGTTTGCGCGCCCTGCTGCACGAGCGCGGCGCACGTTGGTTCTTGGAGTCTCCCACCAATCAGCAGTTCATCATTTTGGAAAAGGGCGAGTATGCGCGCTTGGGCAAGCAGATTTGCCTGAGCTTTTGGGATACCTATGATGAGGACCATGTGGTTGTGCGATTGGCTACCAGCTGGGCAACAACGCAGGAGGACCTTGATGCCCTGGCCGCCGCGCTGTAGGGCACCGTTTGGTATCGGAGACGAGTTTAGGTGTCACAGATGTTTTCGATAGCAAACGGGGGCTCGCCATCCGCTGCCCTCGAACAAGCGCATGCTACGCTTGGGCGATATTTTGGCTATGAGTCGTTTAGGCCGGGCCAGGAGCGCGTTATCTCTTCGATCCTTGCCCGGCGCGACGTTCTTGCCGTGATGCCCACGGGTGCGGGTAAGTCCATTTGCTACCAAGTGCCTGCGCTCATGGGATCGGGTCTTACCTTGGTGGTGAGCCCGCTCATCTCGCTTATGGAAGACCAAACGCGGGCGCTGCTTGCTGCCGGTGCACATCCGAGCTACCTCAACTCGTCGCTTTCCATTCCTCAGCAAAATACTGTGCTCAAACGAGCGGCCGACGGTGCTTATCAGCTTATGTTCGTGGCGCCCGAACGCCTGGCGGACCCGCGCTTTATTGCATTTGCCCAGGCCGCGGCGCAGCCAGGTGGTATGGGCATTCCGCTTTTGGCCGTTGATGAGGCTCACTGCGTGAGTCAGTGGGGGCAGGATTTTAGGCCGGCGTATCTTCAGATCGCTCAGTTTATCGAGGCGCTGCCACAACGTCCGGTGGTGGCGGCGTTTACCGCTACGGCAACCGAGCGCGTGCGTATGGATATCCAGCAGATGCTGTGCTTACATGCACCGCAGGTTGTGGTGACGGGTTTTGATCGGCCCAATTTATCGTTTGAGGTGCAGGAGATGCCCGAGCGCCAGAAGGCATCGTGGATTTGTCGGTATGTGACAGAACATCCCGACGAAGCGGGAATCGTCTACTGTGCCACGCGCAAGAGCGTGGACGAGCTGACGTTAACATTGCAAGATGCGGTGGAAAAACAGGGGCTCGATATGCGTATTGCGAGCTACCACGCCGGTATGGGCATGGAGTCTCGAACGCAAAACCAGCAGGCATTTGTGCGCGACGACGTGCGGGTGATGGTTGCCACCAACGCCTTTGGCATGGGTATCGACAAGCCCAACGTGCGCTATGTCATCCACAATAACGCGCCCGAGAGCATCGAGGCTTACTATCAGGAGGCTGGGCGTGCCGGTCGCGACGGCGACCCTGCGAGCTGCTTTTTGCTTTGGAACGGCAACGATCTGCGCTTGCGTCGTTTCTTTGCCGAGCAGGAGCCCGACGACGAGCAACTCGATGAAGAGCAGCGCCTACGCGCGCGGCAGAATCGCTTTAGGCTTATCGCCCAGATGGAGGGCTATTGCAGGACAACCGGTTGTTTGCGCGAGTATATGCTGCGCTACTTTGGCGACGAGGATGCCGCTGCCGAGGTGTTGGCACATGCGGCCGAAACAGGGACCGGTTGCGGAAACTGCGGCAATTGTCTGACAGAGTACGAGGTCGAGGACATGACCGAGGCTGCTCGCGCTGTTATGGCGTTTGTCGCTGCACGACCCGGGCGCTTTGGGAAGTCGCTTGTGGCCGATGTGCTGCATGGTGGAAAGACGCAGCGTATCTTTGAGCTGCATCTGGACGAGGCTGCAGGCTATGGCAGCTTGGCGGCAGAGTCGACCGGACGCATTCGCAATCTGATCGACCAGCTGTGCGGGCGCGGGTATCTGGCAAGCTCGCAAGGGCAATATCCCACGCTGCTTTTGGGGTCCCGTGCGGTGGAGGTTGTGGATGCGGATGGAGGCCTCGCTGCCGATACCGGCGCGTTTACGTTTACCGTGAAGCGGGCGGCAAAGAAGAGCCGCGGCTCGCGGGCGCGTCGCGCGGTCGATTTGCTACGCGAGGAATCGAACGCCAGGAGCGTGCCGCGCGTGGGCGACGACGTGGAGCTCTTCGAGCGCCTGAGGGCACTTCGCACGGAGCTGGCGCAGGAGATGCAGGTTCCCAGCTATGTGGTGTTTCCCGATAAAACGCTGCGCGCCCTGTGTCGCCAACGCCCCCATTCATTCGATGAGTTGCTCGAGGTGTCGGGTATCGGCGAGAAAAAGGCCGAGAGTTTTGGCGAGAGCTTCATGGCAGAAATCGCCGCTTTCGAAGAGTTGCATGCACGCGAATAGTGTTTGTACTGCCACTTCGATGCCCGTACAATATGACGGATAAATCTATCCCCCAGCATATTGAGGAGCTTGTATGTCTCAACAGTCTGCACCGCGTGATGCCGCCGAGGCGGCCCGCGCCGCCTTCGCTTCGGTTGAGGGCAAGCCGTTTCCCGATGATATCTTCACGGCTCCCCAGCTTACGTGGGCTGTTATCGGTTGTGGCGTGATTGCCAACCAGATGGCTTCCACGCTCGAGCTCGCTGGCCGCAAGCTCGCCGGCATCTACAACCGCACACACGAGAAGGCGGTCGCTTTTGCCGAGAAGTACGATGTGGCCCGCGTGTACGATACGCTCGAGGAGCTTTGCGCCGACCCCGCTATCGACGCGGTGTATATCACCACGCCGCACAATACGCACATCCACTATCTGCGCGCCGCACTTTCTGCCGGCAAGCACGTACTGTGCGAGAAGGCGATTACCCTCAATTCGGAGGAGCTCAACGAAGCGCGCGCGATTGCCGACGAGCACGGCGTGCAGCTTATCGATGCCACGACCATCCTTCATATGCCGCTCTACCGCGAGCTTATCCGCCGTGCCGAGAAGGACGAGTTCGGCAACATGAGCATTGCTCAGGTGAGCTTTGGCAGCTATAAGGATTTTGATCCGGAGAATCGTTTTTACAATCCACGTCTGGCTGGCGGCGCGATGCTCGACATTGGCGTGTACGCCCTTACCATGGCGCGCATGTTTATGCTTTCGCAGCCCGAGGATGTCGTCTCCATCGCCAACGCTTGCAATACCGGCGTAGACGTGACGAGCGGCATCGTGATGCGCAACCCCGATATGCAGATGGCCGTGATCTCCCTTACGCTCCATTCCAAGCAGCCCAAGCGCGCCGTGCTCTCGTTTGAGAATTGCTATATCGAGGTCATGGACTACCCGTGTGCTGACCGTGCCACTATCGTATGGACGGCGACGGGCGAGCGCGAGGAGGTTCATGTGGGTGAGGAGGCATACGCTCTTGCCTACGAGGTGGCCGACCTCGAGAAAGCCGTTGCCGGGGACCGCGTGGAAGACGCGATGATCGTCTTTGCGGCCGACGTCATGGATCTGATGACGCGGCTGCGTCGCACCTGGCGCATCTACTACCCGGAGGAGGCCGAGCTGGCAGCTGCTGCCGGTTGTCGTGTGGCTGGAGAGTAAGTCTCACCTGTTGGGCGTGCCTGCGACCGCGCTTCTCACGTGGTTCGGTGCCCCTGTTGTCGATGGCGGCCCGTTTCCGTCGTCTCGCCGTGGCTTCACCGTGATCGCCGGCGCGCCCGGCACCCTCGTCGCGGCCGCCTGCGCCCCTGTGTCCAGTCCCTTTTCCAAATGAAGCAATAAATCCCATTTAGAGCTGCTGTTGCGGCTTCTAAATGGGATTTTCTGCTTCATTTAGGTTTTTGAGATTGCCGCCGGGGTAGGGGACAGGCTTGGAGTTGGCTGCCTGGGGCATCGGGGGCGGTGCAGGGCTGGCGTACGACTGTTGAAAACCTGCCATCGCTGCCTGACGTTTTTTGCTGATAACTGGTCAGTTTGGTTTGATGGAGATGCCGCTTGCGGCGTAAATTGACCGTTTGCTGATCTCTCTCTTCGTTTCACAAGGAAATATTGCGTCTGACCTGCC
>UMKB01053330.1_pt1 | contig 14549 bp, 8 predicted proteins | sample 1966171 | NCBI WGS metagenome assembly UMKB01 (sample SAMEA4836164, study PRJEB28245) | human gut metagenome | biome: gut microbiome; material: fecal sample | place: Denmark | collected 2008 | reverse complement strand
GGATAGCATGTATGAACTGTCCGCAAAAAATGACCGACTGATTATGAGCAATCAGGCGGACTCATTTTTACATACGGTTGAGAAACTGAAGGTCTATGGCTATGAAGAGGTGAATCTGAACCTGGGCTGCCCTTCAAAGACAGTTGTGTCTAAAGGGCGTGGTTCTGGATTTCTTGCAGATCCGGACGGATTGGACCGGTTTTTGGATGAGATTTTTAAAAAATGTGATGTGAAAATTTCTATTAAGACAAGAATTGGAAAAGATGATCCGGAAGAATTTGCGCGGCTTCTTGATATTTACAATCAGTATCCGGTAGAGGAACTGATTATTCATCCGCGGGTACAGAAGGATTTTTATAAAAATCAACCGAATCTTGGTGCGTTTCATGATGCGGTGGAGGAAAGTAAGATTCCGCTTTGCTATAACGGAGATATTTTTACGCCGGAAAGTTATGAAGAGATGAAACGGGAATTTCCGCAGGTAGATACCTTTATGCTTGGAAGAGGGATTTTAATGAATCCGGTTCTGCTTGATCTTATCCGTATGAGAGAAAAAACAGATGTGAAAAAGACAACTGATATAGATGTGACTGAGTGGAAAAAAGAAGAAACGTCACGAAAAATGCAAAGTGCAGACAGATATAAAAAGGAAATCCATGCATTTCTTGAACAGATTAAATGTGATTATCTGGAAGTGGGAATGGGTGAGAAAAATACGTTATTTAAGTTAAAAGAGCTGTGGGCATATATGGGACAGAATGCTCCGGAAGCGAAGAAGGCGCTGAAAAGGATCCGGAAATCTCAGAGTATGGCAGATTACGACAGTGCCAGTCGGGAAGCGTTGGAAGATTTCATACTTTTTTAATTGCATATGCTGTAGAAAAGAAGTACAATTAACATCGTGCCGAATAGAGGAGTTTTCGGTGAAGGTACAATGAAAAGTGGATCAGCAGCAAAAGGAAAGGAAGTAAATAGATGGAACAGAAAACAAGAGGCGGGAGAGGCTTCTGGTATATCTGGGGATCTGTGCTTATCAAACTGGGAATTGCATATCTTGTATATATGGCGGCGGTATCACTTCTTGCAGGCGTACATCTGATGCAGATGACAGGTGGAGATGCAGATGCGATGATGCAGATTGCGCAGAGTACAGCACAGTCCGGCAAATTATATGATCAGATCACAAATGAGCTAATGAACTGGGCTGTTTATATTGAGGGCGTGGCAGCGCTGATTACGATTCCAGTCATGTTATTTTTATTTCACAGAGACAGCAGAAAAGAAAAAGAGCTTGGGATTGTAACGGAAAAAGCGTCAATTTGGAAATATATTGCAATTATAGTGATGTTTGCAGTTATGGCACTTGGGCTTAATAATCTGATATTTTTAAGTGATCTGTCAGCAGCGAGTGAAACTTATTCCGATACAATGCAGACTTTATACGGACAGGGATTTGCAGTGCAGATTCTCGTGCTTGGAATTTTGATGCCGACATGTGAAGAACTGGTGTACAGAGGACTTGTCTATAAAAGATTACGTTATACTTCACCGTTTTGGGCAGCGGCTTTGTATTCATCACTCGTATTTGCATTTACCCATGGCAATCTTGTCCAGGGACTTTATGGTTTTATCATGGGCATGATGTTCTGTTATGTGTATGAAAAATATGGTTCTGTGAAAGCACCGATACTTGCGCATATTACAGCGAATATCCTGTCAGTGGTTGGAACGCGGTTCCAATGGTTCGACTGGTTGTTCAAAGATCCGATGCGTGTCGGAATTTCAACAGTGTTATGTGCATTTATTACATCAAGTATTTATGTTATGATTCAGAGATTGAACACAGATACAACTAAAAATAATAGCCAAAACGAGGGGTAGTTATCAGACTACTCCTTTTGCAATCGTAAAATATCTAATTATCTGACAACTTAAAAAGAAGTTTTTATTTACAAATTTGAAAAATGGGTGTATAGTAGGAAAAAATAAAAAATGTAAGAAAGGACTCAGATATTATGAACGGGCAACAGCGACAGAAAAATGCTGGCTTGTATCGTCCTTCGTTTGAACACGATAACTGTGGTATTGGAGCAATCGTCAATATCAAGGGCCAGAAAAGTCACGATACCGTGGCGAATGCATTAAAGATTGTAGAACAATTAGAACATAGAGCGGGCAAAGATGCCGAAGGTAAGACAGGTGATGGAGTAGGAATTCTGTTACAGATTTCTCACAAGTTTTTCTCCAAAGTCTGTAAACCTTTCGGCATCTTTTTAGGTTCTGAGAGAGATTACGGCGTAGGTATGTTTTTCTTCCCTCAGGACGAACTGAAAAGAAATCAGGCAAAGAATATCTTTGAAGTGATTGTGGAAAAAGAAGGAATGGAATTCCTGGGCTGGCGAGAAGTACCGGTACATCCGGATGTGCTTGGAAGTCGTGCAGTAGAGTGTATGCCATGCATCATGCAGGGATTTATCAAGCGGCCGGAAAAGGTTGAAAAAGGAATTGACTTCGACAGACGTCTGTATGTGGTACGCCGTGTCTTTGAGCAGAGCAGCGATGATACTTATGTAGCTTCACTGTCAAGCAGAACGATTGCTTATAAGGGAATGTTTCTGGTAGATCAGTTACGTCTCTTTTTTGCAGATCTTCAGGATAAGGATTATGAATCTGCCATTGCACTGGTTCATTCCAGATTCAGTACGAACACGAATCCAAGCTGGGAGAGAGCACATCCGAACCGTTTTATTGTACACAACGGCGAGATTAATACAATTCGTGGTAACCGGGATAAGATGCAGGCAAGAGAGGAAAATATGGAATCTGAAGATTTAAAAGGAGAACTTCACAAAGTCCTTCCGGCAATCAATGCCACAGGTTCTGACTCCGCTATGCTTGACAATGCCATTGAATTTATGGTCATGAGTGGCATGGAACTTCCGCTGGCAGTTATGATTTCTATTCCGGAGCCGTGGGCAAATAATAAGAGCATGTCCCAGAAGAAGAAAGATTTCTATCAGTACTATGCAACAATGATGGAACCATGGGATGGCCCGGCGTCAATTCTGTTCAGTGATGGAGATTGTATGGGAGCAGTTCTTGATAGAAACGGACTTCGTCCGTCCAGATATTACATTACAGATGATGATCAGTTGATTTTATCATCTGAGGTCGGAGTTATGGATATTGCACCAGAGAAAATCGTAGTAAAAGAAAGACTTCGTCCAGGTAAAATGCTTCTGGTCGATACGGTTCAGGGACGTGTCATCGGAGACGAAGAGCTGAAAGAAATGTATGCGGACAGACAGCCTTATGGTGAGTGGCTGGACAGCAATCTGATTGAGCTTAAGAATCTGAAAATTCCGAACCAGTTAGTACCGACCTACAAACCAGAGGAGCTTAAGAGACTTCAGAAAGCATTTGGTTATTCTTATGAGGAAGTAGAAACTTCTATCAAAAATATGGCACTCAACGGTGGAGAAGGAACTGCTGCCATGGGTATTGACACACCACTTGCAGTACTTTCGGATAAGCATCAGAACCTGTTCAATTATTTTAAACAGTTATTTGCACAAGTTACGAATCCACCGATTGACGCAATCCGTGAGGAAGTGGTAACATCCACGACTGTATACATCGGAGCAGACGGAAATCTTCTGGAAGAAAAAGCAGAAAACTGCAAGATGCTCAAGGTCAATAATCCGATCCTTACAAATGTTGACCTTCTGAAGATTAAGAATATGAAACAGGATGGATTCAAAATTGCAGAGATTCCGACTATTTATTATAAAAATTCCAGTCTGGAAAAAGCAATGGATTACCTGTTTATAGAAGTAGATCGTGCAATCCGTGACGGAGCGAATATTTTGATCCTTTCTGACCGTGGTGTTGACGAGTATCATGTGGCTATGCCGTCACTTCTGGCATTGTCCGGACTGCAACAGCATCTGGTGCGCACGAAGAAGAGAACTTCCGTTGCAATCATTCTTGAGACCGGAGAGCCAAGAGAAGTACATCATTTTGCGACATTACTTGGATATGGAGCATGCGCAGTCAATCCATATCTTGCACATGAGACAATCCGTCAGCTTATTGATACAGGCATGCTGCAGAAAGATTATTACGCTGCAGTTGATGATTACAATCACGGAATCTTAAGCGGCATTGTAAAAATTGCTTCTAAAATGGGTATTTCCACAATTCAGTCTTATCAGGGAGCAAAGATTTTCGAGGCCATTGGATTAAAAGAAGAATTTATTAACAGATATTTTACAGATACAGTCAGCCGTATTGGTGGCATCGGTATTGAGGAGATTGCACAGGATTATCTTGCAAGACATTCTCAGGCATTTGATCCACTTGGACTGGAAGTAGATCTGACGCTGGACAGTCTCGGACAACACAAATCCAGAAGCTGTGGCGAGGAACATCTGTACAATCCACGTACGATCCATATGCTTCAACAGTCTACAAGACTTGGCAATTATGAAATGTTTAAGCAGTACACAGATATGGTAAATGAAGAAGGTGCCCACATTAATCTGCGAGGTCAGCTTGATTTTAATTATCCGAAGAAAGGTATTCCGATTGAAGAAGTAGAGAGTGTGGATGAAATCGTTCAGCGATTCAAGACAGGTGCTATGTCCTACGGATCCATTTCCAAGGAGGCACATGAGACGCTTGCAATCGCCATGAACCGTCTGCATGGTAAATCCAACAGCGGTGAAGGCGGTGAAGAAATCGAGCGTCTGGATACAGAAAAATGTTCTGCAATTAAGCAAGTCGCTTCCGGACGATTTGGTGTAACAAGCAGATATCTTGTCAGCGCAAAAGAGATTCAGATTAAAATGGCACAGGGTGCAAAACCAGGAGAAGGAGGACATCTTCCAGGAGGAAAGGTCTATCCGTGGATTGCCAAGACAAGACATTCTACGCCAGGTGTCAGCTTGATCTCACCACCACCGCATCACGATATTTACTCTATCGAGGATCTGGCACAGCTCATTTATGACTGTAAAAATGCAAATAAAGACGCAAGGATTTCCGTAAAACTTGTATCTGAAGCAGGTGTTGGAACTGTCGCAGCCGGAGTCGCAAAAGCAGGAGCCGGACTGATCCTGATCTCTGGATATGATGGAGGAACCGGAGCGGCGGCTAAGAGTTCTATCCACAATGCAGGACTTCCTTGGGAGCTTGGACTTGCGGAAACACATCAGACATTGATCCAAAATGGACTGCGTGAACGTGTCCGTATTGAGACAGATGGAAAATTGATGAGTGGTCGTGACGTGGCAATTGCAGCAATCCTTGGAGCAGAGGAATTTGGATTTGCGACAGCACCACTTGTAACTATGGGATGCGTTATGATGCGGGTGTGTAATCTGGATACATGTCCGGTTGGTGTGGCAACACAGAATCCGGAACTTCGCAAGAACTTCCGCGGAAAACCGGAATACGTCATCAACTTTATGAGATTCATCGCACAGAATCTGCGCGAATATATGGCAAAATTAGGTGTTCGTACGATTGATGAACTGGTTGGAAGGACTGACCTTCTGAAAGTCAAAGAAGTGCCGACATCTGAACGTGCAGCAACACTGGATTTAAGCCAGATCCTGCAAAACCCTTATGAGGGAACAAAGACACCAATGACTTATAATCCAAAGAAGATTTATGATTTCGAACTGGAGAAGACGCTGGACGAAAGAGTCCTTGTAAAAGAACTGCTTCCGGCACTTGAAAAGCATCAGAAGAGAAGCCTGGAAGTCGATGTCACGAACACCAACCGTACATTTGGAACAGTTTTCGGATCAGAAATTACAAGAAGATATCCGGAAGGCGTAGAGGAAGACAGTTATGTGATCAAATGTACCGGAGCAGGCGGTCAATCATTTGGTGCATTTATTCCAAAGGGTCTGACACTGGAACTTGTAGGAGACGGCAATGATTATTTTGGTAAAGGTCTCTCAGGCGGAAAACTGATCGTGTATCCACCGAAGGGTGTTACATTTAAACACGAAGAGAATATTATAATAGGAAATGTTGCACTTTACGGAGCAACCAGTGGTAAAGCTTTTATCAATGGTGTGGCAGGTGAGCGTTTTGCAGTCCGAAACTCTGGCGCAAAAGCAGTTGTAGAAGGTGTTGGTGATCATGGATGTGAGTACATGACCGGCGGATGCGTTGTTGTTCTTGGCAAGACTGGAAAGAACTTTGCAGCCGGAATGAGCGGCGGTGTCGCTTATGTACTGGATCTGAACAGTGATCTTTATAAGAATATTAATAAGCAGATGGTAAATATTGAACGAGTAACTTCGAAGTTTGAAATCAACGAGTTGAAAGAAATGATCGAAGAGCATGTGGCTTATACGAATTCTGAGAGCGGAAAAGAAATTCTGGACCATTTTACCGATTATCTGCCGAAATTTAAGAAAATCATTCCGATTGATTACGAGAAAATGCTTTCTACTATCGTTCAGATGGAAGAACAGGGCATGAGCAGTGAGCAGGCTAGAATTGAAGCGTTTTACGCAATTAAAGAAGGAAGAAGATAGGGGGCGGACAACGTGGGGAAACCAACAGGATTTATGGAATATGAAAGACAGGATAAGCCGGCAGAGTCACCGAAGGAGCGAATCAAGCATTTCCGCGAATTCCACACACCTTTGTCAAAAGAAGAACAGGAGCGCCAAGGTGCAAGATGTATGGCGTGTGGCGTTCCGTTCTGCCAGGCAGGACAGATGATTATGGGGATGGCAAGTGGCTGCCCTCTCCATAATCTGGTGCCGGAGTGGAATGATCTGATTTACCACGGCAACTGGGAAGAGGCTTATTATAGGTTAAAAAAGACGAATAATTTTCCGGAATTCACTTCCAGGGTATGTCCTGCACTTTGTGAGGCAGCATGTACATGTGGACTCAACGGAAATGCAGTATCATCAAAAGCGAATGAGTACAGTATTATTGAAAATGCTTACGAAAAAGGATACGCTGCGGCAAGACCGGTGAAAGTCAGAACTGGAAAGAAAGTAGCTGTTGTGGGATCAGGACCGTCCGGACTTGCTGTGGCAGATATGCTGAACCGCAGAGGACATAGCGTGACAGTGTTTGAACGGGAAGACAAAGTCGGAGGGCTTCTTCGTTACGGAATTCCAAACATGAAACTGGAAAAACAGTATATTGACCGTAAGGTAAATATTATGGAAGAAGAAGAAATTACATTTGTAACAAATTGCAATATCGGTAAAGACAAAAAAGCTTCTTCTATATTAAAAGAGTTTGACCGTGTAGTTCTCTGCTGTGGAGCTTCTCATCCAAGAGATATCAAAGCACCGGGACGGGACGCAAAAGGAATTTATTTCGCAGTCGATTTTCTGAAGTCCACGACAAAAGCATTGTGGGCAAATGATATGAAACTGGTGGATGGCACATACATTTCTGCAAAGGGAAAACACGTTATCGTTATTGGCGGAGGTGATACGGGAAATGACTGTATCGGAACTTCTATGAGACATGGCGCAAAATCTGTTCTTCAGGTAGAAATGATGCCAAAAGCACCAGATACTCGTGCGGATAACAACCCGTGGCCGGAGTGGCCAAAAGTCTGCAAAACAGACTATGGTCAGGAAGAAGCAGCGGCAGTCTTCGGACATGATCCGCGTGTATATCAGACAACGGTCAAAGAGTTCATCAAAGATAAGGAAGGAAATCTCTGCAAGGTCACACTTGTGAAGCTGGAGCCGAAGAAAGACGAGAAAACCGGACGCATGATGATGACTGAGATACCGGGAACTGAGTATACAGTACAGGCAGATCTTGTACTAATTGCAGCAGGATTTCTTGGAAGTGAAGAATATGTGACAAAAGCATTTGGCGTGGAAGTCAGTGCGCGTACAAATGTGGCAACACCGGCAGGTGAGTATCATACAAATGTGGAGCGGGTGTTCACAGCGGGAGATATGCACAGAGGTCAGTCACTGGTTGTATGGGCAATCCGCGAAGGAAGAGAAGCCGCACAGGAAATCGATGTCAGCCTGATGGGATATACGAATATGAATGTACAGTAACAAAATAAGTATCGGGTGAGAACTTCAAACAAGCTTGATTTCTCACCCCATATTTATTTCCCTGCATGGCTTGACTGGTCCAAATGTTACAAAAATGTTAAAAAATATTGCAAATATGTACTGACTCATGTATAATAACATCTAGATGTAGTAGCAAAACTATATAAAATTGTATACATTTGAGTGAGGAAGTTTTTATATGAATAAATTTGGAAGAAGAATACTGGCAGCATTAATTACGAGCAGTTTAGTAGTTACACCGGTTTTGGCAGCACCTTCAGTAGATGATCTTCAGAAGAGTAAGGCATCAGCGCAAAGTGAAGTAAACTCACTTCAGTCACAGCTTCAGAGTATTGTAAGTAAGATTACTCAATTGGAAGCTGATCTTACAACAAAGGGTGAAGAGATTATTCAGGCGCAGGCAGATCTGGAACAGGCGCAGGAAGACGAGAAGACACAGTATGCGGCTATGAAGCTTCGTATCAAGTATATGTATGAGGCTGGTGATGCAACAGCGCTTGAATCACTGGTAAGCTCAGAAGATTTTTCGGATCTGTTAAGTAAAGCTGAGTATGTTCAAAGTGTACATGGATATGATCGCGACAAGCTGGAAGAATATGTTGCAACTAAGCAGAAGATTGCTGATCTGAAGGATCAGCTTGAGACAGAGCAGTCACAGCTTGAGAGCATGCAGACAGAATATGAGACAGAAGAGTCTAATCTGACAACTCTGATTGATTCAAAACAGGCAGAAGTAGCAGATCTTGATTCACAGATTCAGGAAGCGGCAGAGAAGGCAGCGAAAGAAGAGGAAGAGCGTCAGAAGAAAGCAGAAGAGGAAAGACAGAAACAACTTCAGGCAGCATCTCAGAATAGTACAACAACGAATAGTAATTCTGGCAACTCCAATAGTTCAAGCAGCTCCAATAGTAATAAAGGCAACAGCAGCTCGAATTCAAGCAGTTCCAGTAACAAAGGAAACAGCAGTTCATCATCAAGCAGCAGTTCTGGTAGTTACGTATCCGGAAGTACAGTATCCCGTGCATATTCAGCACTTGGAAAACCGTATGTATGGGGAGCGGCAGGACCTAATTCCTTCGATTGTTCCGGACTTGTAAGTTTCTGTCTGACAGGAAGATATTCACATACATATAGCTCCAGTGATTTCGTTGGTTTGACTAAGGTAAGTAATCCACAGCCAGGAGATATTTGTGTAAGAGTTGGGCATGTAGGTGTTTATATAGGTGGAGGTCAGATGATTCATGCACCACACACAGGAGATGTAGTGAAAATATCTGCAGTACCATCTAATATGTGGTACGTTCGTCCATAAAGTATATAAGAAAATGAATAATTTAATGCCAGTTCTTTTTTTGAAAGGACTGGCATTTGTCATATACAAGAGCATGTCTAGACATCTTTGATGGAATTGTATCTGAAATGGTAAAAAAATGAACACAAAATGATAAAGATTGCGTCAAATTTGTAGCGGGTTGCGTAAACTATGAAAAATGTGTATAATAACGATGGAGCGTTTTCGAAAGAAAAATAATTAAAAGAGGGAAGATGAATATGAACAAAATAGGTAAGAGAATTCTGGCGGCGGCAGTTGCCAGTTCTGTACTTGTGACACCGGTTTTTGCAGATCCATCTGTTGACGATTTGAAAAAGAGCAAAGAGTCCGCACAGAATGAAGTAAGTTCACTCCAGACCCAGCTTAATACAGTAGTGGGAAAGATTACGGAGCTGGAGTCTCAACTTAGCAGTAAAGGTGAAGAGATTATTCAGGCACAGTCAGATCTGGAAGATGCCGAGGCAGAAGAACAGAAACAGTATGCAGATATGAAGGTTCGTATTAAGTATATGTACGAAGCTGGTAATCAGAGTGCTGTAGAAAGCTTAGTTGGTTCAGAGGATTTCTCTGATATGGTCAACAAAGCAGAATATGTAAGTAATGTACATAATTACGACAGACAGAAATTACAGGAGTACGTAGAGACAAAGCAGAAGATTTCTGATCTGAAAGATCAATTGGAAGAAGAACAGTCACAGCTTGAAAGTATGCAGACAGAGTATGAGTCACAGGAGTCGAAACTTGATAACTTGATCGCATCTAAGCAGGCAGAGGTGTCTGATCTGAATCAGCAGATCGAAGAAGCTGAGCGTAAGGCAGCGGAAGAAGAGCTGAAGAGACAGCAGGAAGAAGCAGCAAGACAGGCAGCGGCAGCAGAAGCAGCAAGACAGCAGGCTGCATCGAACAGGAATAATTCTTCCAGCTCATCAAGCAATAGCTCAAGTAATAGCAATAAGGGAAATAGTTCCAATAAAGGAAATAGTTCCAATAAAGGAACAAGCAACAATGCTCCAAGTTATGTATCAGGAGACGCAGTGTCCCGTGCGTATTCTGCACTTGGAAAACCGTATGTATGGGGAGCGACAGGACCGAATTCCTTTGACTGTTCAGGTCTTGTAGGTTTCTGCCTGACAGGTAGATATTCACGTTCCTGCACATCAGCGTCATTGAATGCCCTTCCGACAGTGAGTAACCCACAGCCTGGAGATGTGTGTGTAAGATCCGGACACTGTGGAATTTACATTGGAAATGGTCAGATGATCCATGCACCACATACAGGTGATGTAGTAAAAGTAGCAAGTGTCCCTTCTAATATGAGAATCGTACGTCCTTAATAAAAGAATATTGAATTTATTTGCCAGGATTTCTTTTGAATCCTGGCATTTTTAATATCATGATGCCGGTGGGAGTGCAAAGCACGGAACGATCCGTAGGCATCATAGTTGGGGGGGCCCCAACATCTTTAGAAAATTACAATTTCCATGATATAAAAAACTCCGAGGCATTCTTGAATTGAGTCATATTTGAACCATAGGTGAGTCACATTTGAAAATGTCTGAAAAAAACAATTTCATTATTGATAATTCAGTAAAATTATTGTATTCTGAACGTATAAGGCAAATGAGGAGTATAACATTCGGGCGGGGGAGAAACCTGAATGTAAAAGGGTAATTAATAAGGAAGGGTGAGAAAATGAAAGTACGAGTTGTTCGGGTGCTTATTGCCTCTGCTGCAGTGAGCACTTTATTTGTTACGACAGCGTTTGTAACACCAGTATTTGCGGAACCGGAGAATCAGGTGGAAGCACTGGAAAATCAGAAAAGTGAGGTTGAGGCACAGGCAGATAGTATCAATTCCCAGTTGGTTTCATTGTTGGTCAGCTATAAGGCGTTGCAACAAGACATTGAGAATCAGCAGGTGAGAATTGGTGAGGTTGGACAAGACCTTGCAGTTGCGCAAGAGAATGAGCAAAAGCAATATGAAGATATGAAGCTTCGTATAAAATATATGTATGAAAATGGTGATGCATCATTTGCAGAGGCTATTCTGACTGCAACATCCTATTCGGATTTAGTCAATAAGTCTGAGTATGTCGAGAAAGTTCATGGTTATGACCGAAACAAACTAATGGAATATGTGCAGACAAAAGAAGAAGTTGCGAATTTGAAAACAGAACTTGAAGGCGAACAGGCAGATATGGAAGTCATGGCGCAGGAGATGAGTTCACAACAGGCAAATTTGGAATCAACTTTAACCCAGATGCGTGCCCAAATCGCAGATTTTGACAGCCAGCTTGCAAGTGCGCAGGCAGAGGCAGATGCAAAAGTAGCAAGAATGCAGGAAGAGCAGCAAATAGCTCAGAGTAAGAGTGAAAATCAGACGGGAAATGTTTCATCGGCTAATCAGGTGGGTTCAGCAGCCAATACAGGCACGACAAAGCCCTCCGGAGGAAATGCAACACCGTCAACGGGGAATACAACGCCATCAACCGGAAATACAGGCACGACAAAGCCCTCCGGAGGAAATACAACACCGTCAACGGGAAATACAACGACGCCATCGACTGGAAATGTAAGTACGACAACACCATCAACTGGAAATACAGGGATGACGACAAAGCCGTCAACAGGAAATTCTTCTAATACAAGCAAGCCGGGCAATGCATCTGCTGGACAGAAGATTGCCAACAAAGGCTGTGAATACATAGGAAATCCGTATGTATATGGAGGAAACAGTCTGACGAATGGAATTGACTGTTCTGGGTTTGTGCAGCAGATTCATGCAAAATTTGGAATATCGACACCGAGAAATTCTACATCACTTCGTTATGGCGGAAAAGCTGTAGCTGTTTCAGATATGATGCCGGGAGATGTGGTCTGTTATGAGGGGCATGTCGCAATTTATATTGGTGGAGGACAGATTGTACATGCTTCCAACAGTAAACCTTATCCGGCAGGTGGAATAAAAACGTCCAACGCATATTACAGAACGATTGTTGCTGTAAGACGTTACTGGTAGTAAAAATTACGGATATTGTAAAAATGTAAAAATATAAAATATAAAATATGCAAAAATCCGATATGATGTTTTTGAAAAACCCTTGCATTCGCAAGGGTTTTATGATATCATTCTAAGGTCGCAAAAAAGCACGCACATGGCTGTCTGAGACGGTGCCAGTCAAAAGAAAGAGACTGGTTTCAAGGACGTATACCGGTGCGGAAGTAAAAAAACCAATTGGAGGAAAGAAACATGAGCGTTATTTCAATGAAGCAGCTTTTAGAAGCAGGTGTTCACTTTGGACATCAGACAAGAAGATGGAACCCTAAGATGGCTCCTTACATCTACACAGAGAGAAATGGTATCTATATCATCGACTTACAGAAATCTGTAGGAAAAGTTGATGAGGCTTACTATGCAGTATCTGATATTGCAGCACAGGGCGGAACAATCCTTTTCGTAGGAACAAAGAAACAGGCTCAGGATGCAATTAAAGTAGAAGCAGAGCGCTGCGGAATGTATTATGTAAATGAGAGATGGCTTGGAGGAATGCTTACAAACTTCAAGACAATCAAGAGCAGAATTGCCCGTCTCAAAGAGATTGAGAGAATGTCTGAGGATGGAACATTTGATGTACTGCCTAAGAAAGAAGTTATCCAGATTAAAAAAGAGTGGGAGAAACTTGAGAAGAACCTTGGCGGAATCAAAGAGATGAAGAAAATCCCGGATGCTATCTTCGTAGTAGATCCTAAGAAAGAGAGAATCTGTGTTCAGGAGGCTCACACACTTGGAATTCCACTTATCGGTATCGCTGATACAAACTGTGATCCAGAAGAGCTTGACTATGTTATCCCAGGAAATGACGATGCAATCCGTGCAGTAAAACTGATCGTTTCTAAGATGGCAGATGCTGTTATCGAAGCTAATCAGGGCGAGGCTGGCGCTGACGTATACGAGGAAGCTGAAGCAGCTGAAGAAGTAGCAGAGGCAACAGAAGAGTAAGAACCAGATAATATTGATTAATTACATTAATTAATTGGAGGACAAAAAAGATGGCAGTTACAGCTAGTATGGTAAAAGAATTAAGAGAGATGACCGGAGCAGGAATGATGGACTGCAAAAAGGCACTTTCTGCAACAGATGGTGATTTTGACAAAGCTATTGAATTCCTTCGTGAGAAGGGACTTGCTACTGCTGAGAAGAAAGCAGGAAGAATTGCCGCTGAAGGACTTGTAGCAACAACTATCAAAGATGGTGATAAAGTTGCAGCAATCGTAGAAGTTAATGCTGAGACAGACTTCGTAGCAAAGAATGAAGTATTCCAGACATTTGTTAAAGAAGTTGTTGAGCAGGCAGCAGACACAGATGCAGCTGATATCGATGCATTCAAGGCTGAAAAATGGGCACTTGATACATCTATGACAGTAGATGAGAAACTTGCAGCTATGATCGCTAAGATTGGTGAGAACATGAACATCAGAAGATTTGAGAAAATCGTATCTGAGGATGGAATCGTTGTATCTTACATCCACGCAGCAGGAAAGATTGGTGTTTTAGTAGAAGCTAAGACAGAGAACAATGACGAGAGAGTTAAAGAGGCTCTTAAGAACGTTGCTATGCAGGTAGCAGCTCTGAATCCGAAGTATGTATCTACTGATGATGTACCGGAAGAGTACAAAGAGCACGAGAAAGAGATTCTTATCGCTCAGGCTAAGAATGATCCTAAGAATGCTAACAAGCCAGAGAACATCATCGAGAAGATGATTACTGGACGTCTTGCAAAAGAGCTCAAAGAGATCTGCCTGTTAGAGCAGGAGTATGTAAAAGCTGAGAACAAAGAGACAGTTGCTAAGTATCTTGAGATGGTATCCAAAGAAGTTGGAACACCTGTAGAGCTTAAGAGATTCGTTCGTTTCGAGACTGGTGAAGGTCTTGAGAAAAAGAATGAGGACTTTGCAGCAGAAGTTGCAGCTCAGATGAACGCATAATCTTACAGTTCGCATAAGAATTTGAACCGTAATTTGATCATGTAAATCAATGAAAAACCTTGAATTTCCTATGAAAAATGGGATAATTCAAGGTTTTTTTGCGTTTAGTTTTTATGACATTATAGATTTCATAACTTATTTCTT
>UMKB01038035.1_pt1 | contig 14560 bp, 10 predicted proteins | sample 1966171 | NCBI WGS metagenome assembly UMKB01 (sample SAMEA4836164, study PRJEB28245) | human gut metagenome | biome: gut microbiome; material: fecal sample | place: Denmark | collected 2008 | reverse complement strand
CTCAAATCTCTGGGATAAGACCACCTGGAAAATGTCACCGTTTTTGATATATTCTTTAGCTTTCTTTACGTTCGCTTCGTATTGTTCTTTTGTAAGATTCGATGTTACTTCTGCCTTCGCTGGTGCAAATCTGTCTTTGGAAAGTGATACCGGACGTTCCATCTTGTGAAGGATCAATTCTGCTTTATCTTCTAATTCTTCATATTTTTGTTTGATATTATCACCTTTGTGGATGTTCCGGATGATCACAGCTTTGTTTGCTAAATGATCGAATGCGATGATCTCATCGTACATGCATAAGTGGCATTCTGGCATCTTCAGATCATCTTCTGGTACATTTGTTAATTTCTTTTCCACCTGACGGATCATGTCATATCCAAAATATCCGATCAATCCTCCAGTTAATTTTGGATAATCTTCCATAACTGGAGATTTATATTTCTTGATCAGATCACTTAGATAGCTCATCTTGAATTCTTCTTCCTGCTTTACTCCATCGACTTCTAATTCTTTTCCTGAAATCTTGATCTCTGACTTAGGATTGATCCCGATAAAGGAATATCTTCCCCACTGATCTTTATTTTCCACACTCTCAAGCATGAAACATGGCGTTCCTTCTTTTCTCAGTGCCTGGAACATACGGATCGGTGTCATATAATCTGCCAGTACTTCGTAAAATACAGGTACCATCTGATATTCTTTTAATAGTTCTTCAACTTTGTTTAATGTCGGATATAACATATCTGCCTCCTGATCAAAATTTATCGCCGTGGTTTTGTTTTTTCATAGTTTGTATATCTGTATACTATGATTTATAGATAGGGCCGTTTTGCATAAGCAGTACATTTTCTTTTATTTATGAAATAAAAAAGGCCCATCGTTCCTACTACTAGGGACGATAGACCGTGGTGCCACCCATATTCAAGAAATATCTTCTGATCTTCTCTTCTTGTTAAAATATCTTAGAAAATATCTCTCCTCACTTAAGATACTCCGCTTTGTTCGATAATAAAAAGCTTTTATATCTCGTTCCCGTAACGTGGGATAACGGCGACAGTTACTAAGTTTCATAAACAGTTCTCTGTGCTCCTCACAAATCCATTCGCTTATCACATATCTATGACCTTCCAGCAACCGGTCACTCTCTGTAAGACTGTTTGATGAGCTACTTACTTTTGTTCATCGGATTTATCACTTTAACTTGCTAAATATTTGTTTATATTATATGAGTCGATTTTTTATTTGTCAAGAATTTTCTGATTATATTTTTTGATTCATTAAAATTTCACAAATCTCCTCTCTGCTTTTCTCTGGATTAAAAAAGACAGGAGCCCACGAAACTCCTGTCCTAAATACTCATTCATTATAGCGTAAGTAACCAAATCTCACTGTTATATTTCTATTCCTACAATCCTGATAATGTTCTCATAACAAGATCTACATCTTTATTCTCTAACTCCTGTATGATATGTAAATATGTCTTCTGCGTTGTCGTCATGCTTGCATGTCCTAATCTTCTTGCCACACTTGCAATGGATACTCCTGCGAATAACAACAAAGAGGCGTGAGTATGACGAAGTCCATGAATAGATATTTCGGAAATTCCACATTCTTTACAATGTCTTGAAAGTATATTATTTACTGTTGAATTGTATATCTTTGATTCTCCTACAAAAATTGGCTGGTCTTGTGGTAAATTCTTGATCAATTCTGAGAACTTTACCACAATCTGCCAATCTATTTGTATCTTCCTTACAGATGATTTATTTTTTGTTGGAAGAAATCCGCCTGCTCCTTTGTAGTCCCATGTTTTGCTGATGGATAGTGTCTGTCTTGAAAAATCAAAATCTTCTGGTGTGATCGCAAGTGCTTCTGAAAAACGCATCCCTGTTTTCGCTACCAGTAATAAAAACCAATCCCAATCTGGTGTCTCTTTTAGTTCTAAATCTGCTAACAATGTATGTAATTCAAATTGATTCAGATATTTAATCTTCTTTACTCTTGGTGTCTTACCCTTGATGATCGCTTTTCTTGTTGGATCTCTTTTGATCATTCCTTCATCCAATGCATCAAGGATCGCTCCTTTCAGCTGATGATGAAAGTCAAGAGTTGTCTGGCGTTCATGTTCTTTGGCGTAATCGTTTAGTAATTGCTGGTATGCCGTTCTTGTTAATTCTTCTACTTTTAATTCTGGAATCAATTTTTCAAGCCATTTCTGTGTCATCAGATATTTTGCCATGGTTGCTTCTCTGATCGCACCTCTTTTATAGATTTCAATCCATTGTTTGTAGTATTCACAAAAAAACTGTGTTTTATCCATATCATTTTGCATAAGCTACCTCCATTTTTATTACTTACGCTGATAATGATCTGGATTTTTAAATAAAATGCTAGCTTATCATAAGTGGCTCTATCTCTTCATCCAATGTCTTTCTCAATTCCTCAAATAATTTTGCATAGTATTTAAATTTTGGAATTGCCTTTTCCTGCGCTTTCTTATAACTTGCATAATCTACAGTTGTTCTGATTGCACTTTCATTTGGAATTTCTCCATTTCTGTAATGTGTTGCTGCATACATGATATCTTCTTTGGATGCAAACCAACGGTAACAGAAATCTGTGATGACCTGATCAATACAGTCTTGTTTTGTGTCTTCGACAATATGTAAAATGGATTGTCCCTTATATTTTTCTTCATCTTTCTCAATTTCTGTGATCAAATCTGACATAATCTGTGCAATCTTTGGATTTTCTTTATTTAATTCTTCTACATACTGTTTTACTTCATCAATCTTTTTCTGGCGTTCTTCTGGCGTAATTTCTTCCGCTTCATCATCTGGTGTAACGATATTCTGGATCAAATGAATGATGTATTCATAGTCAATCTTCGTGTTACTGTATGCCATCAATTCATAGTCTTCATCAATAACTGTATCTTCTTCCTGTCCATTTGGATCCCGATCTGCTTTTTCTGCTTTAATTTCTTCTATCACATTGAAATAATGGCCTGCATAATCATCATATTCTTCTGGTGTGATGTTATATGTTTCCATCATGCTGTCATCATATCTTGTAAATGATTTCAACTGAGCAAATAAACGGTCAAACTCCTGAAATGCTTTAGCAAATATCTCTTTTTCTTTTAATGACATTGTTGGAATCTCTTTCGGTGTCTCTGCTACAACTCTCAGTGCAGATAATGATTTACAGAATGCCGGTTCGATTTCATTCCATTCCGCTAATAATGCGTCTTTCGTTCCTCCAGCAGAATACAGTTTTACTGCATGATCCACTCTCTCTTTAAATAGTTTTGGAGCTTGGAATGTTACAATCTGCCCATATGTCTTGTTTTTATCATAAATACGATTTGTCCTTGAAAATGCCTGGATTAGGTCATGTGGTCCCATTGGCTGTCGGTCAATAAACATCGTTGACATACATGGTGCATCAAATCCCGTTAACAGACGGTCTACTACAATGACTAAATCTAACTGTTCTTTTCTGCTTTGATATTTTGAATCTTTTCTAGCAAGTCTCTTATTTAGATTCGCATTATATCCCTGAATCTGTGCCAGATCATATTTTGTTCCAAACATCTCATTGTAATCATCCAGAGAACCCTGCATCTTTTGTTGGTTTACATGAGAACCTTCTTCATTTTCTGTTACAGAATATGTAATCGCAAACTTTGGAAAATCTGGAAGTACCTGCTTCATTTTTTCGTCAATCTGAAGTGATGTTTCTCCTTTTTTCACACGATTTAATAAGTCATAATATCGCTGTGCCATTTGAATAGAACTGGTTGTCAAAAGTGCCTCATAGGTCTGCCCTCTTCCATTTTGGAATCCTAATTTGTAGTAACATTTATTCAAAATATGATCCAATACTTTTAGCATATGTGTTTCATTTTCATATGCACTGACATCTGTTTCATCCGTCATCTGTTTAGGACCATTATGTTCTACCTGAAATCCTAAAACTGCACCATCATGAATTGCATTTTGAATCGTATATTTATGCAGACGTTCTCCATATAACTCTTCTGTTGTACGCGGTAAATCTCCTTTTTGTGGATATGGATTCTCTGCAAATCTTGGTGTTCCTGTAAATCCATACCATAGTGATCTTCCAAAAAATCTTTCGATTGTTCTTTTCGTTCCTGGAGTCACTGCTCTATGACATTCATCCACTACAAATGCAATTCTCAGATTTTTCATCTTTGTATATTCCGGAGTTCCTTCTTTTAATCGTTTTGTGATCAAAATCTGTAATTTCTGAATCGTTGTAACAATCACCTGTCGGTCTGCAGATTTCAGTTTCTTCTTTAGGTCATTTACATTGTCTGTTTCATCTACATCTATCAGATCATTGTTTGCATAAGCCTGAAATGCCATTGTTGTCTGTGTATCGAGATCTTTTCGGTCGATCAGGAAGATTGCTTTATCAATTGATGGAATATCCATCAGTAGATTTCTTGTTGTTTTATAAGATGTCAATGTTTTTCCTGAACCTGTCGTATGCCAGATAAACCCTGATTTTCCATTCTTGGAGGCTTCTCTAACTGCTTCAATCGCATGAATCTGATATGGACGTAGTAAGATCAAACGTTTTGCATCTTTATCTAATACTGTGTATCTTGCGATCATTTCATGAGCTTGTGGAATACTTAATACACTTTTTGCAAAATCTATGTAGTCCGATACTGGATTATTTTCTTGATCTAACCATCCACTGACAAATTTCTCATTTAATTCCGTATCACTTGCTGCAGAAAAATATTTTGTATTCACTCCATTACTAATGACAAACATTTGAACTGCGGAGAAAATCCCTGTAAATTTACCTTCTCCAATGTATTTTTTAATCTGGCGGAAACCATCCATATAGGAATGTTGTTTGTTTTTTAATTCGATATGGATCATTGGAAGACCATTAATCAAAAGTGTAACATCAAATCTTCTGTCCCTTGCTGGCATGTTGCTGTTTTCATCTGTGTTTAATGCACTATACTGATTGATCACTTCATAAACACTGCTGCCACCTGCTATATGTTCATGATTCATAACAACAAGATGTAAACGTTTGGTATCTCTCTGAACATGAACTTGCACTTTTCCATTTTCTCCTACTAACCATTCTCCTGCTTTATAAAAGGAGGAAAACTGTAATTGGTTCTTTATCTGTTCAAATTCCTGATCTGATAGAGGTTCTCCATCAAGGCGATCTTTATTGTTTTGCTCTAAAATATATCTAAAGTTTGCCCATAGGTCTGCTTCTGTTTTCAGATCTTTACGATACGTCCACTGTGAATCACCGTAAACTAACTGTTCGATGAGTTTTTGCTCTATCATTGATTCTAATTCCGGCATGGTGTCCTCCTTTTTTGTATCTTGATTGTCGAATTTTTGTTTATTTGAAAATGTTTTTTAATATTTATTTATATATTTTTATTATGAATTGATTGTGTTTTCTGTTTGTATATTCAAATTTTATTATTTTTTGAATATTTTTACTTGCACTGGTGAAGAGTGATTAGGTTATCTAGATGAACAAAATACTCCTTAATTTTAATTTGTTCATCCATCTTTGGAATTGCTAAAGATAAATTATAGAAATTATTTACATGAAATCTTTTACTTCCAGTTCCTGTACATAAAGCTTCTTGTGGTTTATATATTTCTGGTCTAGCAATATAATAATACAGCCAGTCCACATTTACATCAGAACTAACATCAAATGCAGGCACATCCTTTGTAGATTCATATTTATCAAGTTTTTTAGGGACAATTCCAATTGCACCATTAAAGAAATTTTGTTTTCCATAAATAAATTGACCTGCTCTTCTAATATAATACTGTGTATTATCGCTTCCTTGTATTTTTTCATCTGCAACATATACACCCTTATTATGTAATTTTACTGTCAATTTTTTTGCATCTTTTCCAGAATGTCCTTTTACTTCCGATTCAATAGCAAACTCTTTAACCTTACGCTGTTCCCAAAAGTTCGTCTAATTACAGCCTTTTTCTGACCTCCATAAGTGCATAACCTAGCAAATTTTGACCTCTCCACTGCGTTATATCAAATCGTTTCAGATCTTTCATAGATAATCCTATTCCCCATATTCGATCCTTTACCGCACATTCCGCTAAAATTGCTGTTTTTGTTCCTTTTAATTGTTTTTTTAATTCTTCATTCTGTGAAAACTTAGCAATTAATCCCTCATATACCACAATCTGACGAATTCCATTCCATATGTGATCATTATAATTTCTTACCTGTCTTCCCATTAGCTTTATCTTTGCGGAATCTTTTATCTGTAATATCTCTTTGGCAATCGTCTGATCTTGAAATGTTATTGCTTTTTGGTACATCATAAACTGTTCCATAGATGAAAATTTCACATGATCTACTATAAATTTAGATTCATACCAATTGCTTAAATAGCCATTCTCCTCATCTGGATTATGAAAACATATAATCTCCATTATATTTCTCCAACTTTCTGAACTGCTAAATCCAAATCCAGATCATGCAGTCCGTAATATGCTTTTTTTAGAAAATCCACATCAATTTTCTGATTCACTTCCGCACTTGGTATATTGTAATACCATTGATAATATGCATAGAATTCTCCAATCCAATCTGGCATAAAGCCTTCCATTGCTTTTCCTTGTTGTAAAGAATAATGTTCTGTTTCTTTAAAATATTCCCATAATTCTTTGGCATCCATTGTATTTACATAGGCTTTTGCTTGATCTATGCTTTGTCTTGTTTTACTTGTCATATATGCGTTGATAAAGTCTTCTGTATCCTTATCTGGATAGGTATTTGCTACATAATCAAATAATTTTCCTTGATTTTCTACTACGTCTCCTAGATAGACATCTGAATATGCTCTCATCATTCTCACCTCTTACAACAGGGTACTAAATACTTTTGTTACTTCGTTTGCATCTGAATTGATCAGATCTCTCATATTCTTTCTGGCTGTTACATCTCGATCATTGTAGCGTTCATTAAATTCTGAATAGTCTACTGGTACTAATTCTTCTTTCAATTCGTGCAAGTTATTATATGCTTTCTCTGATTTGATACAATATTGAATTCCTAAACCACCTAGAGAAAGTAATTCTTCCAGAATATCAATATCAATGTTATCTCTTACGAATTCTTTTGCAATATAGAAATAAGAAGCATTTGCTCTCCAACCTTTGATTACATCATATCCTTCTGTTTCTACTCCATATTTCTCTATAAATTTTGCTGCTAACATTCTATATCTTTTGGAATCTGCTGCATCTCTATGCTTCATAAGTTCTGCAAGCCATGTTAGAACACTTAGTTTTTGAAAATCTAATACTTTAAGATCTTTGCAATCCAATTCATATTTATGTACCCAACCATTTTCCTCATTTGGTCTGCACACTGCCCATTCTTTCGCAAGGTCTATACTTTCTGTTAGATAGAATCCTTTGCCGTAATCATGTTTTTCATTACCTTTTCCGTAGATTGGAGTAAATACTTTATCGAGAGTACCATGATATAGAACAATTTTTTCCATATTTTTTATACTCCTTTCTATATAAACATGTTTTGTAGCATAAATTTTTTAATTTTTTGCAATTCTTCATATTTTCGCTGGTGAAGAGTGATGAGGTTGTCGAGGCTAGAGAAATACTCCACTATTTTGTTCTGTTCCGCCTTTGTAGGAAATGGAACAACCAGATTTTTTATCTCCTCATTGTGAATATGAACAATCGATTTCCCCTGTGCTTTTTTCGCTAACTCTCGTTGTGAATTTCCATGCGAAATAGAAATTGCCAAAAACGCTGAATTAATATCTTCATTGGGACTTACAACATTTAAATCTCCACCAAGTATAACCCCTGATTTATCAACGGTTGCAGCTCTTGCGATGTCTTCTGCCGTTTCTCCTGATGCAGGAACAATAACTTCTCCGCCTTTGCTATATACAGAACCGTCTTTTGCTTCTACATAAGTGTCTACTTCTGAAATACTGGTTTCGTATTTAGTATATAATCTTCCGTACAGAATAATCGGTGTTCCAGACTCGATTAAATCACCTTTTGAATAGCCACTCCCCTTACTAAATTCAGCTATATCCCCCAACTTACGCTGTTCCCAATCTTCTGTAAATCCTACAAATCTAATCTCTGGAACTCTTTTTCCGTTTTGTGGAAACATCTTTTGAAGCATATATTTTTTTAACTTTTTCGTTTCTTCACACTTTCGCTGGTGAAGAGTGATTAGGTAATCTATATGATTAAAATAAACTCCTATTTTCATCTGTTCTTGATTTGACGGAAACATGAAAGACATTTTTCCTATTTCTTGAAAATTTAACCCTTCTCTACCCCCACCAGCTTGACTAGCATCTATTTGTTTTTGTCCAAAATTTGATGCTAAATTTAGTTGAATAAAATCTGAATCAAAATCTTTTGTTGGACGTATAATACATACATGCTGATTTACATTTGCCTTATCTTTCCCTCTATATACTGCACTTCGTCCAATAGATGCACCTGTAATATTAAGTAATACATCATCTGTAAATACTCTTGAATTTTCCATCGAATTATCTGTTTCTTCATCAATAAATACAATGTCCTCTAAATCAACTCTATCATTATTTATATTTTGCGAACGTATAAGAGGAATTCCATCATCAACGTATGCGTTCTTTCCTCCAGAAGGTGTTTTCCCACTTCCTATTTTTAAAGTAATATCTGATAACTTACGCTGTTCCCAATCTTCTTCATACCCCTTAAATCTAATCTTTGGTTTACTCATCCATCTCACCTCCCCACCATTTCAATTAAACGATTCAATGATGCCATTACTGTATCATCTTCTGCTTTCAGCTCTTTCATCTGTGCTGCAAGCTCTCCCTGTACCTGTTCTAGCTCATCATCAATTTTTTTCATATTTGTTAATACTGCATTGATATCTACATCTGGTTCTTTTTCAAATGTATCAACATATCTTGGAATATTCAGGTTGAAATCATTTTCTTCAATCTCTTCAAAACTTGCCAGATAAGACTGTTTTTCTACTTCTTCTCGTTTATGATACAATTCTAATACTTCTTCAATATGTTCATCTGTCATTTTATTTTGTTTTTTATCTTTTTCAAATTTCTTTGAAGCATCGATAAATAGGACATCTCTTCCTTCTCTATGTTTCTTTAACACAATAATACATGTTGGAATTGATGTATTATAAAACATATTGGAAGGTAATCCAATAACTGCATAAATATTTCCTGCTCGTAATAATTTTTCTCTGATTTTTCCTTCTGCTGCGCCTCTAAATAAAACTCCATGTGGCAGTACGATTGCCATGGTTCCGTTATTTTTCAAATGATACAGTCCATGTAGTAAAAATGCATAGTCTGCCTTTGATTTTGGTGCTAGTACACCATAATCACTAAATCTCTCATCTTGTAAAAATCCTTTTGCAGCATTCCATTTTGCGGAATATGGTGGATTCATTAATACCATATTGAAATCTGTTTCTTCATCTGTTGGCCAGTCGGCATCTAAAGTATCTCCATGGTGTAATTTCTGATTTGCTGGAACAACTCCGTGAAGGAACATATTCATTCTTGCCAGATTATATGTTGATGTATTTAATTCCTGTCCATAATATTTGATATATTCTGGATATTTCACATATTTTTTTGCATTTAGTAGCAGAGAACCAGATCCCATACATGGATCATAGATAGATAATCCTCTTTTATCTTCCTGTCCATTAATCGCAATCTTTGTCAGAATTTTAGATACTGGCTGTGGTGTATAGAATTCTCCTGCCTTTTTCCCAGTTTCAGAAGCAAACTGTCCAATTAAGAATTCATAAGCATTCCCCAGAATTTCTGCATCTGTATTTAATAGATCTGCTTTATCGATTTCTTTGATCAAACTTGCTACTGTATCACTCTGCTTTTGATCCCCTGTTCCTAAACGATTGGAATATAAATCAATGTCTGCAAATAAATCTGCAAAAATCTCATCACTTTGCTCGATATTATTAAATGCTTTCTGCAGCTGTTCTCTATTGAATGAATTGTCATTTGCTGCCTGTGCAAAACTTGTATATGTAAGTTCTGGTTCAATTACATAATGAAACTCTGAACGAATTTCTTCTTTTAATTCTTCTCCACTTTCATCTTCTACTGCTTCTTTATACGCATCTAACGCAATCTTTAGTGTCTCTGGTTTCTCGTCATAAATCAGATCATAAGCTTTAATCAGAAATGAATCTGACAGGTATTTGTAAAATACGATCCCAAGCAGATAATTTTTATATTCATTTGCATCCATTTTTGAGCGCAGGATATCTGCACCACTCCATAATACACTCATTAAGTCTTTATTATTCTCTAATTCCGCCACGTTTATACTCCTCTTCTCTATATAATTTTTATTCATTATAACATGTTTTCACATACACTGTTTCACAGCGTAAGCTTTTGTATAATTCATTTTGTAAATTCAATTTTACGCTAAAATAAGTGAAATTTCATCATAAAATGTACTTTTAATTCATTTAAATTCAGATTTTTATCATTATTTCTGTTCTATAGATTTCTATTTTTATTCTTTTATCATCAAAGTTAGTACTTATATGCAAAAATATATTTTGAAATATTGTTTTTCTGCTGTATAGTATCTTTTTTTTATAACTAAATTAAACTAACTTGGGAACAGCGTAAGTTTGGAAATGTAACGGAATTAAAGTCAGCATCACGAGTGCATAAAGAAGAATGGACAACATCAGGTGTGCCCTTTTACAGATCGAGTGATGTGATGGCTGCAATAAATGGAACAGAAAATGAAAAAGCTTATATTTCCGAAGCCTTATACGAAAAACTATCAAGTATATCTGGAAAATTAGAAGCAGGCGATGTACTTGTTACAGGCGGAGGCTCTGTTGGAAAGCCGTATATTGTACCAAATAATGAGCCACTTTATACAAAAGATGCAGATTTATTATGGATTAAAAACCAAGGAAAATTTCATCCATATTTTTTATATGAGTTCTTTTTTACACCAACATTTAGGAGTTACTTGAGTAGTATTTCTCATGTTGGTACAATTGCACATTATACAATTACGCAATTATCAGAAACACCTATTTGTTTACCTAGTGTTGGAGAACAACAGAAAATTGGAGACTATTTTTACAATATTGACCACCTAATCACTCTTCACCAGCGACAATATCAAAAATTATTTCAATAATGGCTGTTGCTAAATTACAACAGCCATTCGCATAACTTCCTTTACAATTCCAACATCTTACAAATTTCTTCTTTATCTGTCTTCAGATGTTCCTTGATTGCCTCATAAATTGGTTGAATCGTAATCACATTTTCTTCAACCTCGTCTACAATCTGATATAATTCCTTATTCTTTTTTATCTTCACTTGCATCTGAATTGATCAGATTTCTCATATTCTTTCTGGCTGTTACATCTTGATCATTGTAGCGTTCATTAAAGAATCCCAAATCTCCTCTCTGGTCTTCTCTGGATTTTCCTTTACGATATCATAGATTTTCTCAATCACATCTGCATCTTCTAACAAATCATCTGCTATCTTCGCTACAGAATCGCCATTTTCAATCTTTTTAATTTACTTAATTCTATCACATGGAATTGAAATTTACTACTGTACAATTTATAATTACTTTTTTGTAGAAAATTGTAATATCAAACTAAAAAAGACAGGAGCCTAAACTCCTGTCCTAAACCACATATCATTATAACAAATAATCTTTATTTCTCAAGTTCTTCCGTCTCAATAATAAACTTCACACTACCCTTCGTTCCACTAGCCTTCTTCGTAAATGTCTGATAGTTTTCTCCTTCATCCATCACTGCATCAGCTCTGTCTAAGATTTCTTTTGCATCATCATTGATCGTATTGACAAGTTTCTCAATACCGTCTTTTCTGAAGGTTAACATTCCTTTGTTCAAGGTAACAGCTCCATTTTTCAGAGTTGCAATTCCTGTTGTAATCTGTCCCATTCCATTATCCAGTGTTTTTGCACCTTTACTTAATTTCTTCGCTCCATTTGCTGCTGTTTTTGTTCCACTGTTTAATGTCTTAGCTCCTTCATCTAACTTCTTGATGGAAGATGCCAGTGTCTTAGATGATGTCTTTAACTGTCCGGTTCCTGCCGCGATCTGTTTTAATGCAGATTCTAACTGTGCTGTAGATGTCTTTGTCTTTGTTAGCAGATTCTGAATCTGGGTTAAGCATCCTGATACGATCTGAAGGTCTGTCTGTGTTTCTTGCAAGCTTGTTCCGATAGATCCTGCGTAGGTTCCTAAATTCTTTGCCTGACCTCCTACGGATTGTGCATAACCGCCTAAGTTTTCTGCATCTGTCTTTAAAGAACCTGCAATCGTTGTAAGCTGTGCTTTCTGCTCATCTGTAAGAGAACTATAATTATTCTTGATAAATTCTCCAATTGCTCCTGCCTGATCTCCAACATCTGTTGCTGATGCTCCAATAGACTCTGCTAATGCACCTAATGTCTTCGCTGACACACCAACACTTTCTGTCTGTGTCTTAATATTCATTAATTCTTTTGTGATTCCTGTCTGTGCACTCTGTAAGTTAGACTGTAATTTTGCCTGATCACTTTCGCTTGGTGTACTATTCTGCAGTTCTTTGAGAATCTGTCTCACTCCATTATCTAACTTCTCTGTAGATGATGGTAAAGCACTGGTTCCTTTCGCTAACTGACTGGTTCCATTCTTTAATGTTGTAGATCCATTGACCAGTTTGTCAAGTCCTGTTGCTAACTGTTTGGAACTGACTGCAATCTGTTTTGTTCCTGATTTTAATTTTCCAGAGGCTGTGACTAATTTTTCAATTCCCTTTACTAAATCTCCAGAACCATCACATAGCTTATCTGTCGCATTTTCAAGGTCCTTTAAGGAATCTGTTAATTCACTTAAATCTCCTGCATCATCTAAACCGAACTCTGATAATGTATCGGAATTCGCAACTGTCGCTGTGACTGTCATCTGGAAGTCTTCTACATCAGCTGTGATCTCAAAGTCTTCTGGAATGTCGAAGTTTGATCCAATACTTGTATTCTTAAGGTTTAAGCTGTCTGCTAATCCTGGCATTGCAACTCCGATAACGATATGTTTGTTACCATCGGAGATAACTTTTCCGTTTGTTGCTTTGACATTAGAGAAGTTATCTGTATTTAAGATCGCTGCTGTGATCATTGTAAATGGTGTATAGACTGTTGTCTGTTTCCCATTGATCGTTTTGGTTACGGCGGAATGATTTTCATATTCATAATGAATCTTTACTTTTCCTGATTTACCAACCAGTTTCTTTGGTGAAATTTCTTTTCCATCCAGATAGTATGTGACTTTCATGGATACTGGAAGATTTTTGTCACTTGTTCCCTGATAGTAAATATCTTTTCCATTGGCATTCCATGTAATACTGTCCTTTTTGCCTCGTTTGTATGTCTCATTCCCTTTAACATTCTCAACGTCTGTCAGGTCTGTAGCATCTTTGATTTTTGCTTCACCTGAGAAATTCTTTAACCAGTCACTGACAATAACTGTTTTCTCTTCTCCATTCGCATCCGTTTTTACGTATACGGTTTCTTCTTTATCTGCAGTGGACTCGCTGGCTGCTACCGGTACTGCTGCCGGAATTGTAAGAGCTGCAGCGAGAAACATTGCTAATGCTTTCGATAATCTTCTTTTTCTCATAACAATCGCTCTCCTATTCTAAATGACCCATCTTGAGGGTTGTTTTACAGATCAATTTATCAAATATCATAAACATTGCCGGCAGAATAAAGATTACGGCAACGGTACTGATTACAGCTCCTCGTGCAAGTAAGGTACAGATCGCACTGATCATATCAATATTTGAGTAAATCGCAATACCGATCGTTGCTGCGAAGAAACTTAATCCACTTGTAATGATAGACTGCATGGATGTTTCATGTGCAATACGGATCGCTTCCATTTTCTTCTTGCCATTTATACGTTCCTTCTGATAACGGCTTGTCATCAGGATCGCATAGTCAACGGTTGCACCTAACTGAATCGTTCCGATAACGATACTTGCAACAAACGGCAGCGATAATCCTGTGTAATATGGAACTGCCATATTGACACAGATCGCAAATTCGATCACGGCTACCAGGATCACCGGTAAGGAAATAGATTTAAATACAATTAAAATGATCACAAAGATTGCCGCGATCGATGCGATATTTACATTTCTAAGGTCAACATTGGTTACTGTCTCCAAGTCATTCATCAATGGTGCTTCTCCAATGACCATAGAACCTGGACTGTATTTCTTCACAATATTGTTGATCTCGTTGATCTGTTTATTTACTTTCTCGGTTGCTGATTTGTAATTTGAACAGATAAACTGCATCTCATACTCATCACTTTGCAACATTTCTTTCATGGAAGAAGGAATCATATCAGATGGAATACTAGAACCGATCACGGAGTTCATTCCGAGACACCATTCAACTCC
>UMKB01042226.1_pt1 | contig 14820 bp, 10 predicted proteins | sample 1966171 | NCBI WGS metagenome assembly UMKB01 (sample SAMEA4836164, study PRJEB28245) | human gut metagenome | biome: gut microbiome; material: fecal sample | place: Denmark | collected 2008 | reverse complement strand
GGGGGGGGGGGGACGCATATATAACCAAAAAGTAAAAAACAACTGTTAAAAACATATGTGAAGCTATATATAACTATAAATAAATATAACCATGGTTATTTTGGCGTTTGAAAAAATGTTTTAAGGCGCGTAATATGTGGGTTGTCAAAAGTTAGTGAATCTTAAAATGTTTGATAGGTAAAGGGGTATTTGATGTATTTATGAATACATTATTAATAATTTGTGCAATATTTTTTTACTAAAGTAGTTTACAAGTTGACAAGGTAGACTTTTTTTTACTAACTTGAAGTAAGCGCTACCAATAAATATAGGGGTTAGGTATGGAGAAGAAAGATTTAAAGCATTTGAGTCGTAGTGAGTTGGTGGATGTCATTTGCGAGATGAAAAAGGATACTACAAATTCAAATGATTTAACAATGGAAGAAATAGAATCGGAGCAGAAGCGGTTAAAGGATAGGGCTGTATATCGTAAAACTTTAAAGGGGACGATTGGTATATTGGTTGTAGTAGCTGCCATTTCTGTTTTAGTAGCTACTTTATGGATGCCTGTATTATCTATTTATGGCTATAGTATGTCTCCTACTTTAGAACAGGGTCAGTATGTTGTTTCTGTAAAGAAAACAGATTTAAAGTCGGGAGATATTGTAGCTTTTTGGCAAGGAAATAAGTTGTTGGTAAAACGCGTTATTGCGGGCCCTGGTCAATGGGTAGATATTGATGTGAATGGCAATGTGAGTGTGGATGGTAAAGCATTGAATGAGAAGTATCTTAATGAAAAAGCTTTAGGAAATTGTGATATTGATCTTCCACACCAGGTGTCTGAATCGCATTGGTTTTTAATGGGTGATAATAGGGATACTTCTATAGATTCTAGAAGTAGAGTGATTGGAGATATTTCGAAAGAACAAATAGAGGGGCAGATTATTTTTAGAATTTGGCCTTTTAATCAAATAGGAAGTGTAAAGTAGGTGAGAGAGCATGGTTTCGGAATATATAAAAAAACTACTTAAGGATAAAGCACGGTTAAAGAAATGGAAAAAGATTACTTTAGCCCTTTCTTGCGTGGTTGTTTTTTGCGTGGTTTATGCACTGGCTCTTCCTGCCATTACTTTAGAGGGTAAAACCATTTGTGGAATGGAAGAACATACTCATACTGAAGAGTGTTATCTAGATGACAAGTTAATTTGTGATAAAGAAGAACATCAACATACTGAAGATTGTTACGAAAAGGAAGAAGGAGAACAGCCTGTAGAAGAAGAGAATGAAGTATTGAATGAGCCTGAAGAAATTGTGCAGCCGGATACACAAATAACATCTCAGGAAGAAGAGAAAGTGTCTGAAGATGAACCAAAGATGGTTGAAGATCAAACGACTACAGAACAAACGGATTATCAATTAAAAGATAGTGATATCACTTCAATTGAAGTGGAATATAAAGATGCTTCCGGACAATGGCAAAAAGTTGATAATGGTGAAGTTAACCCAAGCAATACAGAGATCTATTTAAAAGTAAATTTTGAACAAATTAAAACAGAAGATTTATTAAATCAACATAATTGCACACTTACATATCAAATTCCTGACTTTTTGCGTGATGCTAAAGGAATGGGAAATCTTTATGAAGGTACAAAACCAATAGGAACCATTGTAGTTGAAAACAATGTAGCGAAGGTTACTCTTGATAAAACTTATCTACAAAATTTAATCAAAGAAAGTAATAACCAGTTAAAAGGATTTTTTTGTATACAAGGACAAATAAATTTATCAACAATAGTAGGTAAGGATGAAAAAGCTGTTTTAACTTTAGGAGATAAAACAGTTACTTTGAATTATGGCCCGGATTGTATAGAAAGATTTGGTGGGGTAACAATCGATAAAAAAGTCGCTACTATAGATACAACAAATAATTACGTAGCTTATACAATCACAGTTACTGCAGGTAAGGATGGATGTAAAGGTCTATATGTAGTTGATCGATTTACATCAAATGGTAATTTAGTTAACTATGCAGGAAATATCAATTCAAGCGAAACAACATTAAGTGGTAAGCCTAATAATCAAGAACCGTATGAGATAATAACAGGATCCACAAATCATGGAAAGATTTACCTGGCTGATAGTGCGGATTCTACTATAAAAAAACCTGAAGCAGGACAAAGCAATATCACAAATCCTTGTATTGTTTGGAATATCAAAAATATGGGTGCTAATGAGAGACGTGAGCTTACTTATTATGTGAAACTTAAGGATGATGTGAATTTAAGAAATCAACAAATCACAAATACTGCAACGTTGTATTCAAATGGCTCTCAAGGTGTTTATGATAGAGGTTCTGGTGAAGCAAATTTTACTCCTACAATAAATTATGATGGTAAGTTTACTAAGGATGTAAATGGAAATATTATAAGAAACAATGATGGTTCATATACAATTCCATTTAAGTTATCAATTGCTCTTAATGAAGATACGAGCAATTATACAATCAAGAATCTTCAATTCCGTGACTTTTTGAGAAATATAGACAACGATTTATTACAATATGTTACTTTTGATCATACATCTTTTAAATTATATAAGAATGATAAGATGGTTGATCCTACAAAATATAATGTGAAATGGTCTTCTGAGACTAATAATACAGATTTTAAAGAATGGAATGAAGTTACAAATCCAAAGAGCTTTAAGCTTTCTGGGAATGAAGGTAGTCCAATTGATTTAAGTCCAGGTCAAAGTTGTTATGTGACATATAACGTTATTGTAAAGCCAGAAGCCTTTGCGAAGATGCATTCAGATTCAATAACAGTGGACAATCGTTTTGTTGCACATGCAGATAACGTGGATCAAAATCGTGATGGTGGATTTGAAGCGTATAATTCCATTCCAATTATTAAAACATATGAATGGAATGGTAAACATGTAGATCAAAATGCTACAACTGAGGAATCATCAGAAATAATAAATGATGATAAATATACGTATAACGGAGATAAAATTGAAAAGGATTCAACTTCAGAAAATAGCTTTATAGTTCCTAAGGGAAGCTATAAATATACGGTTGAAACAAATAAAACATTGAATGATTTTGATGTCACAGATGTAATAATGACAGATACCTTGACATCAAAATATATGAAGTATGTTGGGTATGTGAAAGTGGAAGCATTGGAAGCAAACACAATTTCTAGTGATTTAAATAAAGTAACATCAGATACTTATACGTCACAGCCTACTTATGAAACAGTAGGAACTAAATGGGTCAAGATAGATGGCAAGAAAACATTTAGTTTAAAGCCTTCTGATTTAGGTTGGACAAAGCAGAATTATGCGTATCGTTTTACGTATTATGCTAAACCAGAAGAGTTAGGCGCATTTACTGAAACAAAGGTTAAAAATAAATTTACTTTGAATGGAATTGTAAAGAAAGGAAATGGAGAGTTTACTTTTAATGAGAATGATGTTTCCAAAGAAACAACATTAACTATTAAGGGAACCTTGAATATGACAGCTAAGAAGGTGTCTTGGTATTATAATGAACCTACAAAAGATTCAGGTACATGGTCTAAAGGGGAGCTTTATTGGGTAGTTGATATTGGTGGTACACAGATTGCGCAAGGTACAACATTCCGTGATTTGATTAAGTCAGATGATAAAATAACTAGTTCGTATTTACATGATGATTCATTGGTGGGTATTTACAAAGGAACACTTCCAGAAGGAAAATCGATTTCTGATTATAAGGATTTAAATGATTTAACTAATAATGGAGCTTTAACTCCTATAAATGGTAGTTTTAAAACTGAATTTGATGGTACAGCTCCAAATTACAATGGGTTATTTTTCACTGCAAAAGAAGATATTAAGCTAGAGAATGGTGAAAAGGTTTATATGATTATTAAATCTGAACCAGCAGAGCTTCCATCACCTACAAATAATCGTGATACAAAAACATATAAGAATAGTATTAGTATCAAGGATGATGATAATTATGTTTCTGAACAACCGGCTGAAAAGACTTTATATACAGCTCCAAATATTTTAAAGGAGTTAGGACAGGTTTTTAAATATGATGGAAAAACAGTTACAAATCTTCAAATAGGTGCTGATAAAACAGAATCAGGAGCTGCAGATACAAGCAAGATTTGTCAGGATTTGTTAAAAGGTAGTCGTGGAGTCTTCGTTTCATGGGCATTTAAAGTTAACTATGATGGTAAATTGAATGGCGAATATAGTGTTTTAGAAGATATTCCAGAAGGCATGGAGCTTAGTTATATTCGTGTTAAATGGCATGGTGAAGATGCTTCAAATGTTAAATCAAAAGAAATTACAGGAATTGATAGTACTGTCTGGACAAAAGTAGAAAATGATTCAAAAAACGATAATAGAAACTCTGATGAGCACACAATTTATTATGTCAATAAAAATAACAAACAAGCCATGATTCAGCTAGGTGATTTTGTAGCGAAGGAAGAAAGAGACAATAATTCGGTGGATGTACAGGTTGTTTGTAGAGTAACAGATTCAAAGGTATTATTGGGTGCCGAATCCCAAACATTTACGAATAAAGTTACACTTAAAAAAGATGGTAAAGACATTGATACGGCAACAAGTCCAGAAACCGTTCAATTAACTGAAGAAAATAAGAATATTAACAAAAAACAAGGTCAAAGTAATGGACAAAAGATTGATTTTGAAATCAATGCGAACCAGCTTGGTCAAACACTTCCAACAAATGATGGTGACAATTTAAAGTTGGTGGATGAATTAGGTGAAAATCTACAGTTGGATACAACTTCAATTAAAGTGTTTAAGAATGATACTGAACAATTAACAGATTGTGATACTTCATATACTAACAATACTTTGGAAATTACAGTTCCTAATAATGTCCCAATTAAGATTACATATACAGTTACAGTAAATGCCAAACCAGAAGAGTCTGTAAAAGTAACTAACACAGCTTATTGGAAGGGATATTCTAAAGATAGTGGTAAAATAGTTGAATCTGATTATTCATATAAAGTAGGTGGAGGTATCGAAGCTTTGTCAAAAGTAAACTTTAAACTTACGAAACAAGATCAAAATAATCTGAATACTGTTTTACAGGGGGCAACGTTTGATATAGAAAAGTGTGAATTAAATGGAAATGTTATTACTCCAACAAAAATAGCAACTGTAACTACGGATGCTAATGGACTAATTACTCAAGATTTAGATTTTGATACACTTTACAAAATAACAGAAACAAAAGCACCAGATGGCTATGTCCTTGATAACAAGCCAATCTATATCTTGGATTTAAAAGACAAGGAAAAGGATACGAGTTATTTAGAGAAGGTTAAAACGCTTGTAAAAGACAATAAACTTTATGTGCGTTACAAACAACAAGATTTTGACATTCAAGTTCAGAATCACAAGGGTGAAATTACTGTAGTTAAGAAATTTATCAATGATGCAGTAGGAAAATCGACAAATCCTGTAAGTGGAACATATAGATTTAGATTATATGATAATCAAAATGGAGAAGGCACGTATTTACAGGAAAAATCGATTACTTATGTTACAGGTGAAACACAAGAAGAATCAGCGAAGTTTATTAATCTAAAATTAGATAAAACATATTATGTTTTTGAATTAGATGATAATGATAATCCGATTACTGATTCTTCAGAAGAAGTAACAATAAATAAATTGCGGTATGCAGTAGAGTATCAAAATGGGGAAGGTGCATCTACAAATGCTGCGACAAACGGGCAAACGGTAACTGTTACAAACAGAAGCCGGACAAAAATACTGCCTTCCACAGGTGGGTATGGATCCCTGCTTTACAGGATATCAGGTGCAATGTTGGTTTTAGCAAGCTTGATATGCCTGACAAATATATATAAAAAGAATCATTTAAATGACAAATCAAAGAATAGGAGAAAGAAATGAAACTAATTAAGAAAATTGCTGCTATTATGTTTGCGTTCATGATGGTAGTATCAATGAGTTGTAACGTAAAAGCGGAAGATACAGAAGGAGTTTATGGTCAAAAGGATGGATCAATAACAATTACTGGTGCCCTTCAAGGTCAAACTTATACAATTTATGAGATGTTGAAATTGGAAAGCTTCAGTGGAACCAATTATTCTTATAAAATTGCTGACGGTTGGGAAAATTTCTTTAGAGAAGGTGCAGAAGGTGCTGCATACATGAAAAAAGATGAAAATGGTTATATGTCTTTTATAGCAGGCAAGGATGGAGCTCCTGATAGACGTGAATTTGCTCAAAAAGCTTTGGTATATGCAAAAAAAACTACAGGAATAAACACAAAAAGTGAAAGCACAAAAGAGAATGAAACTACTGTTACATTTAATGGTTTAAATCTTGGTTACTATTTAGTTGGTTCAACTACTGGAGCTTTATGCGGCTTAGATACTACAAATAAGCATGTAGATATTGAAGAAAAGAATGGTGTACCTTCAGTTGACAAGAAGATTGTTCAAAATGATACAGATGTGGAGAGTAATTTTGCAAATATCGGAGAAACTATTAATTTTAAGACTACTATTACTGCACAAAAAGGTGCGCAATCTTATGTTTTACACGATACAATGGAAAAAGGTTTTACTTTCAATAAGGATGTTAAAGTAAAGGTAAGTGGTCAAACTAATTATTTAAATTCAACAACAGATTATGAAGTAGTCGAAAATGCGGAAGATAAATGTACGTTTGATATTAAATTTAAAGAAGAATTCTTAAAGACAATTAATGACACTACTAAGATTGAAGTTACATATTCAGCTATTTTAAATGGTGATGCAGAAATTCATGATAACAATGACAATACTACCCATTTAACTTATGGTGAAAACAACAATACTACAACTAGAACAATACATACTGTAACTTATCAAATTAGCGTTTTAAAATATACAGGTGATACAAATAATACTTTAGCAAACGCAAAATTCAGTCTTTACGATGCAGAAACAAATGGAAATATATATAAATTAGTGCAGAAAACAGATACTACAAATTATCGGTTGGCTATGACTGGTGAAGATGGAATTACAGAAATCACAACAAACAACACAGGAAAATTTAGTATTCAAGGTCTTAAGCCAGGTACTTATTGGTTAGAAGAAACCGCTGCACCAAAAGGATATAATAAATTGGCTAAGAGAATTAAAGTTGTAATCAATGATGATGGAACCTTAATCGTGGATAAAAAAGATAGAGATGAAAATAATTCACTAATTAATCAAGTGAATGTAGAGAACAAGACAGGAACAGTATTACCAAGTACAGGTGGTGCTGGAACTACAATGATTTATCTAATAGGTGCTGTACTTGTATTGGGTTCTGGTGTTGTATTGGCTACTAAAAGAAGAGTTAAGAATAAATAGTAATTGATTGATGATAGGGAGAGGGTTGTAAAATGAGAAAACATATTTCAACTATAATTGCGATACTTGTTTTTATTACGGGTCTTTCCTTATTGTTATATCCAACAGTGAGTAATTATTGGAATTCTAAACATCAAACGGCTGTTGTGGCGAATTATACAGATACTTTAGCTAAGATGGATGATCAGGATAAGCAGAATGCGATAGATTCGGCTATTTCCTATAATACTGGGTTGGTTTCTAACAGTGGTCGTTTTACTCCTAGTGATTCAGAGTTGTCTGTATATAAGAGTCTATTAAATGCGGATGGTACGGGTATGATGGGATATATCACGATACCTGAGATTCGTTGTAAGTTGGCTATTTATCATAGTGTGGATGATTCTGTATTACAGGTGGGTGTTGGTCATTTAGAAGGGTCTTCGCTTCCTGTTGGTGGTAGTAGTACGCATTGTGTTATTTCTGGTCATAGAGGGCTTCCGAGTGCTCGTTTGTTTACGGATATTGATCGTCTTGAAAAGGGTGATTTATTTTATCTGCATGTGTATGGCAAGGTTTTGGCGTATGAGGTGGATAAGATTTCGGTTGTAGAGCCTGAGGATTATGGTCCTTTAGAGATTGAAGAAGGTAAAGATCTTTGTACGTTACTTACGTGTACGCCGTATGGGATTAATACGCAGCGTTTGATGGTTCGTGGGCATCGTGTGGTGGATCGTTTGTATGATGAATCGAATATTACTTCAGATGCAGCTCGAGTGGATACTTTAGTGGTGGCTTCTTGTGTTGGTGTTGTATTATTGTTGGTTGGTTTTATTGTTTCGAAAATATGGAGGTTAAAAGGGCGTGAAAAAAATAATTCGTAGTGTATTGTGTATATTTCTTTTTGTTCTTGTATGTACTCCTGTTTTCGCAAGTGATTATTCGAGTTTAACAGTGACTTGTCCTGCTTCAGATATCGATGTTCGCTTATATCGTGTGGCGGATGCGGATTATAATTTGGTGGGTGCTTTTAAATCCTATTCGGTTTCACAGGATTGGAATATTCTTGGTGATTATATTGATCGTGACAATATTGAATGTGATGATCAAGTTCAATCGGATGTGGATGGTAAGGCTTTGTTTACAAATTTAACTAAAGGTGTTTATTTAGTGAAGGCTTTAGATAATGCGGAATATACAATGTCGGTTTCTGTTGTTTATGTGGATAAAGATTGTGATGTTGAATTAAAGTATGAGCCTAGAGTTGAAACGACTTCTTTGCGTGTTCAAAAAGTATGGAAGGATGACGACAAGAAGAATCGTCCAAGTTTTATTGGTGTCGATTTACTTGGGGATGGCAAAGTCGTAGATCATCAGGTATTAAGTGAAGAAAATCATTGGACATATGCTTGGAATGATTTGTCGGGTGATATGAGATGGAGTTGTGTTGAGACAAGTGTTCCTTCTGGATATAGTGTAAGTTCTTATCGAGAAGGGAATCATATTGTGTTAAAGAATAGTTTGAATAAGATTGTGGATTCTAAAAAATCAGAATCAAATCTTCCTTTGACAGGTCAATTGTGGTGGCCAGTACCTGTATTATTGTTTGTGGGACTTGGATGTATATGCGTAAGCAAGTTTTAAAGCATATTGGCTGTATCTGTATTGTACTGGCCCTGGGACTCACTTTGTTTAATGTGTATGATACGTTTCGGGCTAGAAAGAGTGAAGAAGATATATTGGCTGCCTATAATTTAAAGAATGATTTGGATCCAGATATATGGATTGATCCAGATATGGATATGCCGGAAGTAGAACTGGATGGTTTATCTTGTATTGGAACGATTGAGATTCCTTCTTTGGACATTAAGCTTCCGGTTACGAGTGAGTTTACGTATGATTTGATGAAACTAGCGCCTTGTCGATATTCGGGTAGTGTATATAAGGGGAATATGGTGATTGCGGCGCATAATTCTTGGTTTCATTTTGGAAGAATTCATAGTTTAGATCCGGGTAGTCAGGTCGTATTTACGGATGCGCTTGGAAATCAGTTTGAATATCGTGTTGTTTTAATTGAAACTTTAACGCCAGATAGTGTTGAGGATATGACTTCTTCGGATTATCCTTTGACTTTATTTACGTGTACTTTGGATGCGAAAAATAGAGTGACAGTTCGTTGTAAATAAAAAAGAGAAATCGATGTTGATTTCTCTTTTAATTTAATTTATCTTGTACGATTTTCTTTACCATTGGATAGGCAATTAATGCGATCACAATACCTGCAACTCCTTGGACTACGTTGGCTGGAATTTCACTTGCGGCTACAATCCAGCTTCCTTTTAATATGTATTTGGCAATGAAGTATCCAAATACCATAATGACAGATCCTAATACGTAGCTTGAGATTTGCTTCGGTTTAGAGTAGTTTTTCATAAGTAGGGATACTACGATTCCTTCTAGTCCTTTGATGATTAGGGTAAAGAAGAAGTAGTGGCCGTATCCTCCGGCTACATCGGCTAGTGCGCTTCCTAAGCCTCCAATCAAGAAGCTTTTAAATGGATTTAAAAAGCTTGCGAATAATAGGATAAATCCGTCTCCTAGATTGAAGTATCCGTCTAATGCGTTTGGTACTTTGATGAACATGGTTGCGACAAATACAAGTGCCATACCTAGTCCTGTTAGTACGATTTCGTATGTTTGTTTGTTTTTCATAATCTTTCCTTCTTTCTGTAACTTAGTGACTATTATACTTGTTTCTGTATATAAAAAAATATACAATTATAAAAAATTAATAGGGGACAGTTGCATGAAGAAATATCAGGTAATATATGACTTGTATAAGGAGTCGATTCTTTCTGGAATCTTAAAGTATGGGGATCGTGTGGATTCGATTCGTGAATGTGTAAAGAAGATGAATGTGTCTAAGACCACGGTGGAAAATGCGTATAATAAATTGGTGTTGGATGGATTTATTTCAAGTCAAGAAAAAGTGGGGTATGTGGTGAGTATGAATCCGGAGCGTATCTTACTGCATCAGGAAATTTTGGATTACAGTTCGAGCCACAAAGAAAAATCGTATGATTATGATTTTCGGATTCAATCGGTTTCTTTTGATTCATTTGAAACGACGATTTGGAAACGATATATGAAGGGTGTTTTGAATGATAAGCGTTTGATGTCAAGTTATGGTCTAGCGCAGGGTGAGTATGGATTAAGACAGGCTCTATGTAAGTATGTGTATCAGAATCGGAATATTTTGTGCTTTCCTGAACAGATGGTGATTGGTTCAAACTATCAGTCTTTGTTGTATATATTTTGTGGGATGTTGGATAAGTCAAAGGTGATTGGTTTAAGTACTTTAGTGGATGATCAGGCTAAGCAGGTGTTTTTGTCGTATGGTTTTCATGTTGAATATTTAAATCCAAATTCTTTTGTGAAGGATATTAAAAGATTGAATGTGGATGTTGTCTATGTGAATACGACTTGTTTTACGTCGGATAGGCAATCTATGAGTGAAAGAGTTCGTGAGGAATTGGTTTCTTTAGAGAATGTTTTGATTCTTGAGGATGATTATAATGGGGAGCTAGTGTATGCTTCTAAAATCAAGACTTCGTTGTGTTCGAAAAGTAAGAATGTGATTTATTTTTCTTCGTTTTCAAGACTATTATTACCGAGTCTTCGTATTGGGTATATGATTTTAAATGAGGAGTATATGCGTAAGTATAGTGCTTCTTATTTTGGTCCAACGACGAGTAAAATTGAGCAGGTGGCTTTTACGCAGTATATTGTGGATGGGTATTTGCAGAAGCATTTAAGAAAGCTTGTTCGTGAGTATAAGGAGAAGCATTTGTATTTAAAGAAGTTGATTGATACGCATATGGGTTGTTCGTATATTTTGGATGAGACGTATATGGCGTATTGGTTAAATTTAGATGTGGATGTATCGCGTTTTCGAGATTTGTGTGAATCGAATGGTGTCGCCATTAGTATTTTAAATGGGCGTGTGGGATTGTCTTTTGCGAGTATGAGTAAAGAATTGATGTTAGATGGTGTGATTCGTCTTGCAGAAATATGGAAAGAGTGTTAAAATTTTATCGATTCGACAGTGAAGAAGATAAGTAGGATTAAAAGTTCTTGTGTATAGAGAGAGGGCGTTTGGTGAAAGCTCTTCGAGTCTTTTAGTTTGAAGCTACTTTGGAGTCGAAACGTAGTCGGCGTTAACGAGTGAATTGAGGGCATTTTTCGATTTTGAAAAATGAACTAGGATGGTACCGCGTAATTATACGTTCCTAGAAATAGGAGCGTTTTTTTATTGGAGGAAAGAAAAGATGAAACAATTAACTGGTAATCAGATTCGTCAGATGTTCTTGGATTATTTTAAATCTAAAGGGCATATGATTGAGCCGGGCGCAAGTTTGATTCCGCACAATGACCCAACATTATTATGGATCAATGCGGGTGTTGCGGCTTTGAAGAAATATTTTGATGGTAGTGAAAAACCGGCTTCAAATCGTATTGCGAATGCGCAGAAATCAATTCGTACGAATGATATTGAAAATGTAGGGCGTACAGCTCGTCACCACACTTTCTTTGAAATGTTAGGAAACTTCTCAATTGGAGATTATTTCAAGGATGAAGCTATCCAGTTCGCATGGGAATTTTTAACAAGCGAAGAATGGATGGGTATTGATAAGGACAGATTGTATGTGTCTGTATATACAGATGATGCGCGTGCTTATGAAGTATGGACTACAATTTGTGGTGTAGATCCTAGTCATATTTTAAAGACAGATGATAACTTCTGGGAAATTGGTAAGGGACCTGGTGGACCTGACAGTGAAATTTTCTTTGATCGTGGAGAAAAATATGATCCTGAGGGATTGGGAGAAAAATTATTCTTTGATGAAATGGAAAATGATCGTTATGTAGAAGTATGGAATGTCGTATTCTCTCAATATGATTGTGATCCAAGTATTGATCGTAAAGACTATAAGGAACTTCCTCAGAAGAATATTGATACAGGTATGGGTCTTGAGCGTTTGGTTGCCTTAGTTCAGGATGGAGAAACAAACTTCGATACGGATTTATTCTTGCCTATTATTCGTGCAACAGAAGCTATGGCTAAACATCCTTATGAAGGTGAATATAAGATGGCTTACCGTGTTATTGCGGACCACGTTCGTACAGTGACTTTTGCGTTGAGTGATGGTGCTAACTTCTCAAATAGTGGTCGTGGTTATGTACTTCGTCGTGTACTTCGTCGTGCGGTTCGTTATGGTTTAAAATTAGGTTTGGATGAACCATTCTTATATAAACTAGTTCCTGTTGTTGCAGATTTAATGGAGGATTTCTATCCATACTTGCAGGAGCATGTTGCGTTTAACCAGAAGTTGATTAAGGTGGAAGAAGAAACTTTCAAGAAGACTTTAAAGGTTGGTCAGGCATTACTAGACGAAGAAATCAGCAAGGCTAAGGATGGTAAGCTTAGTGGTGAAGTTGTCTTCAAATTGTATGATACATATGGATTCCCATTTGAATTGACACAAGAAATTGCCGAGGAAAGTGGAATCAGTGTAAGTCGTGATGAGTTTGATGCAGAGATGAACAAACAAAAAGAGCGTGCTCGTAATGCGCGTAATGTAAAGGATTCTTTTGCGTCTCAAAATGAAGAGTTGATGAACTTCAATGAGCCAAGTGAATTTATTGGTTATGATCACTTAACTTGTGATGGTAAGATCATTGCGTTATTTAATGCTGAGGGTAAAATGGTTGATTCATTAGAAGATGAAGGTATGATCATTTTAGATGAAACTTGTTTCTATGCCGAAAGTGGTGGACAGGTTGCCGATAAGGGAACATTTACTGCGGATGGTGTAGAGGTTGAAGTATTAGATGTTCAAAAGACGCGTAATAAACAGCATATCCATACAGTTAAAATCAATAGTGGTGTATTAGAAAAGGGTATGTCTTTACATGGTGAAGTGAATGTCAAAGATCGTTTGGCTACTACAGCAAACCACTCTTGTACACACTTGTTGCAGTCGGCTTTAGTTAAGGTATTGGGTGATCATATTCACCAGGCTGGTTCTTATAATTGTCCTGAATATTTGCGCTTTGACTTTAATCACTATGAAAAGGTTACGGCTGAACAATTGGCTGAAGTTGAGCGTATTGTGAATGAATATATTAGTGCGGCATATCCAGTAACAAAAGAAGTAATGCCTATTGAAGAGGCTAAGAAGTCTGGTGCCACTGCATTATTTGATGAGAAGTATGGAGATACAGTTCGTGTTGTAACAATGGGTGATGTATCTAAGGAATTCTGTGCGGGTTGTCACGTAGAAAATACGGCTCAGATTGGTCTATGCAAGATCATTAGTGAGGAAAGTATTGGTTCAGATTCTCGTCGTATTACGGCTAAGACTAAGTTTGCGGCTTATGAAGATTTTACACAAGAACACACTATGTTAGAGAATATTGCGGATAGTGCTAAACAAAAAGGTATTAAGAATATTGATACTAAGGTTGAGGCTGCTTATAAGACTATGCATGATATGCAGAAAGAAATCGATAACTTGAAAAACCAAATCTTTACATTGAAGTCTAAAGAGTGGGCTACTGAGGCTAAAGATTTTGGCAAAGTCAATGTATTGATTAAATCCGTTTCTGGAATGGATGCAGGTGCATTGAAGGATATTGTTTCTAACTTAAAGGCTAGTGATGACAAGATGGTTGTATTCTTCGTTAACACAAATGGAGAAAAGGTTGTCTTTGTATCTGGTGCAGGTAAAGAGGCTGTTAAGGCTGGTGTACATGCGGGTCAATTGGTTAAGAAAGCGGCTCAAATCTGTTCTGGTAATGGTGGTGGAAAGCCAGATATGGCTCAAGCCGGTGGTAAGGATGCTTCTAAGGTTGATGAAGCAATCAATGCGATTACAGAGGAATTGAAAAGTTTATAGTAGATATTAGGGTATACTAAGGCATACCCTTATTTTTTGGTGTATGAAAAAGAAGAGTAAATATAGAATCCGTATGGATGAATTAAAGAGATTTAAAAAAAAGCATAAGCTCACAAAGAAAGAGAAAGAAAGACTTCATATGTGGGTAGATGCAGGTCATAGTGCGTATGATACGCGTTGGTGGGATGAGTTGGAGCAGGAAGAAGCGCTTGATGAGCTACTAAGTGGTTTAACAGACAAACAAAAGGAGTATGTATATAGTCATTGTATGAATTGGGATCCATTCATGGAAGAACCATTTTTTGACTTTAATCGATTGGATGATTTGGATTTAAAGAATTTACCGACTTTTGAAGAAGAGAAAGAGATAGAGATTGATTTACCGTTTTAATAGATTTGACACAAATAAATAACCACCTTATACTTTTAGTATAGGAAATGAAAGGGTTTTATGTATGGTGCGCCAGTTCGGTGCAGTTGATTTAGTTAGGTGA
>UMKB01046207.1_pt1 | contig 14853 bp, 8 predicted proteins | sample 1966171 | NCBI WGS metagenome assembly UMKB01 (sample SAMEA4836164, study PRJEB28245) | human gut metagenome | biome: gut microbiome; material: fecal sample | place: Denmark | collected 2008 | reverse complement strand
CGATCTTTCCTTTACGCTCAACGGCCGCAAGGTCAAGGTTCAGATTGCCCCCGACACCATGCTCTTTGCGCTGCTGCGCGAGCAGGGCTGCGCGTCGGTGCGCTGCGCCTGCGAGACCACCAACTGCGGTCTGTGCACGGTGTGGCTCGACGGCGACCCGGTGCTGAGCTGCTCGGTTCCGGCTGCGCGCGTCGAGGGCCGCTCCATCACCACGCTCGAGGGTCTCAAGGCCGAGTCCGAGGCACTGGCCCGTGCGATGGCCGCCGAAGGTGCCGAGCAGTGCGGTTTTTGCGCCCCCGGCCTTATCATGAACGTGCTGGCGCTCGCCCGCGCCGCCAAGGAGGACCCGAGCCTCGTTGCCACGCGCGAGGAGCTGTCGCGCCAGCTTGCCGGTAACCTCTGCCGTTGCAGCGGCTACGAGAGCCAGCTGCGCGCCATCGTGCGCTTCCTCAACGAGTCTGGCGTGCAGGTGGGCTTTGAGATGCCCGAGCTGCCGGTCAACGACACGAGCTCCGACGGCGTCTCCTACAAGCAGATCACCCACAAGCAGCCCAAGAAGGACTCGAAGGCGCTGCTCGAGGGTCGTCCCGTCTATACGGGCGACCTGGTGCCCGCCGGCGCCCTGATCGTCAAGCTCAAGCGCAGCCCGTATGCGCGCGCCAAGATCCGCTCCATCGATACGTCGCGCGCCCTGAAGGTGCCCGGCGTCGTGGGCGTCTACACCTATGAGGACGTGCCTCAGCGCCGCTTTACCATCGCCGGCCAGAGCTATCCGCAGCCGAGTCCCTACGATCGCCTGATTCTCGAGAACCTCGTCCGTTACCAAAACGAGGAGGTGGCGATCGTCGCCGCCGAGACTGAGGAGGCTGCCGACAAGGCGCTCAAACTCATTAAGGTCGACTATGAGGTGCTCGAGCCGCTGCTCGACTTTACCCAGGCACTCGATAACGACATCGTGGTCCACCCCGAGGGCGACGTGACCTTTATGTTCCCGCAGGGCGGCGACGTTCCGCGCAACTTGGTATGCAGCGGCACGAGCGACTATGGCGACTTGGACGAGGCCTTCGCCCAGAGCGACATCGTCTTCACCCGCACCTATACCAGCCAGGCCACGCAGACCGCGCCCATGGAGACCTTCCGCGCCTTCGCGACGACCGACGCGTTTGGGCGTATCTCGGTGACCACCTCCACGCAGGTGCCCTTCCACGTGCGCCGCATGGTCGCTCAGTCGCTCGATATCCCGCAGTCGCAGGTGCAGGTCATTAAGCCGCGCATCGGCGGCGGCTTTGGCTCTAAGCAGTCGGGCTGCTGCGAGATCTTCGTGGCGTTCGTGACGCAGCAGACCGGCCGTCCGAGCTACTGCTGCTTCACCCGCGAGGAGACCATAACCGCGGGCAACTCGCGTCACCAGATGCAGATGACCGTTAAGCTGGGCGCCATGAACGACGGCACCATCACGGCCATCGATCTGCATACGCTGTCCAACGCCGGAGCGTATGGCGAGCACGCTACCACGACGATTGGCCTTTCGGGCCACAAGAGCCTGCCCATCTACAACCACGTGAAGGCGAGCCGCTTTAGCTGGGACGCCGTCTACACCAATACCAACCGTGGCGGCGCGTATCGTGGCTACGGTGCCACCCAGGGCCAGTTTGCCGTGGAGAGCGCCGTCAACGAGCTCGCCGACATGCTGCACATGGACCCCGCCGACCTGCGCCTTAAGAACATCGTGCGCGAGGGCGAGATCATGCCGCAGTACTACAACGAGAAGCTCAACGCCTGCGCGCTCGACCGCTGCCTGCTGCGCGCGATGGACATGATCGGTTGGCGCGACAAGCCGCTAGCCGTCGACCTGGGCGACCGTGTGCGTGCTCTGGGCTGTGCGCTCACCATGCAGGGCTCGGGCATCTCCAACGTGGATATCGCCGGCATCGACATGCGCTTGGAAGAGGACGGCTTCATTACCATCGGCACCGGCGCCACCGATAACGGCATGGGCGTCGACACGATCCTGGCGCAGATTGCCGCCGAGGAGCTGGGCGTGGAGAGCTCGCTTATCGTGGTGCGCGGCGTGGACACCGATGTGTCGCCGTTCGACGCCGGCTCGTACGCGAGCTCGGGCACGTACGTGACGGGCCTTGCCGCCAAGAACGCCGCGACCGAGCTGCGCGAGAAGATTTGCGCCAAGGCCGCCCAGATGTGGGACGTGGACGCCGCCGATGTGGTCTTTGATGGTCAGTACGTGCGCCTGTCCGACGAGCGTGCCGCGCGCGAGCAGAACCGCTACCTCACGCTGCGCGACTTTGCCAACCTGTGCGTCAAGAACATCGCGGGCGGCGACGCGCTCACCTCGCACGCCTCTGCCTGCCTGCCCGTCTCGCCTCCGCCGTTTATGGCCGGCATTGCCGAGGTCGAGGTCGACAAGGCCACCGGCAAGGTGACCGTGGTGGATTACGCCGCTGCCGTTGACTGCGGCACCGTTATCAACGAGGCGCTCGCGTGCGTCCAGGCCGAGGGCGGCATTGCCCAGGGTATCGGCCACGCGCTCTACGAGATTGTTGAGCACGACGACCGCGGCCGCCTGCGCACCGGCAACTTTATGAGCTACAAGCTGCCTACGCGCCTGGATATCGGCAGCATCCGTGTGGCCTTTGAGCCGAGCTACGAGCCGACGGGTCCGTTTGGCGCCAAGTCGATCGGCGAGGTCGTCATCAACACGCCGCTCGCCGCCGTGGCCTCGGCCGTCGCACACGCCACCGGCCACCAGGTCCGTTCGCTGCCCATCACGCCCGAGAAGGCCCTGCTGGGGGAGTAGCGGGTCAGCGAACAAGTCGTAATGGGCGGGGCGGGGTAACTCGTCCCGCTTTTGCACTCGTGGTGAGGTCGTGAGCTTGCAAAACGTGTGCGTGCGCTTGTCGCTCGTATCTGCTATCATTCCTAGTCTGTGCGCTCATGCGGGCGTGGCGGAATTGGTAGACGTGCCAGATTTAGGTTCTGGTGGGATTCCCGTGAAGGTTCGAGTCCTTTCGCCCGCACCAACGCACCCGCGTCGGCTTATGCCCTCGCGACACTTTGTTGCATAAAGGTACCAGCACCTCAGATAAGCTGGGCAGTATGAGGAGGAACGTGTTGAACATCACCGCTTCTGACGTCAAGGACGCCAAGCTCACCGCTACGGTCACCATCCCGGCCGCCGACGTCGACGCCGCGATCAAGAAGGCCTACAAGGACACCGCCAAGAAGTACCGCTTCCCGGGCTTCCGCGCCGGTAAGGCCCCCCGTCCGGTCATCGACTCTGCTCTTGGCGCCGAGGCTACCCTCGCTCAGGCCACCAACGACCTGATCGCCGCCAACGAGCCCGCCGTCCTCAACGAGTTGGACATCGTCCCCACCAAGAACGGTGACTACAAGGAGCTCGACCTCGCCAAGGATCACGAGGACTACACCTACACCGTCGAGTTCTCCCTGCGTCCTGCCGCCGAGCTCTCCTCCTTCGACGCCGTCGAGATCGAGATGCCTCCTGCGGAGGTCACTGAGTCCGAGATCAACAACCAGGTCGAGATGCTCCTCAACTACCGTGCCACCTTCGAGGACATCGAGGGTCGCGCCGTCGAGGCCGAGGATTACGTCACCGTCGACCTCAAGGCCGTCGAGAACGCCGACAACTTTGCCGCCGAGGGCCGTATGCTCATCGCCGGTAGCGACAGCAACCCCAAGGAGTTCAACGAGGCCCTGATCGGCGCTAACGTTGACGACGTCAAGACCGTCACCTGGACCGACGAGGTCGAGGAGGGCGAGGAGGCCGAGACCCACACCGTCGAGGTCACCGTCAAGGGCATCAAGGTCCGCAACACCCCCGAGCTCACCGACGAGCTCGTCAAGTCCGACTTTGGCTTCGACAGCATCGACGCCATGCGCGACGCCATCAAGATCGAGATCGAGCAGGACAAGGCTTCCCGCCTCCCGGCCGAGAAGGAGAACCGTTGCGTCGCCGCCCTCGCCGAGCGTCTGCAGCTCGACGAGATGGACGCCGACTACGAGCAGTCCGTCTTTGAGGAGCTTGGCCAGAACTTCCTGTCCAACCTCGCTGCCCGCGGCATGACCCTCGACACCTGGCTGCCCGCTTCCGGTCTGACCATGGAGCAGTTCATCGGCGACCTGCACAAGCAGGCCAACGACGTTGCCCGTGAGTCCCTGGCTCTCGACGCCCTCGCCCGTGAGCTCAAGATCGAGGTCACCGAGGACGACATCAACGCCGAGTTCGAGAAGGCTGGCGTCAAGGACGTCGAGGCTTCCAAGGCCGAGTTCATCGCCGATGGCCGCATGCCCGCCGTCCGCGAGTCCATCCGTCGCTCTAAGGCCGTCGACCACCTGGTCGAGAACGCCAAGGTGACCGAGGTCGACGAGACCGCCAAGGACGCCGAGTAATTCTCGCCACCTTTTCTGCGAGCGCATGTACGCGCCTGTGATGGGGTAAAGTTATAAGCCGGTTATCCGGTTGCTTCGTACGGTGCCAGCCAATGCATAGCATGCGGGCACCGTACGTTTGTCTAGAACCAATATTGGTCCGTAAGAGAAATGGAGATGCGTATGATCGCTAAGTTCGATTCCGCCCTCGTGCCATACGTTATCGAGCAGACGCCGCGCGGCGAGCGCAGCTACGATATCTATTCGCGCCTGCTCAACGACCGCATCATCTTCTTGGGCGAGGAGATTAACTCCGTCAGCGCCAACCTGGTCGTTGCCCAGCTGCTGCATCTTGAGAGCCAGGATGCCGAGAAGGATATCTCGCTCTACATCAATTCGCCCGGTGGCGAGGTCTACTCCGGCCTGGCGATTCTGGACACCATGAACTTTATCAAGCCGCAGGTCTCGACCATTTGCGTCGGTATGGCCGCGTCTATGGCTGCCGTGTTGCTTTCGGCCGGCGCCAAGGGCAAGCGCTTCTGCCTGCCGCACTCCAAGGTGATGATTCACCAGCCCAGCGGCGGTGCCCAGGGTCAGCAGACCGAGATCGAGATCGTGGCCGAGGAGATCAAGAAGACTCGCCGCGAGCTCAACCAGATCCTGTCCGACGCCTCGGGCCAGCCCATCGAGAAGGTCCAGGCCGACACCGAGCGCGACAACTACCTGACCGCTGCCGAGGCCCTCGACTACGGCCTGATCGACCGTATCGTCACCTCGCGCGACCTCGCCGCGAAGGACGCCTAGGATGGCCGGTAACATGCAGGACAACTTTGACGAGAACGGCAACCCCATCCGCTGCTCCTTCTGCGGAAAAGAGCAGGGGCAGGTTCGCCGCCTTGTAAAGGGTCCGACCAACATCTTTATCTGCGACGAGTGCGTTGCCGCCTGCTCCGAGATTTTGGAGGAGTCGCTGGCTTCGGACTTTATGGACGCCGCCCGCAACGGCAAGCTGCCGGGCTTCCTCAACGACCACGGCCAGGCTGCATCCCAGCCCGCCGCGGACCCCGAGACCGAGGGTTTTGAGCTCGAGGACGATCGCCAGGTCATCACGCACGTGCCGACGCCGCACGAGATCTATGACGAGCTTTCGGCCTATGTCATGGGTCAGGAGGACGCCAAGCGCGCCATGTCGGTGGCCGTGTACAACCACTATCGCCGCGTGATCGAGGGCGGCGCTGCGCTTTCTGCCTTTGACGACGGCTTGGATTCGCAGCTCGACGATGATATGGACGAGGTGGAGCTCGCCAAGTCCAACATTTTGCTGCTCGGTCCCACCGGCACCGGTAAGACCCTGTTGGCCCAGACGCTCGCGCGCATCCTCGAGGTGCCGTTTGCCATCGCCGATGCCACCGCGCTTACTGAGGCCGGTTACGTGGGCGAGGACGTGGAGAATATCCTGCTCAAGCTCATCAATGCTGCCGATGGTGACATTGAGCGCGCGCAGGTTGGCATTATCTACGTGGACGAGATCGATAAGATCGCCCGCAAGGCCGAGAATCTCTCCATTACCCGCGACGTTTCGGGCGAGGGCGTTCAGCAGGCACTGCTTAAGATCCTTGAGGGCACGGTGGCCAGCGTTCCGCCCACCGGCGGCCGCAAGCATCCCCAGCAGGAGCTGCTGCAGATCGACACGACCAACATCCTGTTCATCTGCGGCGGTGCCTTTGTGGGTCTGGATAAGATCATCGCCGACCGCGTGGGCAACAAGGGCGTGGGCTTTAACTCCGAGATCGCCGGCCCCACCTCGGTCGACGAGAACGACCTGCTGCGTCAGGTGCTCCCGCAGGACCTCAATGCCTTTGGCATGATCCCCGAGTTTGTGGGACGTACGCCCGTCGTTACCCAGACGCAGGCGCTCGACGAGGACGACCTGGTTTCGATCCTGACCGAGCCCAAGAACGCCGTGGTGCGCCAGTATCGTAAGATGTTCCAGCTCGAGGACGTTGAGCTTGAGTTTGAGGATGCGGCCCTGCATGAGATCGCCCGCATGGCGCTCGCCCGCAAGACCGGCGCCCGTGGCCTGCGGTCCATCTGCGAGGATGTACTGCAGCAGACGATGTTCGACCTCCCCAGCGAGGAGGGCGTTTCCAAGGTCGTTGTGACCGAAGCCTCCGTAAAGGGCGAAGAACAGCCCCAGCGCATCTACGGGTAAACCAGCCTAAAACGTGCTTGCAAATAGCCTCCGACCACTTGCGGTCGGAGGCTATTTTATAGATACGCAATAACCCCAACTACCTGTGTTATTCTGTGTGTTTGTTTAAGCCTCAGCGAAGTCATTCAGACTGAAGTAATCGATACCTAAGGGGAGGAATGTAGGCCCGATTTTCGTAGATTCCGCACGAGCCGAAGACCACTTAATGTGGTCTTCGTGCGAGCCAGGACTTGACCGAGCGAAAATCGGGCCTACATTCCTCCCCGGCGGGACAGGGAGAGATATATGGAAGAAATGCCCAAGAACTACGATCCGTCGACCAACGAGCCGGCGATCCTGCAGAAGTGGCTCGACGGCGGCTACTACAAGCGCCGCGAGGGCGTGGGCGACTGCACCGTCACCATTCCGCCTCCCAACGTGACCGGCAAGCTCCACATGGGCCACGCCACCGATGACTCCATCCAGGACGCCATTATTCGTATGGCGCGCATGCGCGGCAAGTCCACGCGCTGGGTGCTCGGCACCGACCATGCCGGTATCGCCACGCAGACCAAGGTCGACAAGAAACTCAAGAGCGAGGGCATCAGTCGCCTGGAGATTGGCCGCGACAAGTTTGTCGACGCCTGCTGGGACTGGACCCACGAGTACGGCGGCATTATCGTCGAACAGATCAAGCGCATGGGCTGCTCCGTCGACTTCGATAACGAGCGCTTCACCATGGATGAGGATTACGCCCAGGCCGTGCGCAAGGTCTTCTGCGACTGGTACCACGACGGCCTGATCTACCGCGGCAAGCGCATCGTCAACTGGTGTCCCAACTGCACCACTGCTATCTCGGACGACGAGGCCGAGTACAAGGACGAGAAGGGTCACCTGTGGCACCTGCGTTACCCGCTGACCGAGCCGGTCAACGGCCAGGACTATATCGTCGTCGCCACCACGCGCCCCGAGACCATGCTCGGCGACACGGGCGTTGCGGTCTCCCCGAAGGACCCCGAGAAGGCCGCCTTCGTGGGCAAGACCGTCATGCTGCCGATCGTCAACCGCGAGATCCCCATCTTTGAGGATTGGCACGTCGACGCCAACTTCGGCTCCGGCTTTGTTAAGGTCACCCCGGCCCACGACCCCAACGACTATGCCATGGGTCAGGCCCACGACCTGCCGCAGATCAACATCTTTGACGAGCACGCGGTGGTCGTCGAGGGCTACGGCGAGTTCACCGGCATGACCCGCGAGGAGTGCCGCGAGGCCGTCATCAAGTGGTTCGAGGAGCACGACCTGCTCGATCACGTCGAGGAGCACGACCACTCCGTCATGCACTGCTACCGCTGCGACGCCGCGCTTGAGCCGTGGCTGTCCGAGCAGTGGTTCGTGGCCGTCGATAAGCTCAAGGGACCGGCGCTTGACGCCGTCAACTCCGGCAAGGTCACCTTCCACCCCGCGCGCTGGACGCAGACCTACACCACCTGGATGGAGAACCTTAAGGACTGGTGCATCAGCCGCCAACTGTGGTGGGGCCACCGCATCCCCGTGTTCTACTGCGAGGACTGCGGCTGGGAGGACGCCCTTACCGAGGACACCGACGTGTGCCCCAAGTGCGGCGGCCATCACGTGCACCAGGACGAGAACGTGCTGGACACCTGGTTCAGCTCGCAGCTGTGGACTTTCGCCACGCAGGGCTGGCCGCAAAAGCCGGAGCTGCTCGAGGGACATCACCCCACAACCGCGCTCGTCACCGCGCGTGACATCATCGCGCTGTGGGTCGCCCGCATGGTCATGAGCTCGCTGTACTTCCTGGACGAGGTGCCGTTTAAGGATGTCGTCATCTACCCGACGATTCTTGCCAAGGACGGCAGCCGCATGTCCAAGTCCAAGGGCAACGGCGTTGACCCCATGGACCTCATCGGTATGTACGGCGCCGACGCCATGCGTTACAACCTGCTCACGCTGTGCACCAACAACCAGGATGTTAAGTTCGACGCGAACATCGACAAGAAGACCAAGAAGCTTATCGACAGCCCGCGTACCGACCAGGCCAAGTCGTTTGTGACCAAGATTTGGAACGCCAGCCGCTTCCTGCTCATGAACATGGAGGGCTACACGCCCGGCGAGCCCGTCGTTGAGACGCCGGCCGACGCCTGGATGTTCAGCCGCCTGGCCAAGGCCGTGAAGATGGTCACCGAGGGTATTGAGAACTACACCTTTGGCGATATGGCCCGCGGCGTGCAGCAGTTCTTCTGGAACGAGGTTTGCGACTGGTACGTCGAGGTCACCAAGGCCCGCCTGAAGGGCGAGGGCTGTCTGCAGGCTCAGCGCAACCTGATCTTTGTTCTCGACACCTCCATTCGCCTGATGCATCCGCTCATGCCGTTTGTCACCGAGGAGATCTGGGACAACATGCCGGCGAGCGTGCTCGACCTGGATGCGGAGGGCAACGTCGACCGTGCCGAGGCACTCATGATTGCCAAGTGGCCCGAGCCCGCCGACTACGCCAAGTATGTCGACGAGAACGCCGAGCGCGCGTTTGAGCTGTGCCGCGCCGTCGTGTCTGCCGCCCGCGCCACGCGTTCGCGTTATCGCTTGAGCCCCAAGGCCGAGCTCGACGTGGTCGTGCGCGCCGGTGCCGAGGATATCGAGAAGCTCGAGAGCCTGCGCTCCACGATCGAGCCGCTGGCGAACACCGCTTCGCTGGTCATGGGCGCCGACGTTGAGAAGCCGGCTGCGAGCATTGCCGTGGTCGACAGCGGCGTCGAGGTCTTTGTGGTGCTCGAGGGCAAGGTCGATCTTTCGGCCGAGAAGGCACGCCTGGAGAAGGAGATTGCCGCGGCGCAGAAGGAGCTCGCCGGCTGCGAGAAGACGCTTGCCAACGAGGGCTTCGTGGCCAAGGCCGCGCCTGCCGTGGTCCAGAAGAAGAGGGACCGTGCAGCTGAGCTCAAGGAGATCCTGGCGGCGCTTACCTCGCAGGTTGCTGACTTCTCGTAGGCGTTACTGGGGGACGCGGTTTGGGGCATTGCTCGCTACTGCGAACAGTCCTGCTCGCACGAAGGCCACATTAAGTGGCCTTCGGCTCGCGCGGAACTTGTATCGAGCAAAGCCCCAAACCGCTCCCATAGCGGTTACGGAGGCGTCCGCTGCCTGGTGGGGCCACTTGGTTGTGGCCTTGAGGTCGCTGCAAAGCGGTGTTTGGCTGATATTTTGAATGGAAAGGGCTCGTTGTTGCTTACGGGCCTCTTTTTATGTTGAGGGGACTTTGGTTATGGCGAAGCGTTCTGGGTTATATTCGGTGCCGTTTGAGGTTCCGGAGCTTTCTTTTGATGAGGCTGTTGCGCTTGCGGCCGATACGGGCAAGATTGCGCGTTATTCTACGCCGTTGCTCGAGACTGTTGTCGAGATGCTCGATGAGCTTGGTCGTCCTGACGAGTTTTATGATTGCGTCCAGATCGCCGGAACTAATGGAAAGACCTCGACGACGCGGTTCTCGGCTGCCATTTTGCGTGGTGAGGGCCTTAAGACGGCACTCTTTACATCGCCGCACCTCGTGCGCTATCCCGAGCGTATGGAGATTGACGGAAAGGTCGTCTCGGACGAGGTTTTTGCCCACGGTGTCTCCGCGGCGTATGAGGCGGGTCGTCGTCTCAACGCGCGTCGTGAGGCGGCAGGCGAGGAGCTCCGTGCTATTACGCCCTTCGATCTTTTGTCCGTGGCTGGACTGACCATGTTTGCCGAGGCTGCTGTGGACGTTGCTGTGCTCGAGGTTGGCATGGGCGGACGTTGGGACGCCACGAGTGCGACCGATCCCGTCGCCGTTGCCATCACGGGCATTGGGCTCGATCACACACGTATTTTGGGCGATACGCTCGAGGCCATTGCGGGGGAGAAGGCTGCGGTCATTAAGCCCGGACGCCTGGTTGTGCTGGGCGAGGGCACGCACGAGGCGAGCGTTCAGCGCGTGATGGATGCCCGTTGTCGCGAGTGCGGCGTCGTGCCGCTCGTGGTGAGCCACGCCACGACTAAGGTGCCGGCGCATGTGGGCGACACGATTGAGTTTAGCTGCACCACGCCGCGTGCGATCTATACCTCGAGCATGGTTAAGCCGGCGTATCAGCCGCAGAATGCTGCGTGCGCGATTATGCTGTGCGAGGGGTATCTGGGCCGCGAGCTCGATCACGACAAGCTCGATGCTTCGCTTATGGGTTGCCCCACGCCGGGCCGATTTGATGTTCTGGGAACTGATCCGCTCAAGCTGATCGACGCCTGCCATAACCCTCAGAGCTGCGAGAACTTTGTGAGCGCGCTGGACGAGATCGATCCGTGCGTGGAGAATCGCCCCACGCTGCTGTGCGCCGCGCTGGCCGACAAGGACGTGGCGGGCATTGTCGATGTGTTGATCCCGGCCTTTCCGCGCGTGGTCGTGACCCAGACCGATTCCGATCGCGCCCTGCCGGCAGAGGAGCTTGCTGCCCTCGTGGACGCCAACAAGCTCGCGGGCGTATACCCCAGCGTATCCGAGGCCCTCGCGGCTTTCAAGGCCGCGGGCGAGTCCTTCGTAGCAGCCGGCACCATCACCCTAGCCGGCGAAGTAGCCGGCCTGCTGCGCTAACCCATCCCCTCATCAGTTGCGGTGAAATAGTCCCTGTTTTTGGGTTCTAGCAGCCCATCCAGGAACTATTCCACCGCAACTTAGTTTGGGGGCTTGGGGACCAGGCTAGTCCAGGCGGACCGGATCGTGGGGGTAGGCGTTGAGAATCTCGACGCCGTTCTCGGTCACCAGGGCAAGATCCTCAATGCGGACGCCGGTGCGGCCGGGGAGGTAAATGCCCGGCTCGATGGAGAAGGTCATGCCCGGCTCTACGACCTGCTCGTTGACGAGTGAAACGTCGCCCGGCTCGTGGTCCTGCAAGCCGATCGAGTGTCCCAGGCGATGCGTAAAGTACTGCCCATAGCCCGCATCCTCAATCACGTCGCGTGCGGCGCGGTCCAGGTCACACATGCGCACGCCCGGTGCGATGAGCGCCCCGGCGGCCTCGTTGGCGCGGCGCACGATGTCGTAGATGCGCGCCGTCTCCTCGTCCGGCTCGCCCCAAAAGAACGTGCGTGTCATGTCCGAGCAGTAGTTGCGATGGCGTCCGCCAATGTCGAACAGCACTACGTCGCCGCGCTTGAGTACCGTATCGTCGGGCTCGTGGTGCGGGTCGCCGGCGTTGGCGCCAAAGCTCACGATGGGCGGAAAGCTAAAGCCCTCGCAGCCGTGCTTGCGGTACAGACCGAGCATCTGATCGGCAATTTCGCGCTCCGTCACACCTTCGTGGACGAGCTTGATGGCGTCGGCCATCACGGCGTCGTTAGCGGCCGAGGACGCGCGCATGAGCTCCTGCTCGGCGGCATCCTTGTGGGTGCGCGCGGCGGTGACGGCAAAGTCGCCCAGGAAAAACTCGCTGGCGGCGTGGCGCTCCATGAGCGGCATCAAAAAGCCGGAGCGCATGACGGTGTCGATGCCGAGCGGTTTTGTTGGGTCGATCTCACTCGCGATGGCATCGGTCACGACGTCGGTATCGGTGTGGTAGGCAACACGGGCATTGTCGTATTCCGGCGGCTGGTGTAGAGCGTTGACTAGGATTACTGGCTCGGCATTGCGCGCGAGCAGCACGCCGCAAAAACGCTCGAACATATCGGCATAAAAGCCGGTCAGGTAATAGATCGACCATGGGTCGTTTACGAGCAGCTGCGCGCCGGGGTGCTGAGCCTCGAGCGCATCGAGCACGCGCGCCACACGCTGGTCATCGACATGTGCCATGAAACATCCTTTCGCTTGACTGCCACCATAGTATCCCAAGCGCCTTCACATAAGTTGCGGTGGAATAGTTCCTGGATGTCGGGGTTTTGGCGGAAATCAGGAACTATTTCACCGCAACTGAGGAGGGGACGGGTGGATGGTGGGGTAGCTAAGAGAGCCCTGTCCCAGATTAGCTGCTTAGGCTGGGTCGATGTCCATGCTGGCGACTAGGTTTATGTTGGTGTCTAGGAGGTTGGGGAGGATTACGTCGCCCATGTGGATGGGGGCGTTGACGACTAGACCTCGGATGAGGGTCATGGCTTGGGCGTGGAGCTCGAGTGGGATGGCTTCGGCTGTGCGTACGGGGAGCAGGGCCTCGTCGCCACCGGAGACGGCTACGGTCGTCGTGAGTACGCGCATGGGGCAGGTGAGCTCCTGATGCGCGAACTTGTCGCCGCGCGGGCAGCTGTTGCCGGTTACGGAGCGCACCGCCGCTACGCTGCCGTCCGTCTCGCGCTCGACCTCCACGGCCAGGAGGCACTCCGACGGGCAGGTGGTGCAGTTGAACTGCAGCGTCTCAATCGCGTTGTCACTCATGGCTTTATGCCTCCTCTACGGGGTCGACGGACAGGACGAGTTCGCTGGCGCCAAGGTCGAGTGCACGCTGGATCACTTTTGCCGGCACTGGGAAGCTCTCCATGACGCTCGGCTTAAATGGACGGACTTTGCCGGCAAACAGTTCTTCGCCGTTGGCCAGGATGCGCACTCGAGCGGCATCGACTGGCCGGCGCACGCGGAAGTTGAGCTTGGTGAGTGCTACCGCCGTAATGCGTCCGGGCAACGCGTAGCCCGCAATGCCGGCGGGGGAGACCGTGAGTTCGCAGCTAGGCGTCACACCTGTGCTACCGCCCAGCGCCCACGCCGCCGCGGCCGCACCGGCGCGCTCGGACTCGGTCGTCACGTTGTCGGCCAGATCGTGCACGTGCAGCACGTTGCCGCAGGCAAAGATGCCCGGCACGCCCGTCTGCAGACTCTGGTCCACCACGGCACCGCGCGTGCGCGGGTCCAGCTCCACGCCCGCGGCCACCGATAGCTCGTTCTCGGGAATCAATCCCACCGAGAGCAGCAGCGTGTCGCACGGAACGATGCGCTCAGTCCCCGGAATGGGCGCCTGGTGCTCGTCGACTTGGCTTACCTCGACGGCCTCCACGCGGTCGTGCCCGATCACGCGCGTGACGGTGGTCGACAGATGCAGCGGAATGCCAAAATCGTCCAGGCAGTTCTTCACGTTGCGACGCAGGCCGTTGGCGTACGGCATGAGCTCGTACACGCCCTCGACCGAAATCCCCTCGAGCGTGCAGCGGCGTGCCATGATCAGCCCGATGTCACCCGAGCCCAAAATGACGGCGCGCGAGCCGGGTTTGAGGTTTTCGATATTGATGTATCGCTGCGCCAAGCCTGCCGTAAACACGCCGGCGGGCCGGCTGCCGGGAATCTTGATCTCGCTGCGGGTGCGCTCACGGCAACCCATGGCAAGGACGACCGCGCGCCCGGTGAGTTGCAACATGCCGGTGGCGCTCATGAGCATGACGGTGTGGATCGCGGCGTTGCCTGCGTCCGCTGCGCCTGAACCCCCGTCAATCCCAATCACCATGCTGTCCAAGAACAGCGCAATGTCGGCTTCGCGCACCTGGTCGATAAACCGCTGCGCGTATTCGGGGCCGGTGAGTTCCTGCTTAAAGTGCGACAGACCAAAGCCCGGGTGAATGCACTGGCGGAGGATTCCGCCCATGTGCCGCTCGCGCTCCACAATGGCCACCCGCGCGCCGGCCTTGTGAGCGGCAAGCGCGGCTGCCATACCGGCAGGTCCGCCGCCGATAACGACCACGTCGAAGGCCTGCGTCGGCACGGCGCCCGCGGCAGCAATCTCGGCGTCGCGTTCAGCGTCCATCTCGATATCCATCGCCATCCTAGCGCACCCCCTTCAAAGGTCCCTCGACCAGCCAAGAACCGGCATCCTCCAGCAATACCTCGCTGGGCTCGCAGTCCAGCTCGCGCGCCATAATCGCCACCACGCGGCTCTGGCAAAAACCGCTCTGGCATCGACCCATACCCGCACGGCAGCGGCGTTTGACGCCCTCGACCGAAACTGCGCCTGGGTGGCGTCGAATGGCGGCGACAATCTCGGCCTCGGGCACCGTCTCGCAGCGGCAGACGATTTGTCCCCACGCGGGGTCGGACTCGATTAGTTCTTCCTTGCGCGCAAGCGGCGCACGGTCAAAGTCGTCCGGTGCGCGGCGAATCGGATTCCAGTCGGCCCGTTCGCGCAGCTCCACACCAGCCTCGCGCATCACCTGCTCCATGTGCTCGGCAATGGCCGGTGCACTCGCCACGCCCGGCGACTGAATGCCTGCCGCTTGGAACAGCCCCGGCACTACGGTCGACTGCCCAATAAAGAAGT
>UMKB01037570.1_pt1 | contig 15017 bp, 19 predicted proteins | sample 1966171 | NCBI WGS metagenome assembly UMKB01 (sample SAMEA4836164, study PRJEB28245) | human gut metagenome | biome: gut microbiome; material: fecal sample | place: Denmark | collected 2008 | reverse complement strand
GCCGGCTGTTCCTTCCGGAACTCCCTACATAATGACCGCCACTGCTTCTGCCAGAGGAATGTCCTCCAGAAGAACCACCGCCGCCACTACTCATACCAGGTCTACCCATACTTTTAAACCTCCTTTTTACTTTCTAATTATAGTATGTAGAATCGAATATGCGTTTTACATTAAAAACCCTCTCCATATCTCATTACAATTCCATTAATTTTAGGATCCGCTTAAAATTGTTCATTCCAGCTCTTATATCGGAAGGCGTTGCAGCAAAACAATATATGTAACCTTTCCCATCTTTCCGGCGTAGTTTATAGTGCGTTTTTCCTTTTGTACATACCATATCGTTCTTTTCCAATATCTGTATCATTCTTCTGGACACTCTGGTCGACCCGACCAAGACATTCTGTAATTCAGTTTCTTCTTGTTTTGTCATAGCCAAGCCCCCTTTTTTTGTCCTCCGCTGCCAGGATTCCGTATTCTTCCAGAATGCTCGATCAACCCAGAATGTTCCATGTCTTCTATGATTTTCAAGCTTTCCATGGCAGAGATATGGAATACTCGCATGAACATTCCTAAATGGGCAGTTCCACGTTCCTTTGTAAGTGCGACTGCTTTGTTATAGCATTCTTTGTAACCTTTCTTTTCTGTTTTCGTGCATTCTTGTATAGGTACAGTTGTTTTCCTATCTATTTTTTTCTGTACTACTTTTTCTTCCGGCATCGCAGAAAAATCTAATGATAACTGTCAGTCTATTTGTTTTTTTCGTGGCATGGCAAAACCTCCTTTCTGCTTATAGTATGATGAATTTCCAGAAAAACAGGAATTTTTTGGACGAAAAAACTGGGCTGCTAACCCAGTTTTCGAAAGATCTGTTTTGCATCTTTTCCAAATAACACAAAGTCCAGAAGCAAGGCGATCAAAAGACAAGATCCGCCCCGAACAAGCAATGACAGGAACAGGTTTCCAGTAGCAAACTGCTGTACAAACACACCGAATACCAAAACGACCAAAATAGAACACAGATAAGAGATCCAGGACGCTGTATAACGGATACCGGACTGATGGAATCCATGATGGAAAACGGCGGTGATCTTCTTCGGGATCATATAGGCATAAGTAATGGTAAGGCTAAGTAATATTCCGATCAAACCAAATGCTTTTCCAAATAAAATCCCGCATAAGATAAAAATAGAAATTCCGATCAATGCAATCTGCAGATATTCCCGCTGACTCTTCTTTTGCTTCATAACAACATGTAAAGGCTGTTGCATAAAAAACAGATACAAATTTAATGTCGATAAAAATACAATAGACATGGTATGCGTAGAACCGGATAACAACTGCGCACACGCACTGCTGCAACCGATAAGGATGGCAGATGCCAGTAAAGAAAAAATATGCACTTTTGTTGCCGTCCTGCAGAATCCGTTTTTATCAAAAACATCTACACTGCCGACTGTTCTATGTAGAAACATAGCCATTGCAAGAAATACCAAAATGTAGTTTGAATAACTATACACCTGATATACTCCCTGGAAAGCCAGGATCAAAAACATGGACAAGAAAAAAGGTAAGTCTTCCAAAAGATACCAGATATAAGATCGCGCAAACAGTAATTTTACGGAAGATACCGGACGGATCCGAAGAATATAGGGGTATCTTTTTCCGGCTAGAAATGACAGATGCAGATTCATAGCCAGAGTCGCAAAAATGGAAACCATCAAATAGGCTTCCAGACTTTCCGTGATATACAAAAGGACTCCACCGGCTAACAGGCTGATACTTTCCCACAAAAACCGGTATTTTCCATATTTTTTTGCTGGCAACATGCAATGTCTGGTGGAAAAGCAAAACAGTACTGCACTACGGAGGATAAAAAGCAAATACACCCAACGGTAATCTGAAAAGTACGGGAAAAATACGGACAATACCGGAAGGAAACAGATTCCCAATACACAGATGCAACAGGCTGTCACGCCATACACCCAACAGCCCATTCCGAGAATTTTTCGTACTTGTTTCCAATCCGGAAGATACTTAGAAATATATGGGAGCATGGCATCCTGCCAGCATTCCCTGACCAGGAAACTAAGCAGGAAGATACCGGCAAATATACTGAATACCCCTATGGAAGAGGTATCCAGTGTTGCAAGAAGAAAAAAACGTTCCAGAAATAACAGAAAAACAAAAGGTAGTAAATAAAACTTATCCATAAAAGCCATCGTTCTCCTCCAGTCTGGCTATCATTTGTTTTCTCTTACGGTTGCCAATACAAAGGCACGTATCCATGAAACCTATCAAAAATCCAATAACACCGAAAAATATAAATACCAATATACGCATCATGGTCTATCCCTCCACTTCTGAGATATGATCCATTAAACTCTCTACAACAGCCTGTTTATTTGAAAATTCCAACATTTTTCCATCTTTCTGAACGTTGATCTGGAATTTCATATAGTGATCCCTGGAACCATGCACATATAGATAAATACTATTATCTACGGTATCCCCTTCAAAAGCAGGTTCCACACCATCATAGGTAAAATACTCAAATTCTTTATAAGTACCCTCTGTATAATTCCTTTCATCAGCACTAGAGCGTGTCTGAAAAATCATTTCCGCAATCTGCAAGCCCCACTTTGCGGTATATTTTACCCTCATTCGGTTGCCGTAGCCCGCTACGCCGCCCTTATTCGGATAAAATCTCCCACAAACTGGGACTCGCAGCTCACGAAAAGCCTTTTTCAGACACGCTCTAGAGGATTTTGCCAAATCCCAGTCTTCGATGCAGGTAGCAGTTACATAAGTTGTCCCCTGATCGATTGGAAGATAAAACTTCAGATCCCATACAGCGCCATCAATCTGGCTTAATTCCTGTAGGTTATTTATCGTATCATCACTTCCATGTGTTTTCAGGTCTCCAGATTCTGTTCCATACAGCCAGTACTGGTCCTTATCGATGTTCCCATTTGATGGCAGTCCAGACAGGGTATAATATGGAATCATATCTTTGCTGCCATCGTCCTTGTCTCCGTAATCGCCAAAAGTAAGCGTGGTAACGTCCTCTGTATTTCCAAACAGGTCAGAAAAACTCTGAATACCCTGATCGGCCGTATTTTCTTCATTTTTTGAAACATCAGCTTCATTTTCAGAAGTATCTACTGTTTCTGGTTTGGGTGCTACCTGGGACTGCTGTGTAGTTCCGCATCCTGCTACCATCATGGTCAATAAGCTACATAATACGATCATTCTTTTTTTCATTTCAATTTCCTCCCTATTTGTTCTTTACAATGATCTGTTCCAACATATTTGAGATTTTTTCATTCTGAATAGCATGTCCGTCCTTTTTTTCATCATACAGCTGTCCACGACTATCCAAAACATATTCCAAAACTTCGTTCCCATCCGCATCGTACAGATGGATCATATATTTTTGTGCCCCGTCCAAAAGATATCCTTGTTCTTCCTGAACAGACCCGTCCTGGTACACCTCATTCCAGACCTTCAGTTCTTCCGGGGTAAAATCATGGTCAAGGCCTTTCACAAAATTGTTTTCTGTTACCTCATACATGATTCCAGATGCGATCGGCTGATTGGTAACGGTCTGTTCCGTTTGTTTTTCCGGGCCTTTTGAATGTATGACCTGCACGACTCCGATGCCTGTAACCACACAGGCAAAAAGTAAAATTCTAATGACTCGTTTTTTCACCATTTTCCACCATATCCTTTTTTGCAATATCCATCCCAAACGTTCTTGCTAACTGTGCATACCACATTTGATCAATAGCTGCATCCGTCAGTTCTTTCAATTCTTCCGGCGTTTCGATGAAATCCCACCAGCTTTCCATTCCGTATAGGATCTTTTTGAGATCCGGAACCAGGATTGCCGGATTACAAACCACATGATTACTGAGTTTTCCTGTGTTTTCCTCATAAGATGTAGAAATGCCGATCGGCAGTGTTCCAAGGAAAATACCTAGATACGTCCGATCTTCAAACTTGGAAGAACTGGGACGGATCCGGACCCATCTGCAGATTCCCTCTGGCTCTGTTGGTATCTGCTGATTTTCGATACCGCTAATGCTGATCGGGAATTGAATGTATTTACTGCGATATTTCTGGCATTTTTCACAATCTTCTGCAGAAATGCTCCGTGGAGTTTCCTCAACCAGGCACTGTATTTCTTTTTTTCCTATATATTGCCGTCTGCAATATCGACAGGTTTGTTGTCGTTCTTTTCCACTCATATTTACGTTTCCTCCAGTTTTGGCAAGACATCGACGGCCCTTTTCGCAGCTGACCAAATGACTTTGCATCGTTCCTTGTTTACACCACATTCGACCCAATACTGCTCCCAAATTTCCATTTTTTGCAGATGCCGTATAGCCCAGACTGCCTGATAGTAAGCGCTTTTTTCTAACTTTGTAAAATCACACATACGTTACTCTCCTTTTGTCAGCATACTGGCAGTAAAAATTCTGCAGAAATCGGTTTCTAATGCATCTGAAAATACCAGCAATACCTGATCTCCAACAACAGTACTTCCGGTAACCGGGAAATCCAATGGTAACAGCAGATCGCAAAAATCAGAAAGAAATCCAGCTAATATTCCCCCAGTTTTTTCTGATTTTGTTGTATTGTATATATGTCCATCTACAACTTGGTATTTTCCATCCCGAAAGGTCTGTTCCCGGATGTAATAAGCATGTGCAGTCATAGCTTCTACAAGGCCGAGTGCCAAAAGAAGGACGGAAATTAAGAGTAATGGGACATTTTTATTTGCCAGCATACCGATGATTAACAGGATTGATCCAATAGCCGCTAAAATTAGGCTGATGGTATATGTTCTCTTTTTCTTTTGCTGATACTCTTTTTGCATGAAAGAATAGATTGCTCGATGTTCCGAATCGGTTGGGTTGCGGGAACCAATCAGATCTTTCGGAAGCCAAATTTTACGTTTCACTCTTTTTCTCCTCCAATTCTTTGAGAAATTCAGGATGATATTTAGAAAGAAGAAATGGATCAGTTGTTGTATGGTAGTATTTGCAGTAGGACTTTGTAACTTTTTCCCCAGGTTTAAAACAGGAAATAACATATCCATAAACACTGAATAAGACTGCTTCGATTGCTGAAAGCTGTTCTGGTGTATAAATATCATAATAATGAAGATCGTTATGGATGATTGTGGATTTTTCAATCTGTGCGATCTGCTCTTCTTTTCGATAAATACAAATATGTGTATCTGTTCCTTTTGATACACTATATGCTTTCAAAAGATCATTTCCATATTGTAGTTCCAGATAGGAGGAAATCCGCAGCCAGGAACGTTTCAAATCGACCTGGTGGACTTTCCCCATCAACCCACCATTTTCCAAAATCTCATATTGGCGAAAAATCTTATATGCTTTTCCATCCAGATAAGTATTGCAATATCCAGATCCGTAAAGTCTAAGATCAAGGTTTTTGCCAAACATTTCTATATGAACTTTAGCATCCATCGAACCAAGTTTTCCTTCCACCCATACGCCTCCGATTACTTTCGAATATTGCGTCATAGTTTCCGATTTTCCTTGTACCTTTACAGGAATTTCTCTTGTTTTTGTATCAATGATCTGAAAGTAGGCAGAAAACACATCTTTTTTGATCTGTCTTAGTTGTATCATTGTTTAAACCTCCTTTCTTATAGTATGGTGAATTAGGGATGGTTTTGGAAAATCTTGGACAAAGAAAAAAGGCCAGAGATCATTCCAGCCTTTTTCTGCTTTTAGATGTTTCCGCCAAATGGATCCTTTGGACTTAACTGTTCCACAACAGTTCTGTTGATCTCAATATCTTGACTCTTATCTTCATAGTACGCATCGAAAGTATCCTGTAATTGCTGGAGAACTTTACATAGCATCTGGTCTATATTTTTCTCCATTTCATGTACGACACATTCAGATACTTCATCCGGAGTAAATAGATAAGATTTCAAAGACTCTTTTATCAATGGAAGCTGCTGTCGCTCTAATGTACTAGGAACAGCAATATGATTTTCTTCCATGACACTCAGAAGTTTTCTAATTTTTTTGGCATCTTTACTATCTGTTTTCTTGTTATACTGTTTTAACAGGTCGTTGAACGTATCTTCCTTATTTTTACGAATTGTTTCGGCTGCACTCATACCTACCGTACAAGACTCGGAATATGGAATATCTAATGCGGAAAAAGAGTCTTCTGCCGAATCCTCTATAGTGTTTTCCGCTTTTCTGGATTTCTTATCCAAAAACAACATTTCACATATTTTGAGGCATATTGGAAGTATAAGGAATACAATAATCCAAAAGCCAAATGTCCATACGGCTGCTCCAATGATACCCAAACATGAAGTAGCATCTTCATACATGAGACTATACCCTAAAAGTCCAACTAATCCACAGAGCCAGATAATTAAAAGGATACCCCCATGATCCTCAATAAAATCATTATATTTTTCAACCATACAAACTCCTTGGTAGTTGGAAAGACCCGAATCATCCGGATCTTTCCAAAATCACAAAATTACGATTTTCCAATGGTTATATGAAAAATTCTCTCATATATGAGCAGGGTATATCTGATTTCTAAATTTCTTCTTCCAAAAACTCTTCCATAAGATCTTCCGGAATTTCCTCTGCGAAACCAGATTCCTGTTTTTCTGCCCACATCTTAACAAAGCGTTCTCTGGCAGTTTCCCGCTGTTTATCCGATACTTTCCTTGGTGGACTTACCTTTATGAAACTGACAGGAACGTGGCAGACCATGGAACCGTCTTTGTTCACGATCACATGATTGACCTCTTCCGGTCGTTTTTCTGCATATTTTAAAAGTTTCGATTTTAGGGCAGTACCTGACGGTACTGTAACTTCCGCGTAGTCTGCTCCTTTGATCCAGTTAATTGCAAATTCGTTCATACATTTTCCTCCGTATTTTTGTATTCATATATAGTATGGTGAAAAATGATCAAACAGGGAATTTTTCGGACAGAATTTTTTATGTTTGCCAAAACGAAAAAGCAGGGAAGCTATTCACTTTCCTGCTATATTTCTTTAGAATCTGCCTTCTTGCAATATTAACTTACTGACATTGGATAATGGTCTCTTTTCGTGATACGGGATTGCTACTGTTTTGTTTTATAAAAAGCATCATTCTTCGAAAGAAGATAAACACAATACTGGTTTATGCTTACCCCTTCATCCTTTGCATGTTCATCTGAAAATATGGTACTGTAAAAAGAAAAGCAAGAAAAAAGAGACCCGGAATATCCAGGTCTCCTCTTATGGATTGCTATTTTACGCAAAGTTCTTCTTCAGCTTCTTCAATCTGCCGGTCAGTAACATCAAGATAATATTTAATTTCTTTTTTTGGCATGTTTTTCAATAACATTTTTTGAATTGCGGATTTTAATCCATTTTCATAGTCTCTTTCTTCCTGTTCTTCTCTCATGGCATCACAGATTTTCATAATCTGTGAATATCCGTCAGACTGACTTTCTGTACATCTTGCCGCAATTTGTTCGATTTCTTTAATATATTCTTCCATGTTATTTTCCTTTCTTTTCCATATGAAACACGTATTTCTATAAGTTTTCTTTACCCAGAGTATCCAGACCAAACTCACGATACAATTTCTGGAATTCCGATTCCGGCATCTGTGCCAGGACCTCCTCCACATCTTTCCGGTCAACCGGACGCTGATCATAGCCCATGAAATCCAAAAAGTCCTGTTCGGTTGCCTGATGCAGGATATATTCGATCATTTTCTCGTAAGGATCATCCTTTTCAAGCTTTAAAAAGAAGGGATCGCAGACATACTGTTTCCCATCCTCCAGACGCAGGACAGTAAAGATATTCTTTCGGGCATTCGGACGCAATCCGACCAGACGGAACAGGCCGCCATCCATGCCACGGAATATTTTGCCATACATATTAGGCATAACTCCAAAGCCACGGAAATACTTAGCATCTTCTTCGAACTGTTCTTTTGGTGTTTTTACAGCAGTCTGGTTTGTTGCGGTTAATTTAGCAGTAAAATCTTCCTCAGAATATCGAATGTTTCCCAGTTTGATCGTAATATGGTACTTCTCTTCCAGTTTTTTCATCTCATTTGTGAAATCCTCCCGGAACAGTCTCAGGTTTTGTGTTGACATCTTCATATTTTTTCTCCTTTTTGAATCGTATGGTAAAAACGGTTTGGATTTTGTTTTCTCTAATCTTCCTCGCAACGCCAGTACGGCAGTTCGCGCTGTCTGTAATATCCCCCTATTTCGCAGTTTCCACCAAGAGAATCCAGATATTGTTTTCCGTTCTTGGAGCAGGAAATGTAAACATGGGTATTTTTCTTTTCCAGGTGTTTGATCTCTGGAAGTTGCGTGTACTCATCCGCAAGAAGAAGGTTTACGCCCATCTTTTTTGCTTTTTCCTTTGTCAGTGCAATCAGCAGACGTTGGATGGCCTCTTTCTGTTTTCCGGAATACCCGTTCTGATAAGATTTTTCCAAGAACAGGACCAGATTTTCAGATATATCCTCTTCCGTCTGTTCCACATCCTCAAAACGCAGGGCATTCTTTGGGTGGTCACTAATCTTGGTCAAACGCAGGATCGCTCGTCCAAGGATCACACCTTCTTTTTTGACATATAAGATCTTCTTGTTTGCATCGAAAACAGATAACAGACATTCGTTGTACATTCCATCTTCGTAAGACATGCAGGTCCGACCAGGTAGAATACCGATATTCATACAGTGCCAGAAATCCGTATACTCCGCAACCGACAGATGTTTTCTACAAATAGATGTACTCTTTTTCCAGATTTCTTTCATCTTCTGAGGAACAGTATATCCAACCTCCATGGAGAAATTATCGTATTTGATTTCATCCAGTTTTCCATACAGGATTGCCTTTACGATCAACAGAAGATTTTCTCTTTGCTTCTCTTCGTTGACAGAGTTGTAATACGCATGAGCGATTGCAGCACCTCCAGACAAACAGAACATTTTCAGCGCATCCAGAAGTTCTTCTTTTTGGAGTTTTTCCACCAGCCAGATACTATCAGGATCCAGATAAATGAATTGATCTTTAAATCCCAGCAGTCCACGACTGAGCAATTCTTTGTTATCCTGATTTTTGACCAGGATCTGCAGATCGTTCTCATCTTTCGCTTCCTTTATCATACTGGTCAACTCTGGATGTTTTTTTTCTGCAAGCATTAACTGCAGCCATTCAAATACAGACCCTTTTATGTTGCCATGTCTGTCCCTGTAAGATACTAAAGACTCCCGGGAGAGCATTTGGGAAATTACTGGAATGTCATTCCAGGAAATACGATCCCATTCCATAGATTCGTGACATAACTGCCGGATCCGTTTCAGCTTTTCGTCGATACCAAGAGCTGAATCCAGGCCGACATAGATTCTCTGGATTTTATCACATTGTTTTCCAACAGCCAGGATTTCCTGGAAAGTAAATGGTCCGTAATCTTTCAGGGTATCTAAAGAAATTGCGGTCTTATTTTTCAGGCTCAATAAATCCTTTTTGTTTAAAGAATTCAAGTTGCAGATCTTCCAAAAATCAGGTTTCCACAATAAACTGTAGTCGGAAAAATCTTTTAATTCATCAACATTTTCCTGGAGCAGCCGTAAGAATGATTTTTTGTTTTGTTCTATTGCATAAGTCAATAGGTCAAAAACACATTCATTTTGTACGGATACAAAAATATTACTATACCGGAACCCTGTGCAGACATTCAAGAAAGAATACTTACTTTTGAATATTTCTGCCAACATTTCTGGATGTTCTTCCATATATTGATAACATTTACATAACAGTTTTTCTTGGAAGCCAACCGCATTAGCCGATACGATCAGACAGGCGAAAAAAGAAGGAAATAAATCTTCTCCTATCAAAGACTCCAATTTTACCTTGATCTTTTGCAGCCACTCTGCAGCTTCGAAATAATCCTTGCTGCGATGGATTTGAATGCGGTCAAACAGTTCACCTGCTATTTGATAAAGGCGCAATACTCCAGGAACTTTCAAATCACACAGCACAGAAAACAAGTCTTCCCGTAAATAAAATTCCGGAAGTTGTTCAAACTGGATCAATTTGGGAAGTTCTTCCCTCCAGTTTTCTTCTTTTCTGTATTTGCTGATCCATTCTTCTCTCCATTTATCGGAAAAACAGTTCTGGAACAAAATCCTTTGTGTAATAGGATATTCTTTCAAAGCCGAAAAGACAAGAAAATCAAAAGCATAATACTCTGTTGGAATCTGAGTATTGGAACACTTCCAATATTCTTTCAGATTTTCTGCAAATGTTTCTATATTTTCTGTGACTCCATATTCCTCAAAGTACGAAATCAATAACTGGCACATAGATTCCGAAAATTGATTATATGTTTCCCGTATCTGATTGATAACGGCAACCATTTGCGGATCATTCAGGAGCATCCGTTGCAGTTGGCTTGATCCTTCCCTAATGTAGTTGAATTTAAAATATACTTTTTCTAAGTTTCTCAGATTCTCCAATCCAGTCTGTTTATCTCTTAATTGATACAAGCATTGTCTGCTTAAACCTTTTTCATCAACAAGATCCTGGATTTTAAGATCTATTGCTACTTCATCCATATAACGCATGTTTTTTCCTCCGTAATCTTATTTTGTAAAAATTTTCATGTAGTGCAACATTTGTTCTTTTGTAATTAGTTCATTAACATAACACTGAACAAAAAATGAATAATAGGGTTCGACCAGTTCTTCTTTCAACACACCACCATCCGGAACCTGTTTCAAAAGCTCCAGGCAAGCCATAGCTTGTACACGGGTTCCATAATAGAAAAATGATGGAAAATGGTTTTTGATAAGAATGAATTTGTCTACTGTTTTTTGCATGATCTGCAATTCTTCAATCCATTCTGCAGTTTGTTTTTTAACAGACTCTTGTTCTATCCTCAGTTTTTCTTCTTCTTCTAACTGTTTCTTTCGTCTCAATATTTCTTCATAAGCTTCTTTCGAAAGATATTCCTTTTGTACGGCCTCGATTGTTTGATACCCTCTATCGAGAAGTAGCTGATACCATAAATCGCAGATCTCTGTTCCTATAGCATTCTTTACCGCAGGGTTTGTAATACAACCCGCGATAAAGTGTTCCAGATTGCAGATATATGGAATCCGGAAGAATAGTTCACACGCATAATCGATCAGTTCTCGTAACTCTTCCACTGGCATATCGGGGATACCCAATGATTTTTCATAAAAGGCAATTCCGGGCAACCAGCTGTTATTGAATAAACTTTGCAAGCGTTCTACATCCGTTTCTGTAAACAGCCAGTTACGATCCTCACAAAAGTTCTTGAAAAATGATCGTTTTTCCGGTGTGTTCAATGGCTTGATATAACCTATGGTCCAGTAGGGGGATACTTCATACAGTTCTTGAATTGTAATATAGCCGTCTGAAATGAGGATATTCCACTGTTCTTTAGAAAAAGTATTTTGATGATCAAGCAGGTATGATTTTGCATTTACAGAAAACATTTCCTCTACCAGAGATTCTCTCTCACGAAATACTTTCATGCCAGAACTTAAATTATTCTGCAATAGGATATTAAGCAAGAAATAAAGTCCTTGTTTGTTATCAGCTAATAAAGTCTCGTACTTATTGCAGAAATGGATGAATTCTTTGATTTTCTCCAAATTATCATCATTTTCCAAAGTTAGATCATATCCGGTGTTCAAACGATACCAAGGAAATGATATTCTTTTTTGATTCATCAGATAAAAATATAACAATAGATCCGTATGGTGCCATATTCCACGAGAAAATGAACCTGGTTTATTTACGAGTAATTGTGATCCTACTTCCATTTCATTGAAAAGGAACGTTCCCTCATCCGATATTCCATTAATCTTCCGTGGCATAGAAAAGTTCTGATAAGCAAAAATGATTTTCTCTGTAAGATCTTGTTTTTGAGCAAAATACTCCTCGAACCATCCCCTGAATCCATAACTCCAACGAACCGGAGATTTTTTATAAAACTCGGAATGTTCTTCTCCACTCCAAATACCGGCACTTAAATAAGTTGTGTCAAAATGAGAAAAACCGAGTGACCTCAGATATTTTTCCTGTGTTGACTTCACAACTGTTGTGTATAATACCGCAAAGGTCAGTACAAAATCTTTCCATGGATATTTTTTAATTTCATCCTTTCCATAATGATCCAGAAAATTAGAACACTCTTTTTCCAGCATCCGGTAAAATGCTTCATTTTCAGAGACAGAATACTCAGAAAGGTGAGCGATTTCCTTTTCCTTCAGCTGTAACATATAATCTATGTAATTTATTGAAAATTCCCACTTAGAGTCGAGAAATGCTGAAGATTCAAAACCGGTCTGTACGGTTTTCAGAAAAATAAAGATTTCTTCCAAACTAGATTTCTCTGTAGCTTCCCAGAATACCTTTCCATCATCCGAATATTTCATCAATTGGTACGCCAGAAATAACGAATTGTTATCAAGTGCTATTCTTTTGGCACGTAATAAAAAATCGCTAATTTGAGTTGTATTGTACATTCCAGGAAGATCTTCCATGTTGTATTCCCGAATTTTAATAACAGCGCCCATTGCAGCAATATAATCCTCTAAGGTATTATATCCATAGTTTTCCATTTGTTCTAATACTTCACCGGGGTATCTAAATTGTTCTCGAAAATCTCGATAAACCGCATGACTGTAGAGATCGTTTTCTTCTCCATTCACTTTTTTTGCCAATTCTAAAATTCCATCATAAATAATTGGTGCTTTCACTTATTTTCTCCTTTTCGTAATTCTTGTGTAATTGTATTTCAGACTATTTTTTGATTTCTCCTTTCGTAATTTATTTGTCTGATGCATATAGAATTGAGAAAAAAAGGAAAAATAAAAAGAGCCTTGGTCGGCTCTTTCTATTGCATTTTTTGATTTTCTCCACGCTCCCACAAGGGGAGTAACCCAGTTACATGCCAGTTCTCCATGGTTTTTGTTGTTTAAATCCACGCTCCCTCAAGGGGAGCGACAGCAAATAAGCCACAACACACATACTTTTTCAGCAAGGTTTTTGTATATCTTTCACACTTTTTGATTTTTTGCAAGTATTTCTAATCCATACTAAAGAAAATCGGTCCACTTAGTAAAAAATCCTGGTGTGAATCTCCCTGAGATTTGATGTGTGCTTCTTATTTGCACTTTTAATTATAATCGATTTGAGAAATCTGTCAAATTTTCGGACAAAAACTTTTGCTTTACACCTGATAGAATTGTGGAAAAATAACAAAACAAAAAGGACAGCACCGTCCAGTACTGTCCCCTATATTCCTCATGCCACAAGTATTGCAAATCCGGCAAAAGATTCCGCATCTTCGCCAAGCAGTCTTCTTGTCTTCAATGACAGTGAATTAAGTTTCTGATGTGATTTTATATTATTCATCTCCCATCAATTCGTTCATATACTTCAAATTTATTGCAATCTTATTTACCGCAGCGATACCCTCAAAATCTTCTGCTTCAATTCCTGCAGAGCAAAATGCAAAATTCAGTGGAGTATAGTCATCGCTTACTCCCATCAGAAACTCTTCTGAACAGCAAAATAAACTACAAATCTTATCTACCATTGTTGCAGTGAAACTTCTAGTTCCATTCTCTAATTTTGTAATCATGCTTTGATCTACTGATAAAAACCGAGCTAATTGATCTTGTGTAATCTTACTCTTCTTACGAAGGTATTTCAGCCTTTCATTCATGTTCTTTCCTGCCATAATGTTTCCTCCTATCATATTGCCATATTCTCCAATATCGGCAATTGGTATATCCCGTTTATCGTACAGTAAGTGTTGCAACGCCAGCAAAAAACTCTGCAGCTAATGCAAATGGAATGAATTCCTGCACATCCGCCCACGAACCGCAGTGCATGACTGCAACAACGAACAGAATTGCTGTGGTTATAAAAATAAAAGTTCCTCTTCCTGTAAAGAAATTCATTAGCCTTTCAAAATTTTTCATGTCTTGTCCTCCTGTCTTTTCGTTAGTTCGTCCAAAGTATTCCCGTAAATATACTCTGTTTTTTGATCCATAAGTTTCCTTTTGGCTGACTTCTTATGGTCCGTTCTTTTTGCAACTTCCACAGGATCCGTCCGAAATGGATCTTTAGGATGCAAGGCCTGTACTACTTCACTGTCTATTTCTACTTCCAATCTCTTTTGTTCGTAATGAGAATCTAAAAGATCCTGCGTTTTCCGGAGCAATGGAATGATCATCTCATTGATGTTCTTTTCCAGGGAGTGTTGCAAATCCTCAGATACTTCATCCGGAAGATCAAAGAATGTTTGTAATGCATTGATCAACATTGGAAGTTCTTGTGTCTGAAATGTATGCGGTAATGGAATTTCCTTCTCTTCGACTATCCAGAAACGCTCCAAAAGTATTCCGGCTTCTTCCAGATCTGTTTTAGCTTCATATTTGCGAAGAAGATCTCTTACAACGGATATCGTGCATGAACTTGGTATTCTAACAGTTTGTGGTGGATCTATTTGAATATTTTCTTGATGATCCGATTCTATATTTGTTTCTCCAGAAAAATCGAAAATCTGAAAAAATAACGAGAAACCACAGACAAGAAACCCAGATACAAAACAAACCGTATTTAAAAAGCCCGATGTTATTATGATGGATATCATCCATACAAACACTTTTACTCCCAGAGAAAATATCTTGTCTTCCCATTCAGATTGTTGGAAGAAATCTGACACTATAATTTTTATTTTTTTCATCCTATTTATCTCCATACGACAATCTTTTATCTTTACTCTTTTTCACACTTTTCCCACGTTTCATTTTCTTTTGACCTTTCTTTTAAATAAATTTTCCACTTCTTCATTGATTTCTTTACGGTTACGTTCATACACATTCGAACAATCAGCAAAAAACTTAATTACTAAGACTTCCCATACCTAAAATGGGCTTCGCACCTTGAA